>Ga0209109_10000037_pt1 | contig 47810 bp, 47 predicted proteins | sample Rifsed10ft2_FD_184004 | JGI IMG/M metagenome (GOLD analysis project Ga0209109, IMG submission 184004) | Soil microbial communities from Rifle, Colorado, USA - sediment 10ft 2 (version 2) | ecosystem: Environmental > Terrestrial > Deep subsurface > Rock core/Sediment | place: Rifle, Colorado... | reverse complement strand
CCGGCTGGAACCGCTCAGCCGATTTCGGAGATCGAAGCCCAGGCCAAGCTCGACAACCAATGTGGGATACACGATGGGGCGCCTTACGACTCTTTTTTTATCTGTTCCGCCAGGTAGTTCTCGATCCCCACCTGCTTGATCGTTTCCTGTTGCGTTTCGATCCAATCGATGTGCGCATCGACATCCTTTGCCATATCTTCGAACATATGCCGCGTGGTGAAGTCGGTCACCTTCGTGCAATGCACCACGCCGTCGTTTAGCAAGGCGAGCATTTCTTGTTCGGCTTTCAAATCCAGCTTCAACTGCTCAAGAACAGTTTCTCCCACCTGCACAGTATTCATGCGTTGCACGTTCGGCACACCATCCAGATAGAGAATGTGGCCGATGAGCTCATCGGCGTCTTTCATCTCAGCGATGCTCCGCTCTCGCACTTTGTGATGGAGTCGTTCATAGCCCCAGTTCTCACACATCTTGGCATGGACAAAGTACTGGTTGATTGCCGTCAGATCTGCGGTCAGGATCTTATTGAGGATGTTGACGACGCCCTCTTTCGCTTTCATGGGTTTCCTCCTTTCTCAAGTTGGTGGATAGGCCCTCGCGCAAGGGGCGCATTCGTGTCGCGGACCACTTGTGCCAATTATCAACACCGCTGCACAATTCGTCAACTCCACAGTTGAGTCTCGTGAGGCTCGCATGCTTCTCGTCGTTGACACTGGTTCTCAATCTCGCGGAAAACTGGACACGGACATCGGAGAATCTGCTCCGAAATCGTTTGAGTTGACAGGGTGAAGGGAGAAGGAACAGATGTACGGAAGGGGACCGTTTAGCCTGCTTCGCGGTAGCCGCACTCCTCGCTACGGCATTGGACGCTGCGGCCAACTTGCTTGCTGACTTTTTCAATCAGGAATGGGGCGCTGCAGGTTGGGCAGGCCTTGTTGATCGGACGATCCCACAGGGCATATTCACAAGCCGGATACTTACTGCAAGCAAAGAACGAACGTCCTTTTCTCGTGCGCTTCTGGACGAGATCACCGCCACAGTCTGGCTGAGGGCACTTCACACCCAGCGCGAGCGGCTTGGTGGTCTTGCACTCCGGATAGGCGGAACAGGCGATGAACTTTCCAAACCGCCCGGTCTTCACCACCATCGGACTGCTGCATTTCTCGCACTTCTCATCCGTCGTCAACTCAATCTTCGGGACAATTTTAATGGTGCCATCCTCGAGCTTCTCAAAGTTCTGCGTGTTCTTGCAGGGAGGCTTCTCCTTGTACGCAGGACAGGCGAGAAACTTGCCGTTACGTCCCCATTTAATCTCCATCATTCGGCCGCACTTCTCGCAAGGAATATCCGTCGGTGGCTCTACCGTGTCCTTGGGGCCAGGAATCGTCTTCGCCTTCTCCAAGTCCGTCGCGAAAGTCCCGTAAAATTCACGCACCGCCGTCACCCACGGCTTGTTGCCTTCTTCGACCTCGTCCAACTCCTCTTCCATGTGCGAGGTGAAGTCGACATTAATCAGGTCCGGAAATCCCTTCATCAGAAAATCGTTCACGGTCCGCCCTGTTTCGGTGGGAGCGAACCGTCCCTCCACCTTCTCGGCATATTTGCGATCTTGAATCGTCGAAATGATACTCGCGTAGGTGGAGGGACGGCCGATGCCTTTTTCTTCCAATTCCTTGATCAGCAAGGCTTCGTTATACCGAGGCGGAGGCTGGGTGAAGTGTTGTTTCGAAAGCACGCCGGGGACCGTCTGTCCTTCCTGGGATACGAGCCGCAACCGCTCTCCCTCGCTGAGCAGAGGCAGCTGACGTTCGGCCTCATCCTCGACCTCCTGTTCGCTCTTTTGTTTCTGCGCGAAGAGTTCCTTATCGATCCCCTCCATGTAGACAATCGTATGGCCGGGAAACTTCACCACGGTGCCGGTTGATCGGAAAAGAAATTTCTCGTTCGTCTTCACGGGACTCGACTCCACGCGCGTCACGTCGAAGATCGCAGGAACCATCTGCGAGGCGATAAATCGATTCCAGATCAACTGGTACAGCTTATGGACGTCCGGCTCTAAGTACTGTCTGATAGACTCCGGGTCGCGTGCCGCTGACGTGGGACGAATTGCCTCGTGTGCTTCTTGCGCCGCTTTCTGCGTCTTGTACACGTTCGGCGTGGCGGGCAAGTATTCTGCGCCAAACCGTTCCTGGATCACCTCACGCGCTTCTGTCATCGCCTCGTTCGAAATGCGTGGGGAATCCGTCCTCATGTAGGTAATGAGACCGGTCTGACCTTCCGCCCCGATTTCTATCCCTTCGTATAGTTTCTGCGCCAGGGTCATTGTTTTCTTCGATGAGAAATGCAGCTTGCGCGCCGCTTCCTGTTGGAGCCGGCTGGTGATGAAGGGTGCAACAGGATTTCGTCTCTTTTCTTTTCGTTCAATCGAGTCAACGACAAACTCTTTCCCTTGAATGGCATCGACGATGCGCTGCGCATCGGTCTCTGTCGCAATCGATGCGTCCTGCCCGTTGATACTGTGCAGCTTGGCTTCGAACGGAGGGGGGTTGGTCCCCGACAGCATCACCGCAATCGACCAGTACTCTTCCGCGCGAAACGCTTCTCGTTCCTGCTCCCGTTCGCAAATCAATCGCATCGCCACGGACTGGACCCGGCCCATGCTGAGTCCGCGGCGCACCTTGGTCCAGAGTAATTGGCTGCCTTGGTATCCGACAATCCGGTCAAGCACCCGGCGGGCCTGCTGCGCATTCACCAACTTCATATCGACCTGCCCAGGCGATTGCAGCGCGCGCTTGATGGCCGATTCCGTGATTTCGTTGAATAGCACCCGGAAGACCTTGCCCTCTGTTTGTTTCTTGGATTTGGACTTGGATTTGGGTTTGCCAAGCAGTTCCTGCTCGAGGTGCCACGCGATGGCTTCGCCTTCTCGGTCAGGGTCCGGCGCAAGGAACACCTTGTCAGCCTCTTCTGCCTTTTTCTTAATCTCCGCCAAGACCTTTGCTTTTCCCTTGATCGTCACATATTGCGGCTCGAAATCGTGTTCCAGGTCAACGCCAAGCTTGCTGGTGGGAAGATCCTTAATATGTCCGACTGAGGCCATTACGGTATAACCACGCCCCAGATACTTGCTGATGGTGCGTGCTTTCGTCGGGGACTCGACAATAATGAGTGCCTTGGCCATGAAGACTCCGGTTCGCTACGAGGGTTTCCCCTCTCATCCGTATCAAATAATACACATCTGTGCAACTGTTCGACGATTACGCCCGGAGGTAGCGTTGTCCCGGCAGCTGTCTGACTCGCTGTCGAAGCTCCAGGGACAAGAGCGAGGCCATCACGGTGGACACCGACAACCCTGTGTTGACAATCACGTCGTCCGCTGTGAGCGGGTCATACGACAGGATATCATACACCATCTGTTCTTCATTGCCCAACTGATCGCCGCGTTCGTTCTTCTCTCGAGAAGGTTGCAGGCGCAAGCGCAGCGCCGATTCCAATTGCGGCATGACCGCGTCGATGACATCCTGCGCGCACTCGATCAAAGCCGCACCTTCTTTGAGCAGCGCGTTCGTCCCACGACTGGTGGTTTCCTTCACAAAGCCCGGAACCGCAAAGACCTCTCGGCCCTGCTCAGCGGCCAGTCTTGCGGTAATCAACGATCCGCTGCTGATAGCCGCCTCTGTGACAATCACGCCCAGGGACAACCCGCTGATGATCCGATTCCGTCGAGGAAAGTGATGGCTGTGGGGTGGCGCACCCATCGGCACCTCTGACAGAATCGCTCCCCGCTCCTCGATCTGTCGGCGTAACCGCTCATGTTCCGGCGGATAGGTCTGATCGATCCCGCAACCCAGCACCGCAATAGTGCGCCCCTGCGCGGCCAGCGCGCCTCGATGAGCCGCCGCATCAACCCCTCGGGCAAGTCCACTCACCACCGTCATGCCCGCTCCCGCCAGGTCGTGGCTCAACTCTTCGGTCATGGCACGCCCGGCTGCCGTCGCACGCCGTGCACCCACGATGGCCACCGCCAGATCATCCTGTTCAGTCAATGCGCCTGTGATGTACAAGAGCGGCGGAGGGTCCGCAACCATCTTCAGTCGCGTGGGATAGGTAGGATCCAACACGCTCCGAACTTCAATGCGTCCACGCTCGATCGCATTGAGTTCCCGCTCGAGGCTCCGACAGGCAGAGCTCTCAGGCCCGCGTCGTATCGCATCTGCCAACTGCGGGCTGCATCCACTCCCAATCAACTCATCACGAGAGGCACGCAGGACCGCCTCGGGAGAGTGCCAGGCGCGAACTAACCGAAGAACCGTCAAATCCCCCACTCCATCGATCGCTCGCAGGCGGAGCCAAGACTCTAACACCGCCCGTGTCATACGATGGCCCGAAGAAGGAGCTGCGGCCTCACCGGAGGAATCCGCACCTACTGGCTGAAAGAAGGGCTGCATAGGTTTTGTCGCACGGGAACCACAATCCCAAGCAGGATGCTGAAAAAATCCGCCAGCGTGGTTCTCGCATCGTTCAGGCCCTCAACGTACTTAAAAAGTACGCTGAAGTCCTGCACCCGACACAGCCTTGCTGGACGGCCATTTTGAGCATCCTGCGGGAGCGTTCTCCTGTTGTGCCACACGCGGGACCATCGAATTTCTAGCACGCCAACATAGTTTTTCCGTAGCCTGTTAGAGTACCGCTAGATCGTACTGTTCCAGATGCAAGTGTTCGTCCGGCATGACGATGATTTTCGCAGCACACTCGCGCTCCACGGCCTCAAGACCTTGGCGCTCTTCATCTTGCAGCAGCCCAACGACCGAGGGATGGGCGCCGATGACGATCCGCTGCGGCTCTGGACTGCTGCCGATCCGACGGACATCGCGGAATATCTCATAGACCACCGTGGTCGGAGACTTCGTATAGCCACGCCCTTCGCAATAGTGACAGGGCTCAGAAAGCGAACGCAGAAGGTCCTCCCTCACCCGTTCACGAGAAATCTCGATCAGCCCCAGGTCAGAGATTTTAGATACTCTGGTGCGGGCCTTGTCGGTTGACATCGCATCAAGCAACGCGTGGTACACCTTGTCGCGATTCTTCTCTCGCTCCATGTCGATGAAATCGACGATGATGATTCCGCCAATCCCGCGCAGCTTCATCTGATAAGCCACTTCTTTCGCCGCCTCCAGATTGTTCCGGAGAATGGTCTCTTCCTGATCGCGCTTCCCCACAAACCGTCCGGTGTTGACATCGATGACGGTCATCGCTTCCGTATGATCAATCACGAGATGCCCGCCGGACTTGAGCCAGACTTTGCGGCTGAGGGCCCGCGCCATCTCCTGTTCCACTCCCAGATGATCGAAGAGACTTTCATCTTTGTCGTACAAATGAATGCGTGACGTTTGCTCCGGCGAGAATCGCTGCACGAAGTCCCTGACCGCCTGGTACTCCTCACGCGAGTCGATCCATAACCGATCGACTTTCTTCCCGAAGAGGTCGCGCACAACGCGGAAACTCAGGCTCAAGTCGGCGTGAAGCAATGCCGGTGCCCCCTTCTGCTCACGCTTCGCCAGGATGTCCTGCCAGAGCACGTGCAAAAAGTCGACGTCGGATCGCAACTCATCTTCTTTGACCCCTTCACTCACCGTACGGACAATGTATCCGCAGCCTGGGTGCCGCACTCGCTTCATAATGTCCTTGAGCCGAGCCCGCTCCTCGTCACGGGCGATGCGGCGAGACACACCGATATGTTCCACGTTAGGCATGAACACGAGATACCGACCTGGGAGCGACACATAGGTCGTGACCCGCGAGCCTTTCGTGCCGATAGGCCCTTTGGAAATCTGTACCATCAGCTCTTGCCCTTCGCTCAGCAACTGCTCAATCGGCTTGGAGCTTTGGCGCCGGGGGCCCAGCATATCCCCATCCTTATCGGCATCCTTGTCGTCCTCATCCACATCGACGAGCGTGTCGCCCGGCTCGGAGTCCAACGATAAATCGGACACGTGCATGAAAGCCGCCTTCGCGAGACCGATATCCACAAATGCCGCCTGCATGCCAGGCAACACTTTCGCCACTTTTCCTTTATAAATGTTCCCGACGAAGTCCTTGTGCTTCGCACGATCCCCGAAGAGATCCGTGACGACTCCGCCGTCCAATACCGCAACGCGAGTTTCTTCGCGTGCGACTGTAATCGCAATTTCTATTCCCATACCGACTCCTTCCGTTCAGTAGAACCGTCGCACCGACGTGCAGGACGAACGCGGGGAATCCCCAGGTTCCGGCCTCCACTCGACTGCTTCTCGGCCCGGCGGTTTGCACCATTAAATAAAACCTCTTGTCTCGATCCCGATTCGCTCGAGACCGTGCGGTCATCCTCTCACTAAAAAAAACTCAATCGACGGCGTTTGACATTCAAAAGCAGGCCCAGCGACGCCATCGTCATAATCGTCGCACTCCCGCCGTAACTCATGAGCGGGAGGGGAATTCCCACGATGGGGAACATACCTACCGTCATGCCGATATTGATCACGACGCAAAAACACAACATGCAGAGGATGCCGACCGCCAGCAGTGCTCCGAGCTGATCCTTCGCGCGCGCCACAATTTCCAACGACAGCCAGATCAACCCGACAAACAATAGCAAGAGAGCCAGCACTCCGAGAAATCCCCATTCCTCTGCAAACACCGAAAAGACAAAGTCGGTATGCCCCTCAGGCAAAAACTTCAATTGGCTTTGCGTCCCTCCGTAGAGCCCCTTCCCCGTTAACTCTCCCGCTCCGATGGCAATCCGCGATTGGAGAGCATGGTATCCCTTGCCTCCGGGATCGTAGACCGGATCGACAAACGTCATAATGCGCTGCCGCTGATAATCATGCAATGACCCCCACATCATCTCCCAGGCGAAAGGGAACAGCATCAGTGAAAACAGGAGGATGACACCCAACGCCTTCGACCGCATGCCCACCATCAGCAACATCGCGGCATAGACCGCCAAGAAGCTCAATCCGCTCCCGAGATCCGGCTGCTTCAGGATCAGGAGCAGCCCTGGCAGTACCAACAGCCCCGGGAGCACCACTCGTTGGAGCCAGCCCACCCGCGGCGCCTCCGAATAATAGTGCGCCAAGGTCAGAATGAGGATCAGCTTTGCGAATTCCGATGGCTGGAAGGCAAATGGTCCCATCGGAATCCATCGTTGCGCCCCTCGGCTGCTCTTGCCTTCAAACAGCACGACGACTAATAAGATTAAGATAATCACATAGGCTGGATACGCTAACCGCGCGATTCGATGATAGTCTGAGAGCCACATGACCAGAAACGCGACCGTGCCGAGCACAATCCACACGATCTGTTTGGCATAAAACGGAAACGCGACCCCTTGGTCGTGCGTCACGCTATAAATCGACAGGACGCCGGCCCCCAGGATGACAACGATCAGTCCGATAAAACGGAAATCGAAATTGTCGAAGCCACGGCTATTAATCACCCGGTCGATCATCTCGTTCCCTTCCTCCGGCATCCCCTTCCCGCGCAACAGCACCATCCGTCACACCGGAAGGAACGGGGAGATCCAATTTCACATAGGTCTCGATCAGCTCTTTGGCGAGGGGCGCCGAGGCAGAACCCCCATGACCCATATGTTCACCCAGTACCGCAACGGCGATGGTCGGCGCTTCGACCGGAGCGAAGGCGACAAACCAGGCATGATCGCGGAACTTCTTCGGAATATCTTTCTCTGGACCAGTGCGCAAAGCCATCGTCTGGGCCGTACCGGTCTTCCCGGCAATCGTCACCAGCGCCGACTGCGCCCTCGTGCCCGTCCCCTCTTTGACCACCCCGGCCAGTGCCTCTTTAATTAGCGGTAAGATCCCAGGCCTCAGATTCAACGTGCGCTTGGGAACCGCGGGCCTTTGCTGTAGTTCTCCAGTCGCTCGATCCATCACTGCCTGGACCAATCGCGGACGGAACGTGACGCCGTCGTTTGCGACGGTGCCGATCAAGCTCGCCATCTGCAACGGGGTCACATTCACATAGCCCTGTCCGATTGATGCCGAGATCGTTTCACCAGGCAGCCACGCCTCATTCTTGGCCTTTTTTTTCCACGCCTCGGAAGGCACGATCCCAACCCGTTCAGACGGCAGCTCAATCCCTGTCGCCTCTCCCAACCCAAACTGATGGGCAAAGGAGGCCATCGTCTCAATCCCCATCCGCTGCCCGACAGTATAGAAATAGACGTCGCACGACTGCACGAGCGCGCGCCGGAGGTCCACCGGACCATGTCCACCGGCTTTCCAGTCATGATATACTCGGCGACCGAACTGATATCCTCCATTGCAGTAGATGGATGTCGATGGCGTCACGGTCTTGGTTTCCAACGCGGCAGCGGCCATCATCACTTTGAAGACCGAACCGGGCGGGTACTGCCCTTGCGAGGCTCGATTGTTCAAGGGGCGCCCCTCGTCTTGCACGATCTCGGCCCATTGTTTCGGTGTGAGCTCCCGCGAGAGAATGTTCGGATCGAAGCCTGGGCGGCTGGCCATGGCAAGCACGTCGCCTGTCCTCGGATCAAGCGCGACAATCGCGCCAGATTCTTCCCCCAACAGCTTTTCGGCCAATTTTTGCAGCCGCGCATCGATCGTGAGGTACAAATTGTCCCCGGCATGGGCCTGCTCCACAACCACGGTTCGTTTTTCATGACCTACCGCATCGACTTCTATACTTTTCTGCCCGGCCTGACCACGCACGAGCTGATCGAAAAATTTCTCCACGCCATATTGCCCGACAATGCTACCCTGGTGGAGGTCGGCAAATTCAGGTTTCTCTAACTGCTCGGGCGACACTTCCCCGACATAGCCCAACAGATGCGAGGCTGTTACTCCGCCAGGATAGTTCCGTTGCGATTCGACTTGCACCATCACTCCGGGCAAGTCCAGACGGTGCGACTCGACCAATGTCGCTTCTCGAAGGGTTAAGCGATCCTTTACTTTACGCGGCAATTGCTTACTACCGCGAGCCGTGAGCTTGTTCCTTACGAGCGCAGCATCCAATCCCAAGAGATTGCTGAGCTGATCGATGAGCAAGTCGCGATCTTTGACGTCCTCGAGTGAGACGTAGAGCGTGAAGCTGGGCACATTATTCGCTAATAACACCCCGTTGCGATCGTAGATAAGCCCTCGAGCCGGCTCCATGATGACGGACCGTGTCCGATTGTTCGCGGAGAGATCGCGGTAGTAGGGCCCCTCTCGAATCTGCAAGTGCCAGAGCCGCAGACCCAATAACGCCACGACGAGCAACAAGCCGACGCGGAGAATGATCAATCGGCGTTGGAGTTCCCCAAGTTCAGAATCGTGCAGACCAGCTGTTGCCATAGGTCACAATCAATATTCCGCCACACCCGTCACTGACCTGCTATTCGGTCCTCAGGCGGGTGACATGAAACCGTTGAGAGAGCAGCCAATAGAGCCCCGCTCCCACCGCCCCGTCTAAACAGGCCTGCGGAAGGACGATCGACTCGACCATCCACCACATCTGGGACACGTCGAGATGTTCGAAATTCATCGCGGCAAACAGCCCACTCGCCAACGATACCAGCAGCAGCCCCACTCCCAGTGAGATCGACGTCACCTGCGACACCTGCCGCCCCAGGAATCCTGCCAAGATCCCAACACCCCCGTTCGTGAGGAGACTGAACCAGAGTTCGCCGGCTGAGAATAGACTCAGGACCCATCCGATCGCGAGCCCCACGAGAAGGCCTTCCAGTTCGCCGGCAAAAAGCCCGACAAGCGCGGCGGCCACAAGCCCCAAATCCGGCTTGATATTCCACACGCTCAGATGTGGCAACAGCGTCGTCTGCAGAGGGACGAGCAGCAGCACGAGGATCAGATAGAAAAGGAACTTCATGGTAACGGCTTCCCGAGTAGATCCGCGCCCGCCTCGGCTTTTGTGGACTGTCCGTACGACGTCTGAATCACCAACACTTCTTCCACACGATCGACATCAACTTCCGGCATGAGTTCGGCAGACTGAAAGAGGGCGCCTTCCTGTTTATCGATGTGTGTGATCGTACCGATCACGAGCCCACGGGGAAAACCTCCGACAAGGCCCGAGGTCACGACCCGATCACCGTCTCGGAGCGTCGACAACAACGGAATATACTTCAGCTGGGCCAGCCCTGATTGAGTCCCTTCCACAATGCCTTCGTCTCTCGTCCGCTGAATGAGACCGGCGATGGCGTTGTTCGGATCAGTCACCAAGAGCACCACCGAGGACGCCCCTGTTGTTTTCACGACGCGCCCGACGACACCAGCGGGCGTGATCACTCCCATGTCCGGCTGGATCCCATCACTCTCGCCCTTATTGAGGATGATGGCACGATATCGGTTCGTGGCATCACGCCCGATGACTTGAGCGGCTACCATCGTGGGGAGCGCCTGCTCCTTAAACTGCAGCAAGGCCTTCAATCGTTCTGACGCGGCGGCGGATTCACGCAGCTGACTTTGTTGCCCGCGCAACCACTCAATTTCTTTCCGTAGTTGTTGGTTTTCTTCCCGGACCCCTTGCAACGCCACGTACTGTTCCCAGCGATCAGCAATGCTCGCATCGATGGACGCGATGGCTTCGAGCGGAATACGCACGACCTGTCCCACCGGCCCATCCAGATACTGCAAGAGTCCTTGGATTTGACTGGGAAGCAGAAAAAGAGCAACCAGCAGGAGAGCAAAAAAGGCAAGCGCCAGGCGTCTGGTACCGTAGGGAGAACGAGAGTGAGCCATCCACATAAGGGAGTTAGGGATGGAACCTTATCGGTAGGTATTGGCCTGAGACATCACCGACACTTTGGCGAGCAGATCCAACTCATCGAGGATTTTCCCGACCCCCAAGACTACGGAGGTCAGGGGATCATCCACGGTGATGATCGGCAGATTCGTCTCCTCCCGAAAGCGCGTATCCATGCCCTTCAGCAAAGATCCTCCGCCCGTGAGTACAACGCCACGATCAATAATGTCGCCCGCCAACTCTGGCGGGGTATTCTCCAGTGCCACTTTAATCGCGTTGACGATTGTCCCGATCGGTTCCTGCAGCGCTTCCCTGATTTCTGCGTCATCCACCACCAACGTACGGGGAATACCGGAAATCAAGTCACGCCCCTTGATCATCATAGTCTTGCGTTCCTCAAAGGGATAGGCGGATCCGATTTCGAACTTGACCCGCTCCGCCATATGTTCACCGATGAGGAGATTATACTTCTTCTTAATGTAATTCATGATCGCATCGTCCATGCGATCGCCCGCGACCTTGACGGACTCGCTATAGACGATTCCGCCGAGAGAAATGACGGCGATATCGGTCGTGCCACCGCCGATATCGACCACCATGTTGCCGGAGGGTTCGGTGATCGGAAGACCGGCGCCAATGGCTGCGGCCACTGGTTCTTCGATCAGATACACCTCTCGGGCGCCGGCTAATTCGGCCGAGTCTCGAACGGCCCGCTGCTCCACCTGCGTAATACGCGACGGCACACCGATGATGATGCGCGGACGCACAAACGCGCTGCGGTTGTGCGCTTTCTGAATGAACCGCTTCAACATCTGCTCTGCCATTTCGAAATCGGCGATCACGCCTTCTTTCATGGGCCGCACCGCAATGATGTTGCCCGGCGTGCGTCCCAACATTCTCTTTGCTTCCGTGCCAACCGCAAGCACTCGTCCGGACTTTTTCTCAACCGCCACGACCGAGGGTTCGTTGAGCACGATCCCTTTCCCATGCACATACACGAGCGTCGACGCCGTCCCCAGGTCAATGGCCAGGTCGTTTGAGAACCATCCGAAGATATCACTCCCAAAGCCCACGATTGCTCTCCCTTCCCCTCAGACTCTGGCGGCGCACTCAGTCAGGCAACGCCAGTCGACCCGCATCCAACACCTGAGTACCGGCCACATCGTCACCAAGACGCCGCCCCTGTTCGTTCCCGAGAATCAATACCGCTTCGAAGGCAATGATTGCTACCGACACAAGCCATCCCACATACGGGACGGCGAAGACTAACTGAGCGACCGCAAAGGGCAGATTGCGGATAATGGATTCTCGAAACCCTGCTGCCTCACGCCGATCCGGAAGCACCGTCTGGAGGCCGATCAACCTCTTACCAATACTACGCCCACCGGCAAATCCATCAGCGATCAGTATATACGCCAATCCTCCAAGAAAACCTACCGGCACGATCATTTGTCCGGCTGCCGCGACGATGAACAGATCGATCAGCTTGGCAATGCCACGGTTCAGGACCTGCGCCTTGGGGTAGATCCCGGCACCGATTGAATGAACCCCGCTGACCTCCTCCGCCAAGGGATCTCCTTACAATTAGTGGCAAAGTATAGCAAATCAGACTACCTAGCACAAATAAAGACCATTCTCTGGCAGATCAGATATTGCGGGTGACTTTTCGTCTTCACGAACAGATCACTCTACTCGATCGTGAGATCGCAGCCAGGATGAACAGTCATCTCTTGCCTTTGCACAGATCCCTCCGTACAATCCGTCCATACGAATTGTACGAGGAGTTGGCATGCTCAAATTGATGCGTGAATCGTCCCATAGCTATCCGTGGCTCCTCAAGTCCATCATGGGGATCATCGCCCTCGCCTTCGTCATCACCATGGGCTGGTGGGGGTTCGGCGAACAGCCTGGCGCCGTCGTCGCCTCAGTCGGAAATCTCACCGTGTCCCACGATGAATTCCGACGCGCCTATGAGAATACCTATCGCTTCTATAAGGACAAAGTCCCTGGAGAATTCAAAGACGAAACGATCAAGCAACTTGTGGTGGATCAACTCATCGACAATCGGACCTGGCTCATCGCGGCAAAAAACATGGGCCTCACCGTGGCTAACGACGACCTGCGTGAAGTCATCATGCAGATTCCGGACTTTCAAAAGAATGGCTCATTCGACCCGGAGGTCTACCAGCGGCTCCTGGCAGCTAATCATCTGACGCCCGCAATATTCGAAGCGATGGAAGCGGAAGAAGTGCTGAGTAACAAAGCCCGAATGATCATCCGCGATGCCGTAGCCCTTACCCCTGCTGAGCTTGCCGAGGCGCAAGCCCTCACGCTACGGCAAACGGAATCAGATCCCGCAAAGGCCGCCGCGGCGAAGGACCGTGCCATGCAGGACGTCCTCTTTCAAAAGCAGCAACGCGCGCTGATGGCCTACACTGAATCGCTAAAATCCACGCTCTCGATCACGATTCACCGCGAACTCTTGTAACTGCCCGTTCGCCACAACGCGAACCAGTCCGCCCCCATGCCACATTATTCCTTCGTGGCCGACAGGACCAACATCGCATCACCATAGCTATAGAAGCGGTACCGCTCACGAACCGCCTCTGCATAGGCCTGTCGAAGAAATTCGGTCCCGGCCAATGCGGAGGCCAACATCAGCAATGTGGTCCGTGGCAAGTGAAAATTCGTGAGAAGGGCATCGACCACTTTGAACGGAAAACCTGGTGTCATGAACATATCGGTCTCCCCCCGATAGGGTCGAATCTGGCCGTCTGGGCGAGCCGCAGTTTCGAGCGCGCGTACGACTGTGGTCCCGACAGCGACAATTCGTCTCCCTGTCACTCGCACCTGCTCGATGGCACGCACCGCCTCTGCTCCGACCTCGATCCATTCTGCGCCCATCCGATGGTCTTCGATCTGATCGACCGTCACCGGTTTGAAGGTCCCGACACCGACATGCAGCGTGATGGTCGTGAAACCGATCCCTCGCTGTTGCAGCCGTGCCAGCAAATCCGGTGTGAAATGGAGCCCGGCGGTCGGCGCCGCAATGGCACCCTCATGCTGCGCGAACAGGGTTTGGTACCATTCTCGATCCTGGTCGGTCGGTGCACGTTTCAAGTAAGGAGGAAGTGGCATTCGACCATATTGCCGCAGCCATTCAGACAACGGAATAGGACTCTCAACCCGAACCGTCGTTCTCGTCGCGCCACGCTCGACCACCACAGCAGAAGCCTTTGCGCCCATCTCAATAATCTGTCCAGGGTGAAACGTTCCTTTGATCAACACTTCCCAGATCGCATCGCCAAGATCCTTCACAAAAAGGATTTCGACCTCCGCACCGGAAGGGTGCTTCCGTCCAGGTACGCGCGCAGCCAGCACCTTCGTATTATTGACCACGAGGAGATCGCCAGGCTGAAGAAGATCAGGCAACTCGTCGACGCGGCGATGGGCGAGGGAACGATCGAGAGGCTGCAGAACGAGCAGCCTGGCGTGATCGCGTGGGAGAATTGGGTGAGCGGCAATCAACGAGGGATCGAACGGAAAATCGAATTCGGAGAGCTGCATCAGGAGGACGGCGGGGTCGGAGGTTTTGTCAGCGTCATATTCTGCAGTTCGGTGCCCGGATAATAATACCGAAGAATCGTGGAGAAGGGATAGCCTAACTCAGCCAGTTCTTTCGCGCCCCACTGACACATGCCGACAGCGTGGCCCGCGCCGTAGCCGGAAAGCACCACATCGCGGCCGATCGATTCGATGGCAAACTGCGTGCTGGGAATGATGGTGTACCCGACCGCTTTCCGCAACTCTTCTCCTCGAAGAACCAATTCTCCACCAGAATGGAGAATGCGCAGCGTCGCGACTCGGCCCCCACGGCTGAACGACAAGGCCGTCATCGTGGCGATCGTCCCCACGGAGTAGCCCTGCTGTCGCAAATTCTGCTCGAGAGTGTCAATTTTGAAGGAGGACTTCCATTGATAGTAAGGCGACATAAGGTCGAAGGGGCACTCCACGCCCTTAAGATAGGGATAGTCTTTCGACCACACAGTCATGGCATCTTCCGTCAACCCGGCGGCCGTCGATGAGAACGCTGCGTAGATCGGCGCATCCTGATAGGTCACGACCAACCCGCGGGTATCTTCAACCGCGCGCAGGATCCCGGCATCAATCCCCTGCTTCCCGCGATAGACTTGATCTTGCACCGTCGCCGCTACGTCGTATTCCCGCGTGGCGCTCAACATCTGCTGATAGAGCGCATAGGTCCTGGCCGCGACTGCCTGCGCTTTCAACATCTCCTGGTGCCAGGTCGAACTGACCTCGGCGGGAACCACACCTTTGACGTACTCTTCAAGATCCACTCGATTAATGACCAAGAACCCCTTGCCTCTTCGCACGAGATGGACAAGGCCGCTCACCGAGATTCCCGTACCGGAGTCGTCCGATGACACTGCCGCTCCAGTGGGCTTCCGAGCGGGCCGTGGAAACGTCAGCGTAAGGCCTTGCTCTCCGCCATGCAGCGTCAACTGCTCCGTCTGCATGCGGACGCCATTCAGCAGAAACCCCGTTCCAGCGGTTGCGACCTGGACCGGCGCGCGCAGAGCCTGACCATGGCCCTTTGCATCCGTCACCCACAACGGATGATCTGCACGGACGTTGATCTGAGACACATCAGCCGACAGCAGGACCCGAATCGACTGCGCTGCCTCGGCTCCCGAAGACAGGCTGAGAAGGCAGGCTCCCGCCACGATGGTACGGCACACTCCACCCCTCAGTTGCTTCATCGGCGAACGATCCATGTTATCAAATAGAATACCAGACTCAGGATGACGCTGATGAGCAGGCTGGTTGCGAGGGGAAACGAGACGCTGAAGTTGTCTCGTCGAATAGAGATGTCGCCGGGCAACCTCCCAAACCATCCCAGGAGATTAGCAACTCCTGGAACACGATCTGCGGCCAGTAGCAGCAGACCGACCACCACCACGCACAGTCCAACTCCGATGAAGACTTTGCCCAGACTCCCCCACTCAATCATCAGCCTTGGCCAAGTGTTCTGCAATTTGCACCGCATTGAGGGCGGCCCCTTTGCGCAAATTATCCGCCACCACCCACAGATTGAGACCGTTGGCAATCGACTCATCTTCACGAACGCGGCCGACGTAGACCTCGTCCTTCCCCGCAACCTCCAACGGCATGGGATAGATCTTATGCGCCGGGTCGTCGTAGAGCCGCACGCCGGGCGCGGTCGACAGAATGGCGCGGGCCTCATTGGCCGACAACTTCCGCTCAGTCTCAATATTGACGGCTTCAGAATGTCCGACATACACCGGAACCCGCACCGTCGTCGCCGTCACATGAATCGATTGGTCGCCCATGATCTTTCTGGTCTCATGGACCATCTTCATCTCTTCCTTCGTATACCCTGACGGCAGAAAATCGTCGATGTGCGGCAAGCAATTGAAGGCGATCTGATAGGGGTAGACCTTGGGACTCGCCGACTTGAAGCTCAGCAGGTCTTGGCATTCTGCCATCAACTCATCCATGGCGTCTTTCCCCGTGCCGGAGACCGATTGAAAGGTCGTAACGACAATCCGCTTAATCCTGGCCTCGTCATGCAGAGGTTTCAGCGCCACGACCATTTGAATCGTGGAACAATTCGGGTTGGCGATGATGCCCTTGTGCCATTGAATGTCATGCGCGTTCACCTCGGGCACCACAAGCGGCACCTCAGGGGCCATCCGCCAAGCCGCACTATTATCGATCACCACCGCACCAGCCTTCACCGCGATCGGAGCAAACTCTCGACTGAGCTCCGCCCCGGCAGAAAAAAGCGCGATATCCACACCGGCAAACGAGTCCTTCGTCAAGACCTCAATGGGAACCTCGTTCCCTCCAAATGTCACCGTACCACCGGCAGAACGAGTGGATGCGAGAGGGACCAGGCGTGTGACGGGAAACTTTCGTTCCTCGAGCACCTCAATCATTTCCGTCCCGACTGCCCCGGTCGCACCGACGACCGCCACGACATACCCTGATTTCTTTTTCAACATGAGCTTCGATCCTACCTACAGCGTGATCTCGCGAATACGATGATTGAACGTATCGGCCACGAGCAGATGCCCCGCCCGATCCATCACGATTCCGAACGGGTAACTCAAGCTGGCTTCGAGGGCCGCGCCCTCGCCACCCCCGTAGCCGGCCACACCAACCCCGGCTATACGCTCAATACGCCCAGTGATTCGATCCCATCGCCGCACCAGATGGTTGTCCGAATCGGTAAAGTAGAGATTCCCCTCTTCATCCAACGCAATCCCCGAGGGTCGAGAGAGACTGCTGCTGGGTGGTTCATCCGGCCCCTGGTACCGATACTCACCGCCATCGCCCACCACAGTCCGTATGAGACCGGTGATGGGATCAACAGCACGAATCCTTCCGTTAAAGCTATCGGCAATGAACAACGTGCCATCTGACGCAAGCGCCAATCCAGCAGGACCGGCCAGACCAGTTTCCGTTGCAGCCACACCATCTCCATTATACGCCACCGTTCCTGTCCCTGCGACCGTACAAATCACTCCGGTGGCCAAATCCACCGCTCTCACGCGGTTGTTGCTCTGGTCGGCAATATAGAGGACTCCCCCGTCATTCACCGCCAAGGCAGCCGGTTCATTCAACCCAGCCTTCACGGCAGATCCCCCGTCACCCGAGTACCGAGGTTGGCCCAGGCCTGCGACTGTCGTGATCACTCCCGTCACCGCATCTACACGCCGTACCCGATGGTTCAGCGTGTCCGCAATGTAGAGATGCCCCGCCCGATCAACCACAACAGCTGTCGGAAAATTCAACAGGGCTTGATCGGCAGAACCACCGTCGCCACTGAAGCGTTTCGCCGGCACTGTACGGGCCACCACATAACGAACGGTCCCGCTCAGGTCAGTCTGTTGCGTAAAAGCGTGCGAATTGACAGTGCCGCTTTCGGCAAAAGGATCGTTATCCACTCCCGCAGCCACCGGAACTGGCGAGACGGGTTTCGCTCCAGATCCGACTCCCCGGGTGCATCCTGCCACCGTCCTGATACATTGGGTCTTCATGTCGATCTTCCGAACGACGTGGTTCTCAGAGTCGGCGACGAAGAGGTTTCCCTCTGCATCGAGGGTGAGACTCTTCGGCTCATTCAGACAAGCAGCAAGGGCCCCAGCTCCGTCACCGGACCAGCCAGGGTCTCCGGTACCTGCAACGGTCTTGATCAACCCAGCTTTGAGATCTGCACCCATCTGTCTCGAGAGTCTTGCCTAGTTCAGATTTCGCAGGATAGCCTCGCCCATTTCTGTCGTAGTGACAAGGCGAGTACCCGGACTATGAATATCTTTCGTGCGATAGCCGAGATCGAGGGTTTTCAGGATCGCCTGCTCAATGGCTACTGCTTCCTTATCCAACTTGAACGCATAGGACAGCATCATGGCCGCCGAAGCAATCGTCGCAATAGGATTCGCCACATTCTTCCCGGCAATGTCCGGCGCGCTGCCGTGAATCGGCTCGAACAGTCCGACCTGCGCGCCGATACTGGCCGACGGCAGCATGCCGATTGACCCGGTCAACATTGCAGCTTCGTCGCTCAAAATGTCACCGAAAATATTATTGCAGAGCATCACATCGAACTGCCGCGGGTTGCGCACCAGTTGCATCGCCGCATTGTCGACATAGATATGACTCAACTCCACATCCCGATAATCCTTGTGAACGTCGGTGACCACACGACGCCAGAGTTCGGATGACTCCAGCACGTTCGCTTTATCGACGGACATCACTTTTTTCCGACGCTGTCTCGCCGCTTCGAACGCCACTTTCGCAATACGTTGGATTTCTTCAGTGGTATAGACCTCGGTGTTGAATCCTCGCTCGCTCCCGTTCGGCAGTTTCTCGATACCTTTAGGCTTCCCGAAATAGATGCCGCCCGTCAGTTCTCGAATCACGAGGATGTCGATCCCCTCAATCACTTCGCGTTTCAGCGTAGAGGCATCGGCCAACATCGGATACAACTTCGCCGGCCGTAAATTCGCATAGAGGCCCAGGTGCTCGCGCAAGCCCAAGAGCGCGCGTTCCGGACGCAAGCTATACTCCAGTCCTTCCCACTTGGGACCGCCGACCGCACCGAGCAAGACAGCATCGCTTTGTTTAGCCAGGGCCAGCGTCTCCTGAGGAAGCGGCACGCCCACTTTGTCGATGGCCTGTCCGCCGACATCACCTGACACAAACTCGAACGTGTGCTGGAACTTCTCGGCCACAGCCTTCAGCACCTTCACGGCTTCAGGGACGATCTCCCGACCCACTCCATCACCAGCTAGCACGGCAATCTTCGCCTTCACAGACCACTCTCCCTCTTTGTGAGTTATGACCGCACAAGCCTCTATTCCAGGACTTCCTCATCCTCCAGTCGCCAAGCGGGATCGACCAAGCAGAGGAACTCGATGGCGGTGGGTCCACTATTCTCAAGAAACTGCTTTCCTCCTGGAGGCACATAGACGACAGAACCTGGTTCCACCGTGACGACCGAGTCATCTACGGTCAATCGTCCCCGACCGGCAATAACGTAGTAGACCTCTGAGGACGTCAGCCTGTGCCATTTCGACCGAGTGCCGGGAGCCAATGTCCCGTGCGCCATACTATACCCAAGCGCGAGTGGCTGTTTCGCCGGATGCAGAAGCTCTCGAAGGACGGTATGATCGCCGGCTAGAAACACCAGCCGGTCTGCCAGGGTTACGTGAACCACAGAGCACCTCACAGCCAACGATGCCTTCCCGGTCCCAGACCGGAGCCGGTGACTCTACCGTGGTCACTTTCCTTAAATCAAGTTCACCTTCTGCTCGCCCTGCGCCTGTTTTCCCGCCAAATACGACAGCTTGTTCAGCGCATTGAGATAAGCCCGTGCCGAGGCCATGATGATATCCGTATCCGCCCCGTGGCCTGAGATGGTGCGTCCATCTTCTTGAACGCGGACCGAGACTTCGCCCTGGGCATCAGTTCCACCCGTGATCGCCTTCACGACATACATGAGGAGCGTACTCTTCGTCTGCGTGATTGCGGCAATCGTCCGATAGACTGCGTCCACCGGCCCATCGCCTGTCCCGGTCTGCGAGATCGTTCGTCCGTCGATCTCAAGTTCGACCGTGGCGGTCGGCACCTGTTCCGTCCCGCTGGCCACATGGAACGATTTCAAGGTTATCCGATCGGCCATTTTGGCCAACTCTTCAGAGACAATGACTTCGAGATCCTCTTCGTAGATTTCCTTCTTCTGATCGGCCAACTTCTTGAACCGCTCAAACGCGTGGTTGACCTCCTCGTCCGAGAGCGTATACCCCAACTCCACCAGCCTCTGTCGAAATGCGTGCCGGCCCGAAAGTTTCCCCATAACCATTTTGCTCTCAACCAACCCAATCGACTCCGGCCGCATAATTTCATACGTCGTCTTGTCCTTCAGCAGCCCGTCTTGGTGAATGCCAGACGTATGGGCAAAGGCGTTCGCCCCGACAATGGCCTTATTCGGCTGCACCACCATGCCGGTGATCTTGCTGACCAATCGGCTGGTCTTCGAGATCTCTTCGGTATGAATCTTCGTGTCGGCTTGATAGAAATCTTTCCTGGTCCGAAGTCCCAGGACAATTTCTTCCAGCGCCGTATTCCCTGCCCGCTCACCAATCCCATTGATCGTGCACTCGACTTGGCCGGCCCCCTCGAACACTGCCGCCAAGCTATTCCCCACGGCGAGGCCGAGGTCGTTGTGACAATGGACGGAGATCACCGCCTTCGCACTGTTTGGCACCTGCTCGCGAATCCCACGAATGAGCCTGCCGAATTCTTGTGGCACCGCATAGCCGACCGTATCAGGAATATTGATCGTCCCGGCTCCTGCGGCAATCACCGCCTCGATCACCTCATAGAGGTAGGCGGGATCGGAGCGACTGGCATCCATGGGCGAAAACTCAACATCGTCCACATAGCTCCTCGCCAGTTGCACCATCTCAACCGCGCGCCTCTTCGCCTCGTCGCGCGTCATTCGGAACTGATGCTTCAAGTGGATATCCGAGGTCGAGAGAAACGTATGAATGCGGACCTTCGGGGCTCCCTTCAATGCCTCCCAGGCTCGATCGATATCCTCTGGGCGCGCCCGCGCCAAGCTGCAAATCGTCGGCCCCTCGACTTCCTGCGCAATCCGCCGCACCGCATCAAAATCTCCGGGCGAACTATAGGCAAATCCTGCCTCGATGATATCAACCCCCAGCCGCGCCAGCTGCTTCGCCACCATGATTTTCTCTTCCACATTCATGCTAGCGCCGGGCGACTGTTCGCCGTCCCGCAACGTCGTATCGAAAATTCGAATCATGCGTGTCATGGTTTCACCTCTCTCCCCCCAGGGCTGATCAAAACGGTTGTCCAGCAAGGCCGCAGGCAAAGAAAACACCGGAAGCGTACCCTCTGGGGTACGTTTAGGATGGTTTCAAGCCGAGAACGCAGCTGGCAAGCGTTTTCGTCAGCCCCAAAAAACACAAAAGCCTCCCTCCCCACGCCCAGGGACGGAAGCTTGAGAAGCTCCGTGGTACCACCCTGATTTAGCCATGAACAACGTGCCCAGCTGTTCATGACCCTTCATTACGCCCTGTCACGGGGGCGAGGCGGAATCCATTACTCGGATTTCACGGATTCTGGCTCAGAGGCGAGTTCGGCGTCGCACAGGCTGGTTTACACCATTCACCAGCTCTCTCATTGCTGTGCAATCGCGTACTACTCCTCGTCGACGCCATTAGGACTTTGATTCAATCACCGACTGCTCGCCCTTGGTCGACGGACGTTTCCTGCCCATTTTGACCAGAAGTCCGACAAGCCGCTCTACAGGACCCAGCAAGGCATAGCCGGCAAAGATGACAAATAGCATAACTTGGGGCCAGGCGGCTACGAGCATGAGCGCCAAAATTCCCCACACGAGATAGGTAATGTGCTGACCGCCGCGGAACTTCATATCTTTAAAGCTCCGGTACTTGATGGTGCTCACCATCAAGAACGAAAGAGTCAGCGTAATAATCAGGACGAGGAGGGGCTTTACTTCCGTTCCAATCCTGACGCTATAGTGATCGAAGATCACGAGCGACGCCACGACCCCTGCCGCTGCAGGAATAGCCAGCCCGGTAAAGTACTTACCGTCCGGCACGGCCGTAGTTGAATTAAACCTGGCTAACCGAACCGCACCCATCGCCACGTAGGCGAACATCACCGCCACACCAAACATACCCTGTCCGCTCAGCGCCCAGGAATAAATCAAGAGTCCGGGAGCAACCCCGAACGACACCACGTCGGACAACGAGTCGTATTCGAGGCCGAAATGGCTGGTGCTGTTCGTCAACCGCGCCGACTTTCCATCGAGCACGTCGAAGATCATTGCCACCAGGATGGCAACCGCTGCGACCATGTAGTCCGCGTTGAATACAGACAACATCGAAAACACGCCGCAGAGTAGATTCCCTGTCGTAAAAAGATTCGGAATCAGGTGCATGGCGGCTTTGCGCCGCTTCCCATCTCTCCCGAATGATTGACGAAGTCCGGTGGTCTTCATCGCAGTTCCCCCAGGATGGTTTCTCCGCCCTTCACACGATCACCGACTGCTACGTTGATCACCGTCCCGACCGGTAGAAACGTATCCATCCGTGACCCAAATCGAATCAGCCCGAATCGTTCACCGCGTACGGCCCGATCTCCCGATGAGATCCAACAGACAATCCGCCTGGCAATCAACCCGGCCACCTGCACACACAGCACCTTCGCACCTTGCACCGTCCGAATCATCAGGGCATTTTGCTCGTTCCTCAACGTTGCATCCGGCCTGCTGGCCACGAGGAATAAACCCGGCTGATATTGCACCTCCTCGACGACCCCTTCACAGGGGATTCGATTGATGTGCACGTCGAACACGTTCAAGAAGATGGTGAGTCGAATGCTGCGATCCTTAATGAATCGCGGCTCGAACTCTTCTTCAATGGCAATGACTTTCCCGTCACCGGGTGCCACGACAAGACGTGGCCCTTGAGGCACCACTCGATAGGGATTGCGGAAAAACCAGGAGACGAAGAGCGTCAGGATCGCCGCCCCGACCGCCACAATGATCCATCCCAGCCATCCTGCTAGCAGTGTAACGCCGGTAGTAGCCACGATGAAGGGAATTCCTTCTTTGGCAAACGGGATGCCGATGGCATGATCTGCCACAGAGTCCTCAATCCTCAGTTTTTGCTCTTATCGACCAGTTGGTCCTTCTTCAGCCAAGGCATCATCGCCCGCAGCCGACCCCCGACCTCTTCGATGGGATGGGCTTCACCTTTAGCCAGCAGCGCATTGTAGACCGGACGGTTCGCCTGATTCTCCAACACCCACTCTTTGGCGAACTGGCCTTGCTGAATTTCGCCCAAGATCTTCTTCATTTCCTGCTTCGTCTGCTCCGTCACAATCCGAGGACCGCGGGTGATATCACCGTACTTGGCCGTCGTACTGATAGAATACCGCATATTGGCAATGCCGCCCTGATAGATCAAATCCACGATCAATTTTACTTCGTGCAGGCACTCAAAATAGGCCATCTCCGGAGAGTAGCCGGCTTCCACGAGCGTCTCGTACCCGGCCTGGATGAGAGAAGTGAGTCCTCCACAAAGGACGACCTGCTCGCCGAAGAGATCCGTCTCGGTTTCTTCCCGAAAGTTTGTTTCGATCACACCAGCCCGCCCCCCTCCAATCGCACTGGCATAGGCAAGGCCAACCTGCTGAGTCGTTCCGCTTGGATTCTGATGGATCGCGAGCAAACACGGCACCCCGCTGCCTTTCGTATATTCCGATCGGACAAGATGGCCAGGCCCCTTGGGAGCAACCATGAATACATTGGTGGTGGGAGACGGCACAATCTGTCCGAAATGAATGTTAAAGCCGTGGCCAAACGCGAGATAGGAGCCCGGCTTCAGATTCGGGGCGATGTCCTGCCGATAGATGGCCGCTTGCGCTTCGTCCGGCGCGAGAATCATGACGACATCAGACGCCTTGACGGCATCGGCCACCGGCATAACTTTCAGTCCGCTTTGCTCTGCCTTCTTCCATGAGGCGCCTTCGCGCAACCCAATGACAACACTCACGCCGCTCTCCTTCATGTTGAGCGCATGAGCGTGGCCCTGACTGCCATAGCCGATTACCGCCACTTTCTTGTTCCGGATCTGTTGAATATCGGCATCCTTATCGTAGTAAATCTTCATCGATCACTCCTGGGGTAATAGCCGTGTTAAGAAACTGATTGGACGTTGAGTCCGAGATGACGCCTATTCGCGGGCAACCTTTTTCGCCTGCACACCCGTCGACCGAATCGACTCGCGGGCGACCGCAACCCGTCCGGTACGTGTGAGTTCCTTGATACCGAGGGGCTGCAGAAGATTGATGATCGCTCCGATCTTTTGAGGATCGCCGGTCACCTCGATGGTGTACGTCGCCGGCGTGGAGTCGATGACGTTGGCTCGGAAAATATCGGCGATCCGCAATGCTTCCGCGCGATCTTCGGGCCGCGTATGCACCTTGATGAGCGCCGTCTCCCGCGAGACAAAATCGCTCTCGTTCAGATCCACGACCTTAATAACGTCGATTAATTTATTGAGCTGTTTCACGATCTGCTCGATGATCCGCTCGTCTCCGGACGTGACAATGGTCATCTGCGACATCGACGGATCGAGCGTCGGCGCCACAGAGAGACTTTCGATGTTGAAACCGCGACCGCTAAACAGGCCGGCGACGCGAGACAACGAACCAAACTTATTCTCGACGGTTACCGAAATAATGTGTTCCATGCCCCGCGTGACTCCTAACGCCGTTGGTTAAGCCGTGAGGATCGTGTCTGAATCTTTCGGGGCCATCTGTCCCGCTCCAGACTGCTTATTTTTCAAGGCTGGCGGATCTTCCAAAATCATCTCATGGTTGCAACCGCCTGCGGGAATCATGGGATAGACGTTTTCATACGGATACGTCGGCACATCGACGATGACCGGTTTATTCACCGCGATCGCTTCCTTGAGGACGGCATCGATCTCAGATGGCTTGCTGGCCCTGAGCCCGACCGCTCCATAGGCCTCCGCTAACTTTACGAAGTCCGGCGTCGTCTCCAGATAACTCGAGGCATACCGACCTTCGTAGAAAAGGTCCTGCCATTGCCGGACCATCCCGTGAAAGCGGTTATTGAGCACGATAATCTTGACCGGCAGCTTGTGCACCACTGCCGTCGCCATTTCTTGCATATTCATCTGGATACTGCCATCGCCCGCGATGCAGAGGACCAGCCGACCAGGAAACGCGGCCTGCGCCCCCATGGCGGCGGGAAATCCAAAACCCATGGTTCCAAGTCCTCCCGAGGTCAACCAGCGATTCGGCTTCGCCAACTTGAAGTACTGGGCGGCCCACATCTGGTGCTGTCCGACATCGGTTGAAACGATCGGGTCCCGATCCTTCGTGAGCTCATAGAGCCGCTTGATGACGTGCTGCGGCTTGATCGGCCCATCCGCTTCTTGTTGATATGCGAGAGGATTCGCCTGTTGCCATTCGCGAATCTGATTCCACCAGGGCTTGCGCAATTCCCGTTGATCGCCGTTTACCGTGGCACGAAGTATCTGGATCAACTCACGAAGCACGGTCTTGCAGTCGCCGACGATCGGAATGTCGACATTAACATTCTTCCGAATCGAGGTTGGATCAATATCGATGTGGATGACCTTGGCATGCGGACAAAACTCGGAGACCTTTCCAGTGACACGATCGTCGAATCTCGCGCCAATGGCGACGACGAGATCGGAGTAATGCATCGCCATGTTCGCCCAATAGGTGCCGTGCATGCCCAGCATTCCCATGGACTGGGGATGCTCGCCAGGGAAAGCTCCAAGCCCCATCAACGTCATGTCGACCGGCATATGAGTCAGTTCAGCCAACTCCATTAATTCTTGCGACGCCCCAGAGAAGATGACGCCGCCGCCGACATATAGCACCGGCTTCTTCGCCTTCGTCATAGCCTCAGCCGCTTGCTTGATCTGCCACTTATTCCCTTCATACACTGGATTGTAGCTACGGATGGAGACGGAGCTCGGATAGGTAAATTCTGCCTTATCCATGGATACGTCTTTCGGAATGTCCACTAACACCGGCCCTGGACGCCCCGTCGTCGCGATGTAGAAGGCTTCTTTAATTGTCGTCGCCAAATCGGCCACATTTTTCACAAGAAAGTTGTACTTGGTGCAGGGGCGGCTCAAGCCGACATTGTCTGCCTCTTGGAATGCATCGTTCCCAATAAGGCTGGTAGGGACCTGTCCGCTAAAACAGACCAGCGGCACGGAGTCCATGTAGGCATCCGCTAACGCTGTGATCACGTTCGTCATGCCAGGTCCGGAGGTCACAAGGCACACCCCGGCTTTACCGGTCGCCTTGGCATAGCCTTCCGCCATATGGCCCGCTCCCTGCTCATGGCGAGTGAGGACTACTTCAATATCCTTCTGCTGATGAAGCATGTCAAAAATCTTCAGAACGACACCACCGGGAAGCGCAAAAATCGTCTTGACGCCTTCCCGTTTGAGGCATTCGATGAGGATCTCAGCACCTGTGAGCTTCATGACAGAACCTCCATCCATACCACCGGTGAGAACCAGGCACGACCCCCACGTTCACTCAGAACGTTCTGAAAAATCAGGGAGAAATATGTCTGATCCTATCACCACGTGTTTCCACCCGTCAATAGTAGGGCAGGTCTGGGAGCCTCCTTCCCTGACAGTCTAGCTCCCGACATGATACCTTCCACGCTGCTCCATCTCGTTGGCCATGAGTCTTGCCTCCATGAGCATGCCTGTCCGTGTGACCATCCTGTCTCGTGAAGACTGCCATCTCTGCGATGTCGTCTACCGAATTGCGATCCAACTCCAGTCAGAACTACACATCGAAACGAGCAAGGTACATATCGAGGGCGACAGGGTCTTGACGGAGCGCTATGGGGCACGGATTCCCGTCGTCTTGCTCGACGAGGTCGAACACTTCGCAGGGAAAGTGACAGAAGGGGAACTACGTCGAGCGATAAAAAAAGCGCGGTGGAGAAGACCTATAAGCCGGATTCTGTCCCGCCTGGGATATGGTCCCCTACGGGGGTGATCATTTCTCTGGGATTCGAGTTACCTCGAACCTCAAGCGACCTACCCGAAGACCTCGGCCGGGCCAGCCGGTTGCCGACTTTCTAAAGAAAGCCGACAGATGTCTTCCTATTTGGCCTTGCATCGGGCGACGCTTACCGTGCCGGTGATGTCGCCACCACCGCGGTGGGCTCTTACCCCACCGTTTCACCCTTACCTGATCCAAGGCAACCGGATTGGAATCCCGTCGCCTTGGCCATCGGCGGTTTGTTCTCTGTGGTGCTGGTGTCGGATCGCTCCGCCTGGGAGTTACCCAGCGCCTTGCCCATGAAGTCCGGACTTTCCTCTCAGAGCGTTACCGCTCCAAGCGATCACCCGGTCTTCCCCCTCGCGCCAGAATACTATAGGGCTGGATGTCCGCGCTTTCAAGGGCTCACCACAAATGTCTTGACTTACTGCACAGGCGGCAACAACGCCGCATGCGCTGGCGGCTTGCTCTGGTAGATGGCCATGGCCTCCGGCATCCACTTTTTCAGTTGGGTAATGCGGGTCTCGTGGCTTGGGTGCGTAGACATAAACTCTGACGGCGCGCCGCTACCGGACATCTGCCCCATCCGTTCCCACAGGGCGACAGACTCGCGTGGGTCATAGCCGGCGTCCGCTGCAAGCAGAATCCCAATATAATCCGCTTCCGATTCGTGCTTTCGGCTGAAAGGCAGCAATACGCCGACCTGCGCACCGACACCGAGCGCCGCCATCGCTGCTTGCCCCAACATCCCGCCACCGCCTGCCGCTCCGGCTGCCGCGCCAATGACCTGAAGCCCGGCATTCGTCAGTTGGCCCTGGCTCATCCGTTCTGCACCGTGGCGTGCCAGCGCATGGACGACTTCATGCCCCATGACAGCGGCCAGCCCTGCTTCCGTCTTGGCCATGGGAAAGATGCCCGTATACACCGCCATCTTGCCGCCAGGCAGCGCGAAGGCATTCGCCGTCTTGTCATTCTTGATGACTATCACTTCCCACTGAAACTGCTGCGCCATCTCAGCATATTTCGATCGCTTCGCCGCCTCGATAATCCGAGCAGCGATCCGCTTGACCGGTTCAATCTCTCGGGGGTCTTGCGACTGCCTGAGCTTGGGATCGTTCTTTACCTGGCTATACGCCTGTGCGCCTAATTGCATCTCCTCGGAGACCGAGATCATCAACAGCTGTGATCGCCCGGTGTATGGATTCGTTTCGCACCCGGTGATCACCGTCACTCCGAGCCCCGCGACAACCAGCAGCACTCCGAGCGGGAACAACCTCCATGCCTGCATCGCACAGCCTCCTTGATGAACGACCCATCGCCTACGATCTGAAAATTGACCGTCCGTTAAGGCTCTGTTAGATTACCGCGCCTCTTTGAGAATCTCTACTATGGCCACTTGCCTGTGACCACGACAATGGAAAAGACGAAAGTGGAGCGAATCGGCATCGATGAGTCCGGCAAAGGAGACTATTTTGGTCCTCTGGTCATCGCCGCCGTCTTCGTCGACGCCACCACACAGGGTGAACTGACCATCATGAATGTCAGGGACAGCAAAAAAATATCCGACGGCCGTATTCTCGAAATGGCACCCGACATCCGGATGATTTGCCCCCACAGTATTATCGTAATCGGCCCGCAACGGTACAACGAATTGTATGTGAAGATCCGGAACCTGAACCGATTACTGGCCTGGGGACATGCCAAGGCCCTGGAGACTCTCCTGGACAAGGTTTCGTGCGGACGCGCAATCGCGGACCAATTTGGCGACGAACGACTGATTTTGAATGCCCTGCAGGAAAAAGGGCGAACGATCATATTAGAGCAGCGACATAAAGCCGAATCCGATATCGCTGTGGCTGCGGCCTCCATCCTGGCCCGTGCGGAATTCCTCCTCCGACTGAAACGCCTCTCGGATGAGATCGGCACGACGTTGCCCAAAGGGGCATCACCCGCTGTCGAATTGGCTGGGCGCATGATTGTGAAAAAACATGGAGAGGAACGATTAGGATCAGTCGCGAAGCTGCACTTTAAAACGACCCAGGCTATTTTGGGAAAAATAGACTAGCGGCTGCGTAAAAACAATATGAGCCCAGCGTAACTTCGATAGCCTACACGTCTGGGATAAGGGAAACACGCCCTGCAGGATGCTCAAAAAGGCCGTCCAGCAAGGCCGCAGCGAGCGAAGAGGCGAGGCGTACGCTTCGGTACGTTGAACCTCTGAGCGACGCGAGAACGAAGCTGGCGGACTTTTTCAGCATCCTGCTAGACCGACTCGCCAATCTCAAGGATCGACGTCTTATCGAGATCAGGGCCTTGCGTGGATTCGACAGGAAGTTGCCCATCCCAGTAAAGCATCCGACGGCAATAGGGACAGGTGTGGAGATCTTGCGAGCGTTTCACTTCTGAAATCAGTTGCGGAGGAAGCTGAAGACGGCATCCGGAACAGATCCCCTCTTTAATCTCAGCGAGCGGTTGATCCTTCCGCGCCGCCTTGATCGCATTATAGCGGCTGAGGAGCCCCTTCTCGACATGAGCCGAACGGGCTTGCTGCTGCGCTTCGAGATCGGCCAACTCTGTTGAGAGGGTGTGCTCCAGTTCGTCGAGCACTTGCTTCTCCTGCGTAAAGACCTTTCCGATGGCGCTGAGTTTCTCTTGCGCCTCGTTTGCTGTGCGCTGCAGTTGTTCGATCTTCTCCATGCACAGCAAGATCTTCTCCTCAATGTCCCCTTTCTTCTTGTTGGCGACCTCGATCTCGAAAAGATGCGCTTGATATTCCTTATTAGACTTCAACTCGGACAGCCGAGACTTCATCTTCTCAGTATGCGCTTCATGCGCTTCAAGATCCTGTTCGTGCGACCGCCGTTCCTTGATGAAAATCTCCACGGAGGCACTGGTTTGTTGATGTAGCTGCTGGGCTTCTCGAAGCGGGGCTTCAACCGCTTGGAGCCGCTCTGGGATTTTTCGGCGCTGGTCCTTGATCTCCGTGATGCGGAGATCCAGCTTCTGCAGTTCGATAAGGGGGGAAAGATTCTGGTTCAACGCACTCCTATAGCTGTTGTTCCGAGCAACAATCTTAACCTCTGAGTTCCGCTTCCACGCTGGTGGGCCCACTAGGACTTGAACCTAGGACCAGCTGATTATGAGTCAGCCGCTCTAACCACCTGAGCTATGGGCCCGATCAGGCGGATGACTCTCTCGCGCCTGACCCGCAGACACGAACAGATTATTCTAGGCTGCCCAAGGAGCGGAGTCAAATCCCGAGGAACATACCATGGCGCATCACAGACTTTCCACGAAGCTACGTAGCTTCTTGCTCCGACTCGGATGACGCAGCTTGCGTAAGGCCTTGGCTTCGATCTGCCGGATACGTTCGCGGGTCACTTCGAAATCCTGACCGACCTCTTCGAGGGTATGGTCGGTGGCTTCGCCGATGCCGAACCGCTTCCGCAAGACTTTCTCTTCCCGTGGCGTGAGTGTTTCCAATGCGCTGTTGATCTGGCGCTGGAGATCATACCGGATCGCCGCCTCCAGAGGAGACACCGCCTTCTTGTCCTCAATAAAGTCGCCCAAATGACTGTCTTCTTCCTCACCGATCGGGGTCTCCAGAGAAATCGGTTCACGCGCAATCTTTAAGATCTTCCGCACTTTGTCAAGCGGCAGATCCATGCGCTCGGCAATTTCTTCCGGCGTCGGTTCGCGCCCGAGTTTCTGGACCAGATGGCGGGACGTTCGGATCAGCTTGTTGATCGTCTCAATCATGTGTACCGGGATACGGATCGTCCGTGCTTGATCGGCGATCGCCCGGGTAATCGCCTGGCGGATCCACCATGTGGCATAGGTACTGAACTTGTAGCCGCGCTTGTACTCAAACTTATCGACGGCCTTCATCAGGCCGATATTACCTTCCTGGATCAAGTCGAGGAACTGGAGACCGCGGTTCGTGTACTTCTTGGCGATACTGACGACGAGTCGAAGATTGGCCTCGACCAGCTCGGCTTTCCCACGCTTGACCTTTTCCTCCGCCACGTCCAGATGCTTGACCGCATCTTTGATCTCTTCCGCGGACACGAGGGCCTCTTCGGTCTCGAGGAGTCGAATCCGGCTCCTCGCGGCCTGATAGATCTTTTTAATCTCGCTGAGGGCCTCCTCCGAGCAGCTCGTCTTGCGTTTGACGGCGAGAAAGTCTTTCCGTTCACGACAGAGCTTCTTGAGGGCCTCAGCACCGGCCTCACCACTGATTCCAATCCGCCGTTGGCAGCTGACGATCTCTCGCTCCGCCGTCCGGATCTGAATCGCCAGCTCCCGCACACGCTGCACCATCCGATCCTTCAGCACGCCATGCAGGTTGACGGACTCCATCTTCTCCACGACCTGATCGCGAATCGTATCGATCTGCTTCTTAATCTTCTTTTGTTTCGCGGGATCACTGTTGGCATGTCGGGCAACTTCATAGAGACTCTTGAGTGAGGTTGAGATTTTCCGGACGGAGTTCAGCCCTTCAAGCGTCTTAACTCGAAGCTCTTCATAGTCCCGCTGGATTTGTTCTTCCTCGAATTCCTCCTCGGTCTCGACGATCGGGACGATCTCACGCACGTCGATGGTCCCACTCTTGAGCTGATCGAACAGTGCGAGGACAAACTCAATCGTCATCGGCATCCCATAGATGACCGAGGCGATGTCCTTCTTTCCCTCTTCAATGCGTTTCGCGATCTCGATTTCTCCCTCACGACTCAACAGCGCCACACTTCCCATCTCTTTGAGATAGAGTCGGACCGGGTCGTCAGTCCGGCTGAGTGCGCCGGGAGTTAAATCGATCTCCTTCTCCTCCTTCTCTTCCTTCTCTTCCTTCTCCTTCTCTTCCTTCTCATTCTCCTCTCCGGCACCAGCACCGGCTTCGACCTCGGCTTCCTCGGCTTCCTCACTTGCATCCTCAGTATCCCGGGCTTTCCTGATCCGTTCCCCCTCGGGCGCATCGACAATCTCAATGTCCATTTCGCCGAACATCGTCATGATGCTGCCGAACTGCTCGGAGGACACCACTTCCGCTGGCAACGTGCTATTTAGCTCGTCGTACGTCAAAAAGCCCTTCTCTTTCCCCATCAAGATCAGCTTCTTCACTTCGCCGAGCAACGCTGGTTTCGCCATGACTACTCCTTCACTACGGACAATATCCCGGTGGAAGGCCGACCGGCCTTGTGCATTCTCAATTCATTCACTTGTGCGTTCAGTATCCGCGCATCCTCTTCACGGCCTTCCCGTTCGGCGGACTTGAGTCGCGCGATCAGATCTCGAAACACGGCCTCGGCCCGCTTCCGATCCAACGTATCTAAACAACCCGCGACGTGGGCCTCTACGTCGTCGAAATGGTCTTCCCGCATGGACAGTTCAGTCGCCAGCGAACCGCAATCAGGATGATCAACCACCGCATCCAGCAACAACCTGAGCCCGACTCGGCCGTCTCGATCAAGGTGATTCAGTGCTGCCTCAACGAGGGACCGACAGGCCGGAACGGAAAAGGCCTCGGGCCGCAGTCGTTGCACATCGGCGGGCGTCAGGTGCCCATGCAGCAGCAAATACACCAGATCCCGCTCTTCGCTTACACCCTTGAACGTCGCCGGTATGGGGTTGGCCGATTGAGTGGCCGCCGGTCGACGTCCCTCCGACTGTACCAACGCCGGATAACGATCGATCAATCGTTGTTGGCTAATTCCCAGCCGTTCGGCTACCACGCGAATCCGCTCCTCTCGTTCGATCGGATGCTCGCTCTTTTGTAGGATCCGCAGCACATCGTCCACGCTGCGGATCCGTCCTTCAATCGTACCGGACTCCGACGTGCTCAGACAATGCTCGAGGGAAAAATCCAAAAGGCTGGGAGACCGCTCTTCCAACTGAGCGAAGGCCTCAGGCCCTTCCTTCCGCACATAAGTATCGGGATCCTCTCCAGCCGGCAACGTGACGACTTTCACGCCGAGCCCGCTGTTCACAAACAGATCGAGCCCTCGCAGTGCTGCACGAACCCCGGCCTGATCCGGATCGAACAACAGCACGACCTTCGAGGCAAACCGTCTCAACACCTGAATATGCTCCGCCGTCAATGCGGTCCCCAGCGTCGCAACCGTATGGGTCAGTCCGGCTTGATGAAGCGCGACCGCATCAAAATACCCTTCCACCACGATCACGGTCTTCAGCCGAGCTACCGCTTCCCGCGCAAGATCCAACGCGTAGAGCGTCTGCCCCTTCTTGAACAAGGGAGTATCCGGCGAATTCAGGTACTTCGGAGTTCCCTCGCCGAGGATACGCCCGCCAAAACCGACGACCCGCTTACGCAGATCCGAAATGGGAAACATCACGCGGGCGCGAAAACGATCGTAGGCGCCGGACGCATGTTCTCGTGCCACCGTCAATCCGGCGGCGGCCAAATCACTCTGTGCAAAATCCTGCTTGCTCAGCGCCTTGATGAGCCCGTCCCACTCAGCCGGTGCACAACCAATTTCAAATCGCTCGATCGTCCCAGCGTGAATACCCCGGCTGGCCAAGTAGTCCCGCGCCGTCGCACCGATCACCCCATCCCGCAAATTCTGTTGAAACCACGCCGTCACCGCCCGATTGAGCGGTTCAAGGCGACTCGCCTGGGCCGCTTGAGGCCCCGCGCTCGGCCCGCTCTCCGGCACGTCAATCCCGAATTTTTGCCCGAGCTCACGGACCGTATCAGGAAAATTCGCGCCGGTGATTCGCATCAGAAATGTAAACACGTTGCCGCCCGCGCCGCATCCGAAACAATGAAAGATCTGGCGGGAGGAGCTGACCGTAAAGGAGGGCGATTTTTCCTGATGGAAGGGACACAGACCCTTCAAGTTCTGGCCGGCCCGAATCAGGCTCACGTGATGTCCGACTACCTCGGCGATATCGACCCGATCTCTGACTTGATTGATCACGTCTTCAGAAATCAAACCTCGGCCCACGGGAGTCGCAGCTCCTATCCCCTCACCTGGCACCGGTGAGGAAGGTAAACGTAAGTAGTCGTAAAAATAGACCGGACAGGGTAACAGACGGGAAATAAATCTGTCAACGTGGTGAAAATGCGTTAGCCGGGAGGCCAAGCGAGATGGCGCCCGCCCAGAACATGGAGATGAAGATGAAACACGCTCTGGCCGCCATGCAGACCGGTATTGACGACGAAGCGGTACCCGGCATCGGCAATCCCCTTCTGTGTTGCGATCGTATTGCCGACCAGCATCAGACGCCCGAGTAGCTCGACATCCGAATCTTGAAGCTCGACAATCGAGGCCACATGTTTTCGGGGGATGACAAGCGTATGCGTCGGAGCCTGTGGATTGATATCGTCGAACGCAACCAGCATGTCGTCCTCGTAGACGAGCGCTACGGGAATGGTTCTCGCGACGATTTTACAAAAAAGGCACTCGCTCATGGCGTGGTTCCTTTTCTCAAGCCAGACTTCCCGAACCGAGTCGCCAATTCCTGATAGACGTCTTGAAGTGTGATGCCGTGATACCCCAGCGCCACCAAGGTATGGAACAGCAGATCCGCCGTTTCGTGAACGATCTCGTCTTTCTTCCCACCCTTCCCTGCAATCGCCACCTCGCCGGCTTCCTCAACGACTTTCTTCAGGATACGATCGACACCACCTTCCAGCAGTGTGGACGTGTAGGACTCACTCGAGGGCTGACGCTTCCGCTCTTCGATCATCTGGTAGAGACGTTCGAAAATTCCACCCCAGGACTCGGGCGTCTTCGTCTCCGGCGAGTCCAGACGGGAAAAGAAGCAGGCCCGCTCACCCGTATGGCACGTCGGGCCGACCGGCTCAACCTTCACGAGAAGGGCATCACCGTCACAATCTAGAAACAGGTCTTTGAGCTGCAGCTTGTGACCTGAGGTCTCACCCTTTTCCCATAGCGTCTGACGCGAACGGCTCCAGAAGTGCACGGACTTCGTCTCGACGGTCTTCTGCAGTGCCTCCTGGTTCATGAAAGCCACCATCAGCACCGTGCCATCCCGCCAATCCTGCACGACTGCCGGAATCAGCCCCTGCGCATCGAATTTCAATCGCCCCACGTCCATTATCGAACCGCAACTCCCTTCTGTCGAAGATAGGCTTTCGCCTCCGGAATCGTGTGAGTCCGGAAGTGAAAAATAGATGCGGCCAGCACCGCATCGGCCTTACCCCTGACGAATCCGTCATAGAGGTGGGCCAAACTCCCCACGCCGCCTGACGCAATCACCGGAATCGACACAGCCTCCGACACGGTGGCCGTCAACGCGAGGTCATAGCCCTGCCGTTGCCCATCTTGATCCATGCTTGTGAGTAATATCTCACCGGCCCCGTACTGTACCATCGTCTTCGCCCATTCGACGACGTCAAGACCGGTCGACTTGCGGCCGCCATGGGTGAACACTTCCCACCCTGCCGTCGGCGCAGCGCGGCGCTTGGCGTCGATCGCCACGACGATACATTGTGTCCCAAACCTCTCCGCCGCTTCCTTCACAAATTCAGGCCGTTGGACTGCCGCCGTATTGATGCTCACTTTATCCGCGCCTGCATTCAACAGCGCCCGGATGTCCTCGAGCGTTCTCACTCCCCCACCGACGGTCAGCGGCATGAACACCCGCGCCGCCGTCTGCTCAACCACGTCAATGATGGTCTTACGGTTCTCATGAGAGGCGGTGATGTCCAGAAAACAGAGTTCATCCGCTCCTTCGCGATCATAGACCGTGGCCACTTCGACCGGATCTCCTGCGTCGCGCAAGTTCACAAAGCTCACGCCTTTAACGACACGACCGTCTTTAACATCGAGGCAGGGGATAATGCGTTTGGTCAACATACATAAACCGTTAGGGGTGAGGGGTTAGGCGTGAGGGGAAACGCTCTTATCGCCATTCTCTTCACCCCTTACCCTTTACGCCTTACGCCTCACCGAGGGCTGCCAGAGCAGCCCGATAATCGAGCTTTCCGTCGTACAATGCCTTCCCCACGATCGCACCTTCAACCCGTGGACCGAGTGCCTGCACGGCCCGCAGGTCTTCGACGCGCGAAATCCCACCGGAGGCGATCACGGGGAAAGACGACAACTCAACCACCTCCCGCAACGCCACCAGATTTGGCCCGCCCAACATACCATCGCGGGAAATGTCCGTATAGATCACTGCACCCAAGGCATAGCCTGTCAGTTCTTTGAGCAGATCGATCGCCTTCGTCTCCGACACCGCCGTCCAGCCTTTTACTGCCACCTTCCCATCCCGCGCATCGAGTCCCAACAAAATCTGGTGAGGAAACTCCCGACAGGCCTGCCCCAAGAATGACCGATCGGTCAATGCCGCAGTGCCGAGCACGACCCTGCTCACACCAGCCCCGAGATAGCGCCGCACCGTCTCGATCGACCGGATCCCTCCCCCGACCTGTATATTTAGGCTCACAGTGCGAATGATCGCTTCGATCTGGAGAAGATTGCGTGGCCCCCCGTCTACGGCTCCATTCAGATCCACCACATGGATCAGCGTCGCCCCCCCTTGTTGCCACTGTTTCGCAATAGCCGGCACGTCATCGGAATAGACCGTCTCGGCCGCCATGTCGCCCTGACACAACCGCACGCAGCGGCCATCTTTCAAATCAATCGCGGGAATAACGAGCATTCAAAAACCGTCCCTTGCTAGCGTTCCCCTACCGTTCCAAACGGAAATTCGAGGAGCATATGTTCAACCCCGTAGATCGCCAACTCCTCCGCCGTGACAAACACCCCATGCCGCTGAATAAATCCCATAAAGTCTTCCGTCATCGGCCGCTGCCTCTCGTAATAATTCCCTTCCCACAGAACTTGTCCGTCAGCCGCGACGACCTTGGCTTCAAAACCTACCGTTGCCGGGGGGTTAGCGCCAAAGCGACCACCGACCCGTTCCTGGTATACCGACACTTGACCAGTCAACGAGGCATCCGCCTTGAGCTGTTTTGCCGCCGCCACCGCCGGTGACCGACCGGCGGAAGGTTGAGGTGTTACCGGAGACGCCAGTGCGTTCGCTGCCTCACTCGGCGCCAGCACCGTCACACCCTGCCTTGTCCTCAACCTGCTCCACAGTAACTGCGTGACGGTGGCCCCCGCGCTGGCCGGCACTGTGACTGTTTGCCGGAGAGCCTGCTCGGTATTCGTCGGCACCGCTATTGCTATATCAGACCCGCGAGCCCCCGGCGGCACCAAGAAGGTCTGATCGACGACGTCCCTCACCTGCGGCGTCGCAAGCGTGGTGAACGGGACCAGCGCAATGGTACGAATCTGATAGCGCGGCAATTCCGCGGACGATTTCGTGGTCACTTTCGATCCGCTGCAGCCGACTACGGCTAGCACGAGAACCATCAGCGTGAGCGCGTGAGGCGTCAGTCGTAAGGCAACGGTTCGCTTGTTTCGCATTGTAATCACCTCACCCCTCACATCTAACTCCTGACGGCTACGCATGCCAGGATCCAAAATTTTTAATCAACCGTAACCCGACGGTCTGACTTTTTTCGGGATGAAACTGACAGGCCACCACATTGTCCCGCCAGATACTCGACACAAACGTCGTCCCGTAGTCTGTCGTGGTTGCCGCAACGGTCTTGTCAGAGGGGTCGACATAGAACGAATGCACAAAATACCAGTATGCCCCGTCGGCAATCCCTGCGAACAGAGGACAGTGCCGCTCAATCGTGACGTTGTTCCAACCCATGTGCGGCACCTTCAACCCCGAGTCTGCAGCAAATCGTCTGACCCTGCCTGGGATAATGCCGAGACCCTTGTGAGTCCCAAATTCCTCACTCTCCTCAAACAACAATTGGAGCCCCAAACAGATTCCCAGAAATGGTTTTCCCGATTGAATCGCGGTGCGTATCTGTTCCGCCAGCCCATACCGCTCGACGTTAGCCATGCAATCGCCAAAGGCACCAACACCAGGCAACACCACATGACTCGCATTCCCGATCACACGCGGCTCACGCGTGACCACCGCCTGATGCCCCACCGCCTCAAAGGCTTTAGAGACACTGCGAAGATTACCCATGCCGTAGTCGATGATCGCAATCATATCCAGTTCCTGCAGGATGCTGAAAAAGCCCGCCAGCTTCGTTCTCGGCTCATCGAAATCCTCAACGTACCCCTGAGGGTACGCCTCCGGTTTCGACTCGCCTGCGGCCTTGCTGAACGGCCTTTTTGAGCATCCTGCGGGAGTCTTCTTTTGTTGTAGCCCACAGCCGGGCTATCGAAATACCATTCTGCTAAGTGTCATTTTTCCGCAGCCTCCTGGAAGCGAGAGGCATGGGGCGAGTGGCTAGAGGAAAGACTCTTGTTCCACTCATGCCTATTGCCTCACACCCCTTGCCCCATGCCTGGCCGTAAGATCGTAACAATACCGCAACTGGAGCCGCCCTGCTACTCCTCAATTATATGATCCCCTACCCTGAATGTTCTTCCCCATTTGTTGGCCAGCCAACAATGTCTGGGTAAGGTTGCCGAAGAACTGTTCACGGGAAATTCATGCTGAAGCAACTGTTGATAATCTTGGCCTGAGCTCCACTGTACTCCTCCTCTCTTTTCATGGAGGTACAAGAAGGAGTCTACGAGTTTACGCCCGTCGGGCTGGCTAGTGAAGACCGGCAAAATGTCGAACGGGAGAAGAGCGACTCCTTGAGCCTTGAGGACATCAATGTCGGAAGCGGTTCCATCGCCGCCTGGGATCGAAAAGTCGGTGCCACGGTCGAGATCCGCTATGCCGACGATACGCTCGTTTATCGAGGCGATGTTCTTGTCTATGTTGGACTCCTCGGAGGTAACGGCAGCCCGACGACCCCATCTGGAGACTGTATCAATCCCCAAACAAGAAGGGCTGACCGCCCGATTGCGATCAGCCCTTTCTTGTACGATCCGTTCCGATCAATCTCGCCTTACAACATTCCCTTTGTGGACAAAACCTTGCCCGCCAACCGCTCTTCCAACAACGTGGCTTGATCCAAAGCTTTGGCCAAGGCTTTGAAGATGGCTTCCATGATGTGGTGCGGATTGCGGCCGTACATCAGATTCACGTGAAGATTGAGCCCGCCGTGCGTGACGAACGCCTGGAAGAAGTCTTCGAACAGGCCGAGATCGAACGCCTTGATCTTCCGATCCGGGAGCGCGACGTTGTAGACGAGATAGGGCCGGCCGCTGAGATCCACTGTGACTTGCGCCAGCGTTTCGTCGAGCGGCGCCGAGGCGAACCCGAATCGCTTGATCCCTGCCTTTTCGCCCAAGGCTTGATGCAAGGCCTTGCCCATAACGATGCCGACATCCTCCACCGTATGGTGTTCATCGATATCGATATCGCCTTTGGCCTGGACCGTCAGGTCGAAGAAGCCGTGCTTGGACAAGAGCTCCAGCATATGATCGAAGAAGCGAATCCCGGTGTCGATCTTCCCTTGCCCGCTGCCGTCCAGCGTCCATTCGACATGGATATCCGTCTCTTTGGTCGCGCGATGAATCGATGCCTGTCGTGCTGCCGATCCGTTTTTCTTCATGAAAACCTGCTCTGGGCTGATTTCGCGTGAGCGTCAAACCCTTCGATGTGGGCCAACCGAACGAGATGATCTTTCACCTTGCTCAGCTCCTCTTTCGTGTAGTGCACAATATTGCTTACCTTGATGTAATCGTGGACGGAGAGTGCTGAAAAGAAACGCGCCGTCCCGCCGGTCGGCAGGACGTGATTTGGACCGGCGACGTAATCCGCAACCGATGGGGGAGTGTACCGACCCAAGAAAAGCGCCCCCGCGTGACGGATTTTCTCTAAATAATCAAACGGCTCATCGACCGAGAGCGTCAGATGTTCCGGGGCGATCTCGTTGGCTACATCGATAGCCTCGTCCATTGTGGTGACTACGAACGCCACCGAATGTCGCGCGATGGACTTCGCCGCGATCTTTTCCCGTTGCAACCCCTTCAACTGGCTACCGATGAGTTGCACCACGTCCTTCGCCAACTGGGCCGATGTGGTGACGAGATAGACCTGCGCATCTTCGTCATGCTCCGCTTCACAGAGAAGATCAGCCGCGACATGGGCCGGCTTGGCGTCGCCATCTGCGACGACGAGCAGTTCGCTCGGACCTGCCACCATGTCGATCCCGACCGTGCCGTAGAGGAGCCGCTTGGCCGTCGCGACATAAATATTGCCGGGGCCCACGATTTTGTCGACGCGTTGGATCGTCTTTGTCCCATAGGCCATCGCTCCGACGGCTTGCACGCCCCCGATGCGATAGATCTCCGTGACGCCGGCGATGTCGGCTGCGACCAACAAATAGGGATTGATCGGGCCTTTTTGTGGCGGCGTACACATCACCACACGGGAGACGCCCGCGACCTTGGCCGGAATCGTACACATCAATACCGACGAGGGATAGACGGCCTTGCCGCCAGGCACATAGACGCCGACCGCATCGATCGGCGTGACCACCTGCCCCAGGGTCGCTTCGTTGTCCTGATACATCCAGGTCTTGATGCGCTGGCGTTCGTGGAACGACGTGATCCGCTGGGCTGCAAACCGGAGTGCATCGCCCTCGGCTTTCCGGATGTGGAAGTAGGCCTCTTTGATTTCTTCGGGGGTGACGCGTAACGCCGTGTCTTTCATGGAGACGCGGTCGAACTGTTTCGTATAACGGAGAACGGCCTTGTCGCCGCCCCGTTCCACGGCTTGCAAAATCGACTTGACCGTTTTCTCGACGGCAGCCCCTTGCACGCGGGCACGCGACGCCACTTTCTTGAGTGCGGGGAGAAAGGCTCGCTCAGTGGAGGCCACAATCTTCATTTGCGCGTCCGTCTGACCGTTCGACGTGCCCCGCGCGAGGACTTGCGCGGAACGGATGTTCGAGACCCGGTTGGTGTGCAGCTGACGGCCCGGAGCTGTTTGATCAGCTCTGTGACCACCGCATGCTTCAGCTTCAAACTCGCTCGATTGACGACCAGCCGGGCCGTGGATTGCGCGATGCAATCTACTTCGACGAGGTTATGCGCCTTCAGCGTGCTCCCCGTCTCAACCAGGTCGACGATCCGATCGGCCAGACCGACCAAAGGCGCCAACTCAATCGAACCGTACAACTTGACGATTTCGACCGGCACGCCGCGCTGATTGAAATACCGCTCGGTGATCTTCGGATATTTTGTCGCTACCCGAATTTTCGAGGACAGCCGGTCGCGTGAGGCCTGCCCCTTGAGCGCAGCGACGGCGATTCTACACGCTCCGAACCCTAAATCCAATGGCTCATATACGTCGCTGTCCTGCTCCATCAAGACATCTTTTCCGACAATCCCGACATCCGCCGCGCCATATTCGACATAGGTCGGCACATCGGTCGGCCGCACGATCAGGAAGGTCATGCCGATCTCCGGACAGGGGAACACCAGCCGGCGACTCTCGGTGGAGAGGCTACCCAGTGCATATCCCGCTCGGCGAAAGACGTCCAGCGTGAGATCCAGCATTTTCCCCTTCGACAAGGCAATCGTCAGCATGATGTCAACGAGTCTCGGCCGGAGCCGCCTCCCCTTTGTGACGGGCGATCGTCGCACCCAACCCACGCAGCTTCTCTTCCATCCGCTCATAGCCACGGTCCAGATGGTAGACCCGGAGAATCTCCGTCGTGCCTTCCGCCGCAAGCCCAGCCAAGACCAATCCTGCGCTCGCACGAAGATCGGACGCCATCACCGGGGCCCCGGCCAACCTGGTCGGTCCGGTCACCACCGCCCGATTGCCCTCGACCTTAATCTCAGCACCCATCCGTCGCAACTCCTCGACATGCATGAAACGACTCTCGAACACCGTCTCCGTAATCACACTCGTGCCCTCAGCGGCCGTCATCAAGGCCACCATCTGCGCCTGCATGTCGGTGGGAAACCCGGGATACGGCAACGTCCGAATGTCGATCCCTTTGAGCCGCGATGCCGCATTGAGGTGAATCCGTTCCTTCTCCACCTGCATCTCAACACCGGCTTCTCGCAGCTTCATCAGTAGTGCATCCAAGTGATTCGGACGGCATCGATTGAGCGTCACCGTTCCCCGTGTAATGGCCCCGGCCACAAGATACGTTCCTGTTTCGATGCGATCTGGAATAACGTCGTGATCACTCCCGTGCAACTCACGGACACCTTCGATCGTGATGACATCTGACCCGGCACCGGCGATGCGAGCCCCTCGCTTCACGAGAAAATTCGCAAGGTCCACGATCTCCGGTTCCTTCGCGGCATTTTCAATGACCGTAGTTCCCTGGGCGAGCGACGCGGCCATCATCAAATTTTCTGTTCCGGTGACGGTCGGCGTGTCGCAGTAGATCTGTGCGCCCGTCAGCCGCTTCGCCTTGGCGTGAATATACCCGTGTTCCATCGAAACTTCCGCACCCATTTTGGCAAGCCCGGCAAGATGGAGATTGACCGGTCGTGACCCAATCGCGCAGCCACCGGGCATCGACACCGTGGCTTCTCCCCATCGCGCCAACAGCGGCCCTAACACGAGCACAGAGGCCCGCATGGTCTTCACAAGATCGTACGGAGCCTGGGTAGAAGTGATTACCTCGGCGTTAATAACCGCACGATTCCCCTCATGGTGAACCTTTGCGCCCAAGATGCCCAACAGCTTGCCCATGGTGACGACATCCACCACGCGAGGCACGTTGGTAATCACGCACTCGCCGCCGCCAAGAATGGTCGAGGCTAAGATCGGCAACGTGGCATTCTTCGCCCCGCTGATCTCGACCTCTCCTCGAAGCGGCATCCCGCCGGTGATGACAATCCGATCCATCGTCCCTGCCCCTACGTTCCTACCCGCTCCACAATCACTACACGTTCAAGCCCTGCCGCATCGTAGACCAGCCGGTGAAATCTGTACCCGGGTATCTGGTCGACAATCCGCCGCATCGCACGAGCCTGGCCGGCACCAATTTCCATGATCAGTGCGCCGCCTGGAGACAAATATCGACCAGATTCCTGTAATAACCGTTCGTGCAACTCCGTCCCCCGAGGCCCTGCCACCAGCGCACCTCTAGGTTCGAACAGCCGCACTTCCGGTTGAAGCATCGCCCAATCGGCCTCCGCAATATAGGGGGGGTTCGAGACGATGACATCAATGCGCCCTTCCAGCTCCTGCTTCGCCAAAGGTCCCAGCAAGTCGCCTTCCAACCATGTGATGCGCTCGCATACCGCATAGCGGGTGGCATTCTGCCTGGCGACGTCGAGTGAGGGGTTCGATAGATCCGTCGCGATCACCCGCGCACGAGGTCTCAGCCGCGCAATTGCCACGGCAATGCACCCAGATCCCGTGCAGACATCAACGATGGTGGCCTGTTGCTCGACGGAAATCCGTTGCGCGACATACTCCACCAGCAACTCGGTCTCCGGCCTCGGGATGAGCACCGTCGGGTTCACAGCAAACCCCAACCCACAAAACTCCTGGGTCCCCAGAATATATTGCAAGGGCTCACGACTAACCCGCCGCTCGACCAGCCCTCTCACAGCCAACAGCTCGTCGTGAGACAGCAGTCGGTCTCGATCGGCGACAACATGATGTACGGGAAGACTGAGCACGTGCTCCACTATCCAAAACGCTTCCTGCCCCGCACTCTCGATGCCGGCCTGTTCCAACAGCCGTTGCGCCTCGGCGATTATCTCACCGAGCGTTGCCTGGCCTGCTGACTGAGGGATCGGGGCAACCGCATCCATATTAAGCAGCTCCCACCTCTTGCTGACGCTGCGCCTTCAGAGCCTGGACCAGTTCGTCGAGGTCGCCTTCAAGCACCTGTTCCAACTTATGTAAGGTCACACCGACGCGATGATCTGTCACACGATTCTGCGGGAAGTTGTAGGTGCGAATCTTCTCGCTTCGCTCGCCCGTACCCACCTGAGTTTTGCGATTCTGCGCGATTTCCGCTTCATGCCTCTCCCGCTCCGCCTCGACGATTCTGGCCCGCAGGGTCCGCATCGCCTTGTTGCGATTTTTCAGCTGCGACCGTTCGTCCTGGCAACTCACCACCACACCGGTCGGAACATGGGTGATCCGGACCGCCGATTTTGTCGTATTGACGCTCTGGCCTCCGGCACCGGATGAACAAAATGTGTCGATCCGTAGATCCATGGGATCGATCTGAACATCCACCTCGTCCACCTCAGGCATAACTGCGACGGTGACGGTCGAGGTATGAATCCGGCCACTGGCCTCGGTAACAGGGACCCGCTGCACACGGTGGACCCCGGCCTCGAACTTGAAATGGCTGTAGGCACCCTTGCCTTCTATAAGCGCGACGACCCCCTTGTAGCCCCCGCCCCCGGTTTCTGTGGCTTCGACCACATCGACCTTGAAACCTTTGACCTCAGCGTACTTGCTGTACATCCGGAATAACGCGCCGGCAAAGAGCGCCGCCTCATCACCACCGGTCCCGGCGCGGACTTCGAGGAGCAGGCTCTTCTCGTCTCGCGGGTCTTTGGGAATTAGCAACTCTTGAGCCTGCTGCTCGAGCTCGCGCTTCTGGCGTTCGAGCGTGGCACTCTCCTCCGTCGCCAGCTTATGCAACTCGACCCCGGCCCTGGGATCTGCAAGAAGTTGAGCGGCTTCTTCCAACTGCCTTGCGTTGTCTCGATAGGTTTCAAGAAGCTTGGCTGCCGGTTCGATATCCGTCCGCTCCTTGTTTACTTTGTGTAGCTGCGAAGGCTGGCTCATCATAGACGGGTCCATGAGCTGATTCGTCAACTCATCATAGCGGGTTGCCAACGCTTCCCATTTCTTTAGTAAGGCTGCTTCCATAGCCCCGTTTCCCTCAGATCCCCACTCAGCCCTTGGCGCACAAACACAAAGGGACCCTGCCCCTCAGCGAAGCAGGGTCCCTCGTATGGCCGCTTCTTAAGCTACTTTTCTTTCTTCGCGTACTTCTTCTTGAACCGTTCAACGCGCCCTTCGGTATCAATGATTTTCTGCGTCCCCGTAAAAAACGGATGGCAGTTTGAACAAATATCGACATTGATATCGCCGCCCGTCGATCGGGTCTTATATTTGTTGCCGCAGGCGCAATGCACCGCGACTTCCCGATACACGGGATGAATACCCTTCTTCATAATTCCCACTCCCCTGACATCACAATCATCGACCTTCGCCTATTCGAAGGCCCACCACTGTACCCCGTCTCAGCGACCAGATACAAGTTGGATGTTATCGATTCATCGACTGCAGAAATTCCTGATTGGTTTTGGTGCCATGCAGCTTGTCCATCAGAAACTCCATGGCTTCCATCGTTCCAAGCGGACTCAACACCTTGCGCAGAATCCACATCTTGTTGAGACGATCCTTATCCACCAACAATTCTTCTTTTCTCGTCCCAGACTGGCTGATATCGATGGCCGGGAAAAGCCGCTTGTCGGCCAGACGGCGATCGAGATGGACTTCCATGTTGCCGGTCCCTTTGAACTCTTCAAAAATAACATCATCCATCCGGCTACCGGTGTCAACAAGAGCTGTCGCCATGATAGTGAGACTGCCGCCATTTTCGATGTTGCGGGCCGCTCCAAAGAACCGTTTCGGCCGCTGGAGCGCGTTCGAGTCCAATCCCCCCGACAACACCTTGCCGCTTGGCGGCGCAATAGTATTGTAGGCACGCGCCAGGCGAGTAATGCTGTCCAGCAGCACTACGACATCTTTCTTATGTTCGACCAGTCGCTTTGCCTTTTCGAGCACCATTTCAGCCACCTGAGCATGGCGCTGGGCCGGCTCATCGAAGGTGGAGCTGATGACTTCGGCCTTCACTTGCCGTTGCCAGTCAGTGACTTCTTCCGGCCGCTCGTCGATGAGAAGCACGATCAAGGTCACTTCCTTATGGTTTTTAAGAATGGCCCGAGCGATGGCCTGCAGCAACATCGTTTTACCGGTTCGAGGAGCCGCGACGATCAACCCGCGCTGGCCTTTGCCGATCGGGGTGGTGAGATCCATCACGCGGGTGCAATATTCTTCACGGTCGAACTCGAGGACCAGACGCTCTTCCGGATAGAGAGGCGTCAAGTTATCGAAGAGAATCTTGTCGCGAGACACCTCGGGATCTTCGTAATTGACCTTCTCGACCTTGAGCAACGCGAAATACCGCTCGCTCTCCTTCGGCGGTCGGATCTGCCCGGACACAATGTCGCCGGTACGCAGATTAAAACGCCGGATTTGAGAGGGTGAGATATAGATGTCGTCGGGACCAGGGAGATAGTTCGAATCGGGTGCGCGCAGAAATCCGAACCCATCAGGGAGCGTTTCGAGCACGCCTTCGCCGAAAACCACGCCGTTGTTTGCAGTCTGCGCCTGCAGGATCGCAAAGATCAATTCCTGCTTCCGCAGATTGGGTGCACCATCGATCTTCAGGTCGCGCGCAACCTCATTGAGATCGGCGATGGACTTCTGCTTCAGCTCAGCCAGATGCATAACCTCCCCCTTCGTTTGTGTCATGAATATCCTCTCAAGCCCTCCGCTGCATCATTATCAGCAGCGATCGCACATGGTGAACCATGGGAAATTGTCCACGGACTGAACGGTATAGTAAATGGTAATGCGTTGATGATTGTGTCGTGTATATCAGCTAAAAGAGGGTGACCCGTGAGGGACTTACCTGTTTTCGCTCGTGGCTATCAGGGTACAACTCTGTCTCATGGTTGCGGATATTGTTGCAGGCGGGAACTCATGCCTAGCTGACTCGCCTCTGTTACCTGAGCAAATTGTGGCTTGTGTCGAGATACGCCCCGGAAGTCTTGTGTGTGTGGAGATAACTTTGAGTCGAACTGAGATAGTGAGCGAATAATAACGCGCGCGCGGCTCCTTGTCAACAGGGATATCTCTTTTCCCGCTACCCCCCTTCGCGCTGAGCCAGTCCAGCCGACCCCGGCTCTTCTTGACAACAGCATTGCTCTGACGCCTGAGGTTGCAGCGCAAAAGAGTGGTGTGCTAAATGATGGGCTTCGCGGGAGCACACCATGGCGCACGACGATGAACACGGACAGCACGAGCGAATATTTACATTGTCTGAAGCCAATCACCTCATCCCCCAGCTCAATTCCAAGTTGACATCGATTCAGCAAGCCAAGGCCGTGTTGGCCCGCACGAAAGAAGATATCAGAAAAGCCAGCGCCCAGGCAGAATATGGCGGGGGCAGTACCGTTGGACACCTCTACATCTCAGGTCTTCAACAAGTCAGTACGAATCTTCAGGCGATTCAGGAACTCGGCATCCTGGTGAAGGACATGGATCTCGGCCTCTGTGACTTTCCCCATCTTCGTGACGGCCGAGTAGTCTACCTATGCTGGAAGCTCGGAGAACAAGAAGTTCGCTGGTGGCATGAAACGACCACCGGCTATAAAGATCGCTGCCCGCTAGAGGACCTAGCCTGATGTCAGAATCCTAAGCCTCAACCCTCGACACATTTATGAAATTTGTCATCCTCGGATTCGACGGTCCCGACGGAGAGGCCAAGCGAAAAATCTATCGCTCGGCACATCTCGCCAAGATGGAACCCCTCGATGCGCAAGGCCGGGTCGTGCTAGCAGGTCCGCTCACAGATAAGACAGGGAGTCTTATCGTCATCGAAGCGGACTCGCTGGAAGATGCGCAACGGTTCGCTCGCGAAGACCCCTATACCGTCCACGGTATATTTGAACGGGTCGAAGTCCACCCATTTATTCAAGTTTTTCCGAAAGAACGGTAGCCGAAGGCCTGTCGCTCACTCCTAGCCCGCATTACTCATGAACACTTCTGCTGCAATCGCCAATGGCTGGGCGAGAGGCACGGGGTCAGAGGCTAGGGGCAAAGACTTTCCGTCGAAAGAACGGCTCTTCCCTCTAGCC
>Ga0209109_10000035_pt1 | contig 48084 bp, 41 predicted proteins | sample Rifsed10ft2_FD_184004 | JGI IMG/M metagenome (GOLD analysis project Ga0209109, IMG submission 184004) | Soil microbial communities from Rifle, Colorado, USA - sediment 10ft 2 (version 2) | ecosystem: Environmental > Terrestrial > Deep subsurface > Rock core/Sediment | place: Rifle, Colorado... | reverse complement strand
CCGGCCCGGGTCGAGCCCTACAGTCCGGCGGACCTCGAGGGACTGTGCCTCGCGGGCATCATCGCTTGGGGGCGGCTGCGGCTCAATGAATCCGAGCAGGAGCCTACGCTTCGGCGGCCCACCCGATCGGCCCCGCTGAGTTTTGTGGTCAGGGAGGAGCTGCCCTATTGGATCGAACCGTTTCCAGCAGGGACAGAACTCCGCTCACAGCTGAGCCCGGTCGCAGCAGACGTATTGAATACTCTGGAACGGGTGGGTGCCTCATTCCAGTCTGACCTCCAGCGGGCCACCGGGCACTTGGGGGCCCAGGTGGAAGGAGCGCTCTGGGAGCTGGTGGCCAATGGGTTGGTCACCGGCGACGGGTTGGCAGGCCTGCGTTCGCTCTTGCGGCCGGCCGATCTCCGCCGGAGAGCCGCCCGAGCCCGCAGCCGGCGACCGGGCTTTGGGCCCCTAGGTCGGTGGGCAGTATTGCGAAGAGAGTCCGCCGGTACGGAGAGTGAGATCGCCGGGCTCGCGGCCCGCCAGCTCCTTCGCCGCTATGGGGTCGTGATCCGGGAGTTGCTCGCCCGAGAGACCCGCATTCCGACCTGGAGGGCGCTGCTGAGGGTCTACCGTGAAATGGAGGCCCGCGGCGAAATTCGGGGCGGGCGCTTCGTCGACGGCTTTGTCGGCGAACAGTTCGCCCTCCCGGAAGCGGTCGACGAGTTGCGGCGGGTACGCCGCAACTCGCAGCCGGAACCGGTCGTGATGGTCTCGGCCGCCGACCCGCTCAACCTGATCGGGATCTTGACCCCTGGAAGCCGGGTTTCGCCGCATTCCAATCAGGTGATTCTCTACGAGCGGGGTGTGCCGGTGGACGTCGGTGAATTGGGTGCAGTGCGCCACCGGCTGCAGCGCTCATCCCTGCCGGAGTTTCAAGCCCGAGAAGCCTGAGTTCGGATCAGGCCGCGGCCCGGATCGGCTGCTCGACAGAAAAGCTCAGCCCGTCTGCCCCTCGTTCGACCTGGATCGTCGCGCCCGCCGGGAGATCGCCGGCCAAGATCCGCATGGCCAGCGGATCCTGCAGCTCGCGTTGGATCGCCCGCTTTAGCGGCCGGGCCCCATACAGCGGATCGTAGCCAGCCTCGGCCAGGAACGCCCGCGCCTCGGCCGAGACCTCGAGCCGGTAGCCGGCTTCAGCCAGGCGGGCCCGAACCCGTTCCAGTTGTAGATCGACAATCAGGGCGAGCTGCTCGCGGGTCAGGCGGCGGAAAACAACCACCTCATCGATCCGGTTCAGGAACTCCGGTCGGAAGTGGCGGGCCAGGCGATCGCGTACCTGCTCCTCGGTGACCTGTTCGGTCGTGTTGGGATCGCTCCAGAGCTCGCTGCCCAGATTGCTGGTCATGATGATTAGGGTGTTCTTGAAGTCCACCGTTCGGCCCTGACCATCGGTTAGCCGGCCGTCGTCCAGCAGCTGCAGCAGGACATTGAAGACCTCCGGATGGGCTTTCTCGATCTCATCCAGCAGGACTACGCTATACGGGCGCCGCCGGACGGCTTCGGTGAGCTGGCCACCCTCCTCATATCCAACGTAGCCGGGCGGAGCCCCAACCAGCCGGGAGACTGTGTGTTTCTCTTGGTACTCCCCCATGTCAATCCGAACCATGGCGCGCTCGTCCTCGAAGAGGAACTCGGCCAGAGCGCGGGCGAGCTCGGTCTTGCCAACCCCGGTCGGTCCCAGGAAGATGAACGAGCCGATCGGTCGCTGGGTGTCCTGGATCCCGGAGCGAGCCCGCCGCACCGCGTTCGAAACGGCCCGCACCGCCTCGGTTTGGCCAACCAGCCGCTGATGGATTCGGTCCTCCATCCGGACCAGTTTTTCCATCTCCCCTTCGAGCAAGCGGGTCACCGGAATCCCGGTCCAGCGGGAGACGACCGCTGCGACGTCCTCGGCTTCCACCTCTTCCTTTAAGAGGGCACCCGCCTTTTGCAGCTCCTTGAGCTTGGTTTCCTGCTCGGCCAGCTTCGCCTCTAGTTCGCGCAAGGTTCCGTAGCGGAGGCGGGCCGCGGCCTCCAGATCGGCCTGGCGTTCGGCGGCTTCGATCTGTACCCGGGTATTTTCGATCTTGGCTTTCACGCCCTGCAGCTCACCGATGGCGGCCTTCTCGGTCTCCCAGCGGGTATGCAGCGAGCCGGAGCGCTCGCGCAGCTCGGCGAGTTCCCGGTTCAACCCTGCCAGCCGATCCTTGGAGGCCTGATCCCGCTCCTTCTTGAGCGCCTCGCGCTCAATCTCCAACTGCATGATCTGACGGTCCACCTGATCGAGCAGCTGTGGCTTGGAATCAATCTCGGTGCGCAACCGGGCGGCAGCCTCGTCGATCAAGTCGATCGCCTTGTCCGGGAGCTGCCGATCGGTGATGTAGCGGTTGGAGAGGGTGGCAGCCGCAATGGCGGCCGCATCCTGAATGCGCACCCCGTGATGGAGCTCGTAGCGCTCCTTGAGGCCGCGCAGAATACTGATCGTGTCCTCCACGCTTGGTTCGGCGACAAAGACGGGTTGGAAGCGCCGCTCCAACGCCGCATCCTTCTCGATGTGTTTTCGGTACTCATCCAGGGTCGTGGCACCGATCAGGTGGAGCTCGCCCCGGGCCAGCAGCGGCTTGAGCATATTGCCGGCATCCATGGCCCCTTCGGCTGCTCCGGCGCCCACGACAGTGTGCATCTCATCGACGAAAAGCAGGATCTCGCCTTCCGCTTCGGTCACTTCACGCAGGACTGCCTTCAACCGCTCTTCGAATTCGCCGCGGTACTTGGTGCCGGCCACCAGCGAGCCCAGGTCCAATTGGACGAGCCGCTTGCGCTTGAGCCCCTCCGGCACATCTCCCCGCACGATCCGGGCTGCGAGCCCCTCGACGATGGCGGTCTTTCCAACGCCTGGATCGCCGATCAGGGCCGGATTGTTCTTGGTCCGGCGCGACAGCACCTGAATCAGCCGGCGAATCTCCTCGTCCCGGCCGATCACCGGATCGAGCTTGCCCTGCCTCGCCAGCCGGGTGAGATCACGGCCATACTTCTCCAGAGCCTGGTAGCTGTCCTCGGGAGTCGGGCTGACGACCCGCTGTGAGCCCCGCACGCTTGTCAGCGCCTGCAGGATGGCATCCGGAGTCACCCCGAACTTCTCCAGCAGCTTCTGCAGCGGCCCGGCCGCCAGGGCCAGCAGCAGGTGTTCGGCGGAGACGTACTCATCTTTCATCCCGTCCGCCCGCAGCTCGGCGTCCTTGAGAACTGAGCTGGTCGAGCGGGCCAGCCCGATCTGGGAAGTCGAACCGCTGACCGTAGGACGAGCACTCAGCGCGGACTCCAACTCCGACTCGAGCAGCTCGGTCTCTCCGATGATCCTAGTGAGCAGGGCAGGGACGATCCCCTCCGCCTGGCGGAGCAGCGCCAGGAGCAGGTGCTCAGGCTCCAGGCTTGGGTGCCCGCGGTCCTCAGCCAGCCGCTGGGCGGCAAGCAATCCACTCTGGGCCTTTTGGGTGAATCGTTCAAACTCCATGATTGAGTTCCTTTCAACGGCCATCGTAGCGCCAAAGAGTCGGAGCAAGATAAGCACCGCGTAAGAGCAGGATCAGCGGGAGGGTTAACGGGATTCCTATGGGGAACATATCCCATTCTGATGATCCCCAAGTAGAGTTGCTGCAATTCATTCGCAAGACCGCGAACCAAAAGGAGAGAAGGAAATGATGCGTCTTTACTGGGGCACTCCGCGACACCGGGCAAATCGCGACCTGATCGGGTTCAATGGCGGGACGCGGTTGCCAATCGAGGTGCGGGCCGACGACGAGGCTTACCTGATCACCGCTGAGGTGCCGGGAATGTCGGCCGAAGATTTGCAGGTCGAAGTGCTGGAAGACCTGGTCACCCTGCGCGGGAAGTACAAGGAAGACGGTGCGGGCGAGGCTCTAATCAACGAGCTCGAACGGTCCGGCGGATTCTTCCGGCGGATCCGGCTGCCGGAGGCGATCGATGCCGAGGCAGTTGAGGCCAAGGTCGAGAACGGCCTGCTGACCGTGCGGGTCCCGAAGGCCGAGGAGGCCCGCCCGAAGCGGATCGAGGTCAAGGCCAAGTAACTCCCCTGAATCGCATGGGGTACAATGGGCGGCGCTCGCCGCCCTTTTGTTTTCCCCCACAGCCGGAGGTTCTTTCTTGTTTCCAATTCGAGACGCGGTCCGATCGAGGAATTTTCCGGTCGTCAACTACGCTCTGATCGTGGCCAACGTGCTCAGCTTTCTGTTCGTCACCTCCCTTGGCCCGTCTGGGTACGAGCGATTCCTGGGGTCGTTTGGGGTGGTGCCGGCACGCCTCGCCCTTGACCAACCGCTCACCGTGCTGACCCTGTTCACTTCAATGTTCTTGCACGGAGGCTGGTTTCACTTGCTCAGCAACATGTGGACCCTATTCATTTTCGGCGACAACGTCGAGGATCAGATGGGATCAGGCCGCTACCTGGTGTTCTATCTGATTGCGGGCACGGCCGCCGGACTGGCCCACGCGGTCTCCAGCCCCAACTCGGTCATCCCAACCGTGGGGGCCAGCGGCGCCATCGCCGGTGTGTTGGGGGCCTATTTCATTCTCTTTCCCCGGGCTCGGGTGACCACCTTCATCCCGCTCTTCTTCTTGCCCTGGTTTATCGATGTCCCGGCCATCGTGTTCATTGGGATCTGGTTCTTCACCCAGCTCTCGCAAGGACTGCTGGCGCTTGGGGCGATCGGTGATTTTGGCGGGATCGCCTGGTGGGCGCACGTCGGCGGATTCGTGGTCGGACTGCTGCTGGTGAGGGCCTTCGTGGCGCGCCCGAAGGCGCCGCAGCGTTGGATCCCGGATGACCGCTGGTAAGGCCGAGACAGCATCAGCGAACGAGCAGCGCTCTCGACCCTCGTTCATGGGTCGAGTCGGCGCAGTACTGCTGCGGCTGGCCCTGGTCGTGCTCCTGGGAGTGGTGATTGGCGCGGGCACCTATTTCGGAGTGACCCTCGCCATCCGACAGTTGGGCGCGCCAACCCGGCAGAATTCCGCCCGGATTGCAGTGCTGGAAGCCCAGCTTGCCAAAGGGGGCGAAATCGACCAGTCGCGCCAGCAGGATCGCGACAGGATGGCGGAGGCAGAGGGCCGGATCGACGAGCAGCAGCGCTCGATGGCCGAACTGCAGGCGCAACTTGACGATCTGGGAGGCGGGCAAGAGCGGCTGGCACGCCAGCTCACGACCCTGACCGACCGGCTGGACCAGCTGACCCAACGGATCGAAGCCGACCCACCCGCTGCGGACTTGCAGCGCGATCTGCAGCTGACCCACGCGATGCTCTCCCTGGTGCGTGCCCGGCTGTGGCTAGTGGAAAACAACCTCGGGCTGGCGATTGCTGAGGTCGAACGGGCCCGAGCGCTGCTGCAGCCGCTGGCCGAGGCGGAGCCGAGGGAAGATAACTTCGAGGCTGCCATCGAGCGACTGGACTTTGCGCTAATCGAGCTCAACACCCGGCCGCTGATCGCGGCAGATGACATTGAAATCGCCTGGAAACTGCTGGTCGAACTGGAGGGCGGGTGAGGTGAGGAGGACGGCAGATGGAACGACCGGATAAGAATGCTGCGGAACCGAAAAAGGGTGCGCTGGCCGGAACCGAAGCCGCCGCCAAGCCCGAGAGCCGATTCAGTCGCTTCCTGCGCCGGGCGCTGCGCTGGGCGACTGCGGTCGTGGCGGTGTTTGGCCTGGGGGTGGCGGCGACCTGGTTCAATCAGGTCCGGCCGCGGATCGCCCAGCAAGAGGCATTGGAGCAGGGTCTGGCGGCGGTCGAGAAACAGCGAGATGAACTCCAGGCACAGGTCGATGAGTTAAGCGAGGTTCGCGGCGAAAACGAAATGCTGCAGGACGAGTTACGGCAGGCAGAGGGGAGACTGGCCTTGTTGCGGGTACTGGTAGATGTGACCAGCGCCCAGCTCGGGATTGCCCAGGAAGACCCGATTGCTGCCAAAGCTGCGTTGGAAAACACCGCCGCGGCCCTTGAGGATCTGGGAGAAAAGCTGGGGCCGGGCGAGGCCTCCACCGTGGCCGGCTTGCAGGACCGGCTTGCGCTTGTTCAAGAAGAGTTGGAGGCAGACATCTTTGCAGCCCAGCGAGACCTGGAGATCCTGGCCAACTCGCTCCTGGAGATTGAGCGCGATCAGTTCGGGAGCTGAGGGGGAAAGAGGATCGCCGATCCTGTGGATCCCTACGGTCGAGGCTCCAAGATTAGCGAGAGGTCGACCGGCACCCCGTCCCGCAGCACGGTCAGCACGATCTGGTCGCCGACCGCGACCTCGGTCACCAGGTAAGAAATCAAGTCGCTGAAACTGAAGACCGGTTGGCCGTCAATCGCCGTGATTACATCCCCGCCCGGCTGCTCGGTTGCTCCACAGGCCCCGGCGCCGATCAGGCCAGCTCTCTCTGCCGGACCGCCCTGCACCACGCAGGTGACATAGACTCCGACCGTCTCCGGCGGAAGCTGCAGGATCTCGAGCTGCCGGAGGTTAAGGTTGCCTTCCCCGAGGCTGGTGATCCCGAGATAAGGATAGTCATAGCTCCCGGTCTGAATGATGGCCGGCACGACTCGGCGGACAATGTTGATGGGCACCGCGAAACCCACTCCGGAGTTGACCGCGCTGCCCGAAGCGCTGAAAGTCTCAGTAGTGATGGCCCGGTTCACTCCGATCACCTCGCCGCTCAGATTGAGCAGCGGACCGCCCGAGTTCCCCGGATTGATAGCGGCATCGGTCTGAATTAGATCGCCCGCGCTGAAGGACCCGCCGCCGGGCGCCTCCCGCTCAGACTGCAGCACCCTTCCAATCGCAGACACTACTCCCACGGTCATTGTTCCCGACAGGCCGAACGGATTGCCAATGGCCACGACCTGTTCCCCGACTCTCACTGTGTCGGAGTCGCCTAGCCGGAGCGGGACCAGCTCACCGTTCGGAACCTCCACCTGCAGGACCGCCAGATCCGAGTCCGGGTCGGTCCCGAGCAGGGTCGCCCAGGCTTTGAATCCAGAAGCAAAGTCGATTTCGATGTCTTCGGCCCCTTCAACGACGTGTTGATTGGTCACGATGTGCCCCTCGACGTCGATCACGAAGCCGGAACCCTGCCCTAAGGGGATGTTGGCAGGATGAGGTGGCCCAAATACGTAGATGGTGACGACGCCCGGGTTTACCCGTTCGTAGAGCTCAACCAGCCCTTGCGGCGCGAGCAGCGGCTCAGCGGGCGCCTGCACAACCGGCACCGCGGTTGGGAGGGGCGCGGGCGGAGCGGTTGGAGCCGGGACCTCAACGGTGGGGACGAGGCTGCAAGCCAGCGAAGCGACCGCCAGCGCAGCAAAGACTAATCTGGCTCGAGCCATAGCGTTCCTTCCTTTGTCAATGGATGCCGCTCAGGACTTTCGTTTTCGGAGTTCAGCGAGCTGCTCAAAGAGCGCTCGTTCGTCGTCGGTAAGCTCTGCTGGCAGCACAACCTGAAGCTTGGCAAAGAGGTCCCCGCGCTGACCGGGGTTTTCCAACTTGGGCATTCCCCGGCCGCGCAGGCGAAAGGTCTGGCCGGGCTGGCTGCCGGGCGGAACCCGCAGCAACACCGGGCCCTGAAAGGTGTGCAGCTCGACCTCCCCACCTAAGACCGCGGTGTACAGATCCACCTGAAATTCCTGATGCAGATTATCGCCCCTTCGTTTGACCCCCGGTTCGTCCAGGACCTGGACCTTCAGGTACAGATCGCCCGTCCTACCCGGGTCACCCTCTCCTGCCCCGGCCAACCTTATTCGAGTACCGTTGCGGGTACCCGCCGGAATCTCAACTTGCAGCCGCCGGCCGTTGCGCTGGTAAGTGCGGGTGGTTCCGCGATAGGCCTCGGCTAGCGAAATCGCAATCGGCTGCTCCAGGTCGCGAGCGCGCCGGGGCCGCGGGCCGCCGATTCCAAAGACGCTGTTGAAGAAATCCGAGAATCCCCCACCTAACAGATCATCCATGTCGACCTGGGCACCGCCGGGTCGGCCGCCGACCCATTGAGACCAGTCGAAACCTCCCGGTCCACCGGTACGCTCCCAGGCCCGGTATGAGCTTCCCAAGCGATCGTACCTTGCCCGCTTCTCCGGATCGCCCAACACTTGATAGGCTTCGTTGATCTCTTTGAACTTCTCCTCGGAACCGGGGTTCTTGTCCGGGTGATATTTGAGCGCTAGCTGGCGGTAGACCCGTTTGATTTCCTTCTCATCCGCCTGGCGGCTGACGCCCAGAATCTGGTAGTAGTCCTTGTACTCCATCGCCTTGATTCTAAATTGCCGCGGAATACAACGTCAAGCGAACCCAGCGGATCTAATGGAACTCTTATCGCCTACGGCAGAAAAGGGCCAAGCGATGAACCGTGCTATCATTCGCAGGATGACCAGCTCTGCCCGCCCCGAACAGGTGTTGATCGTCGATGAAGACCCCGATGTGCTGGACCTGCTCTCCCGGCAGGTGCTGGAACCCCTGGGATTTCGGGTAACAACTGCGGAGAGTGCAGGCGAGGCGATCCAACAAGCCGTCGGCTCGGCTCCAGACCTGATAGTAGCCAGTCTGGACCTCCCTGGGCTGAGCGGCAAGGACCTGCTGGTTGCGCTTCGGTCGCAAGGGATCGAAGTCCCGGTGCTGGTCACTGCCGAAGCGGGCCGGGAAGCCGACGCCATCCAGGCCTTTCGGCTGGGGGCTCGTGACTATTTGGTCAAGCCACTGCGAGAGGCCGAGGTACTGGCGGCCATCGAGCGAGCGCTGAAAGAGGTACGGCTGCGCCACGAAAGCGAGCAGCTGTCGGTCCAACTGGCTGACAGCGCCCGCCAGCTCGAGCAGCGGGTCCGGGAACTCACCACGATTTACGGAATCGGCAAAGCGGTGACCCTAATCACCAATCAGCGCGAGCTGTTCGACAAGCTGATGCAGAGCAGTCTGAACGTCACCAACGCCGATATGGGGTGGGTGCTGCTCCTGGATGACGACCGGGGCCAGCTCTTCCTGCGGGCTCAGCGCGGGATGCCACGCGCCCTGGTAGGAAAACTGCACCAACCCTGGGACGATGGAGTGAGTTCGCTCGTGATGCTCTCGGCGGAGAGCCTGAATATCCATGCAGAAGGGCTGGAGCAGTTCAAGATCGCCCGCTTCGCCAAGGCCGCTCTGGTAGTCCCGATCAAGGCCCGGGATCAGGCCATTGGAGTGATTACCGTGGCGCGGGAACAGGCCAAGGCTTTCAGCGAGCCGAACCAGCGAATGCTGGAGGCGGTCGCCGACTATGCTTCCATATCCCTGGTCAACGCCCGGCTCTTCCAGGCGCTGACCGGTCGGGCCGAGCAGCTGCAGGAGGTCGTGGACGAGACCCGCACCGGCTTGCAGGACCAGGTGGCCTGGGTAGAGCGGGTGCGCAAGACGTTGCAGGGGTTGCACGAGCAGCTGCCCGGGCTGCTGGAGAGCTCCGAGAATCCTTCTCAGCGCAAGCGGCTGCTGGTATTGACCACCGATTTGCAAACCCTGCTCAAGGAACTGGACCAAATGCCGCATCTCCAGGCGGCTCCCTCCTCCAACTGAGTACGACCTCGTTTCCTAAAACGCGAGTACCATTCTGGGTCGGCTGCACGGGATGTTAGGATTCTGCCCCTGGCAGGATAGTTGCACCTGCATGCTCCAGCGGCACGTTGCCTCGACCGCCCGAGACGGTCAGTCCCTCGAGAGATGAGCCAACAATCGACCACTGAGGATCTAGAGCGCCGATTGAAGGGGTTGGAGGCCCTCACCCTGGTCGGGCGAACAGTGACGGCCCTGCTCGACCACAGCGACGTGCTGACCGCGGTGGTTGAGGCGGCCGTGCGGCTCACCGGAGCCGAAGAAGGCAGCCTGCTGTTGATTGATGATGACACCGGCGACCTGTACATGCGGGCCTCTAAGAACTTCGATGATGAGTTTGCCCGCACTTTCCGCCTCCCGGTCGATGACTCATTGGCCGGCCAGGTAATCGAGAGTGGGGAGCCAATCCTGCTGGATGAGCGAACGCCGCAGAAGATCAAGACTGCCTATCTGGTCCACTCCTTGATCTACGTACCGCTGCGGGTCCGCGGCCGGACGATCGGGGTGCTGGGGGTAGACAACCGGCAGGCCGGAGGAACCCTCACCCGGCAGGACGTCTCGATCATGGTGGCCATGGCGGACTATGCGGCAATTGCCATCGAAAATGCGCGCTTGTTCAACAACAGCGAAGCACAGCGCCGCAAGATGGAGACTATTCTGGCCCGGGTCGAGAACGGAGTGATTGTGGTGGATCCGGAGAACCGGCTGCTGATCATGAACCGGTCGGCCCGCGAGGCTTTCGGAGTCAACGGAGATTGGCCAGGACGACCCGTGTCGGACATCATCAAAGAGCCAAAACTGCTCTCGATGCTCCGGATCTCGGGTAAGGTCCCCAAACGGGAAGAAGTGGAGCTGGGTGACGGCCGGGTTTTCAGCGCCCAGCGGACTCCGATCGAAGGCATCGGCCAGGCCATCGTCATGCAGGACATCACCCACCTCAAGGAACTGGACCGGATCAAGTCAGATTTCGTCACGGCCGTGTCGCATGACCTGCGGTCCCCGCTTACCGCCATTCTGGGCTATGTCGAGCTGATTCAGCGGGCTGGTGAGTTGAATTCGCAGCAGGAAGAGTTCATCCGGCGGGTGCAGCTCAGCGTCGGGCAGATCACCGACCTGGTGAGCAACCTGCTGGATCTGGGACGGATCGAGGCCGGGCTCGATACGGCCAAAGAGAAAACCCCGGTCTCGGTCTTGGCCCGCTATGCGCTGGAGAGCATTCGAGGAAGCGCCAGCACCAAGGGACTGCAGCTGCAATCCGATCTCCCGGATGATCTGCCGCTGGTGATGGGAGCCCCGATCCGGCTCCGGCAGATGATCGGCAACCTGCTGGACAATGCGATCAAGTACACACCACCGGGCGGACAGGTTCGAATCGAGGCCAATTCAGAAGGTGACCAGATCATTTTGCGGGTACACGACAGCGGGCCGGGCGTGCCTCCGGCCGATCAACCCTACCTGTTTGACAAGTTCTTCCGGGGCAGCAACGTGCCGCAAGATCTGCCGGGGACCGGCCTCGGGCTGTCGATCGTGAAATCAATCGTCGACAATCACGACGGCCGGATTTGGGTCGACTCGGCGGCGGGCCAGGGGACCACTTTCACTATCGTCCTTCCCATCAGCGAAAGCGAGCCCTAGTCAAAAAGTAGCCTCCACCGGTGCGGTGAGGTCAACCCGGTGGAGGCCTTCGCCAAAGGAGGAGACAGCGGTGAGCGTAATGGCTCTGTCTCCCGACCTATAATAGCTCCCGGGTTGAGCCGGCCGACATTGCCAAAGGTCACTGTTGCTGGGTGACCTTCGGCGCCATCCCACTTAAGGCAAAAGGCAAACCAACCGAACATGGATGCCAACCTGAGACGCCGCCTCGAGCGACTGGAGCGACGGGGCGCCCGGCCACGCTCGCCGGCCAAGCGCCCCCGGGCGGAGCCGACCAAGGCCTCCGGGCTGCCTGCCGGAGAGGAACTTGAAACTCCCTTAGGGGTCGCCTACCGGCTCGAGAGCCGCTTCCCGCTCAGCCACCAACATGGGCAGGCGGCCTTGCGGGATCTGCTGGACTTCGAGCCAGCCCTCGCGGCGGAGGTGGCCGGCGATCGCAAGCTGCGCGCAACTCGGCTGGGGAGCCTGGCCTTCGTCGACCTGGAGACGACCGGACTGGCGGGCGGGACAGGCACCCTGGGCTTCCTGGTTGGGGTTGGTACTTTTCAGCCCGATGGCTTCCGGCTGCGCCAGTACTTCCTGCGGGATCCAAATGAAGAAGCGGCGATGCTGCGCTCGCTTAAACTGGAGCTGGAGCAGATGGAAGGCATGGTGAGCTTCAACGGGCGGGTGTTCGATGTGCCGCTGCTGGAAGCGCGTTCGACGATTGCGCTGCGCGAGCGCTGGCGGCTGAATGAGTGGCCGCACTTTGATCTGTTGTATCCCTCACGCCGACTGTGGCGCAGAAGCTTAACGGACTGCCGTTTGGGGACTCTCGAGCAACACATCCTGCAAATCACTCGGGCAGAAGAAGATGTACCCGGCGAGCTGATTCCCGGGATGTACCTGGATTACTTGAGGACCGGCGACGCCTCCGACATGCGACGCGTCATCTACCACAACTCGGTCGACATTCTCTCATTGGTCGGCCTGGCTTCGGGAGTGCTCGACCGCTATCGGCGGCCAGACCCGGCGGACCTGTCCGGCGAGGAAGCCCTGGCTGTCGCCCGCTGGCACCAAGCCTCCGGTCGGTCCGGCTCAGCCGAGGCCGCCTATCGGGCGGCAGTGGCCGGAACTGGCAGGGTGGAGCTGCGGGCCGAGGCGCTCCGGCGTTATACCACCCATCTGAAACGAGCCGGGCAGCTCAAGCAAGCGCTGGCCGCCTGGCGGTCCTGGCACAAATTGGCGCCGGAGGATCCGACTCCCTGCCTCGAGCTCTCCAAGTATTTCGAGTGGCAGGCCGGCTCCTACCAGCAGGCACTGGATTGGGCGGAGCAGGCGCGGGGCTCACTGCTGAGTTGGCCGGCGGACTGGCGGCGGCGCGGGGCCGAGGCGGAAATCGATCACCGCATCCGACGGCTGCGCGGCAAGCTGGGGCAGGGAAAGCGCTGACCGTTCAGAGCGAGCGCCGCATCACGAGCGTGCTGCGGCCGAGGGCGGCGATCTTTCGAAACCCCTCTCCTTCGAACATCCCGACCGATCCAAACCAGATCGGCACGGCCTTCCAGTTTGTGACTGGATAGGCCTCGACGACTCCGCCTCCTTTTCGCCGGATCGAATCCAGCGCCGCCCGCAGCCCGATCAGAGCAATTCCCTGCCGGCGGTAGTCTCGGTCCACGAAGAAGCACGTGATTCGCCACAGCCTGGCCGGCTGGTCCGGAAGGTCGAGTTTGCGGTAGAGGCGTCCGGCGTCAATCCGTGGCAGTTCTTCCTTGAGACCGTACTGGCACGAGCCGACCGGCTGGTCTCCGGCGTAGACCAGAATCCCGTGCGAGCTGCCTCGCCGAACCAGGGCGCGTTTGTCGTTTCGGTTCCGGCTTGCCCAATCGAGCCGGCTTCCGGCCGCCGGGCGCAGCGGCCCGGGTCGATGATAGAACATGCACCAACAGCCCGCCTGCACTCCACCGTGCTTGGCAAAAAGCTTCGCGAAATCGCTCCAGGTGTCGGGGGAAAGTTCCCGGGTGCGGAAAGTTGGCGGCGGCTGAGACATGTGGCTCGCCTGACGGACTAGTCCTGAGCCCCTTCGATTTCCTTCCGAACCGTGTGGTACAGGTGTTCAGCCTTGAGCTGCTGGAGTGTGTAACACGGTGCGCCCAGCCGATCCGCCAGGGCATGGGCCAGGCCTTGATCGAATGCGGCGTGCTCCATGTTGATTACCACCGAGCGGATCTCGATCTCTTGAAAACGGTCGGCGATCAACATGGCCTCTTCCTGCGGCGGTAGGTCCCCGATAGACACGTTGCCCGCCCCGTCGGTCAGCAGGATCATCAGCGGGAGCACCTCCGGATGACTCAGCCGCTCGCGCTCGAAGACTTCCAACGCCAGGCTGAGCCCGGCCGAGAGCGGTGTTTTGCCGCCGACCGGAATGTCGGCCAGCGCCCGATGGGCGAGTTGGATGGAGTTGGTCGGAGGAAGCACCGTGAGGGCCCGGTCCTTCTGAAAGACCACCAAGCCCACCCGGTCCCGCCGTTGATAGGCATCGGTCAGCAGCGACAGGATGGCACCCTTGGTGGCCGACATGCGTTCGGCGACCGCCATCGACCAGGAGGCATCGACGACGAAGAGGATCAGATTGGCCGCCTTTCGGACCCGGACTTTCCGCTGCAGGTCGGTGGGCTGGATCGCAAACGCGACCTGCTTGCGCTGCTTGGCCCGCTGCTTTTGATGGGGAGCCGCGGCCCGAATGGTCGCGTCGAATGCAATGTCGGTGGTCGATTCGGTGACCGGGCGGGCTGAGATATAACGGCCCCGCTTACGATCTGAACGGGTTTGAGTGCGGCGCCCGCTCTGTTTGCGGGTCAATCGATCGATTGGGCTCTCGATGCGGCGGGGAATGAACGAGTCGCCGACTTTGACTTTGTCGCCGCCTTCCCACCAGCGGGCCTGCAGCGAGTCGACCACGGTCTGCTCAACCGGCTTGGTCTGGGCGAGGTCTTTGGTGCCCTCTTCGGTGTCGCGGGCTACGCCCGGGCGCCGACTTTTTTTCGGGGCTGCTCCTGCTCTTCCTTCGGCTCCGGCTCGGCCGGCATGCCTTCGGCCTGGATCTGCTCGAGGCGCTCTTCCAGATCGGCCAGCTTGAATTCCGCTTGCTGGAACGGACCTCGGCGCAGCCGATGGGGAAGGGCCAATTCTGCGGCTCGGGCAATGTCGGTCTCCTCGATCGCAGTCCGGCCTTCAAGGGCGGCATGCGCTTTAGCGGCCTTCAGGATGACCAGATCCGCCCGGTGCCCGTCGACCCGCAGGGCGGAGGTCAGGGCGGCGATGGCATGCAGGTCTCGGGCCGCGTAGGTCACTGAATCCACCAGGCTGCGGCCGGCCTCAATCTTGTTGGAGAGGGCCAGCTCCTTCTCCATCCATTCTTCCCGGAAGCCTTCCGGATCGGTCTCAAACGCCAAGTTGCGCTCCATGATGGCGACCCGGTCCCATGGATCTGTCAGGCCCCGGATGTCGACCGAGAGCGCGAAGCGGTCCAATAGTTGCGGACGCAGGTCGCCTTCTTCCGGGTTCATCGTGCCGACCAGAATGTAGCGGGAGGGATGGGTGAACGAGATTCCTTCTCGTTCGACGATATTCATGCCCAGAGCGGCTGAGTCCAGCAGCAGATCCACCACGTGGTCGTCCAGCAGGTTGACCTCGTCGATATAGAGCAATCCCCGGTTGGCCGAGGCCAGCACGCCCGGTTCGAAGTGTCGTTCCCCTTCCTTGATGGCTCGCTCTATATCCAGGGTCCCAACCACCCGATCTTCGGTGGCGGAGACCGGCAGATCGACGAATGAAGTGCGGAAGACAGCAACCGGAAGCCGCTCCCCGGCCGCGGCCCGTTCCCGGCACTCCGTGCACCAGGTGGTTGGCTGGTCGGGGTCGCAGCTGAAGCGGCAGTCTGCCACGACTTTCACTTCAGGCAGCAAAGCGGCCAAGGCCCGAGCGGCAGTCGATTTGGCTGTGCCCCGCTCGCCGCGGATGAGCACTCCGCCGATCCGTGGATTGACGGCGTTCAAGACGAGCGCACGGAGCATGCGCTCTTGCCCGACAATCGCCGTAAAGGGGTAAACCGGTGCCATAGGTTCGCCGTTTTGGCCGCCGGAAGACGGCCGCGCGGCATTATACCCCCTCGAGAATCGGGGCAGGTTGCCAAAGCTCGTTCCTAGCCTTTATAATCGAGGGTCTGGAACACCCTCGAGCCATGACGCAAGACGCTGAACAAGACCGAGTACCGGGCGCGGACCCGGTAGAGGCCGCACCGGTCCACCCGATGGATGCCCTGCTCGAATCCAATGATTACGAGCTGGAAGCGCCGCGGCGCGGCGAAATCCGGACCGGGACGATCGCCCGGATCACGGAGACCGACGTGCTGGTTGACATCGGGGCCAAATCGGAGGGCGTGATCTCAGCCAGGGAATTGGAGCAGCTGAGCACGGATCAGCGGGCCATGCTTGGGGTCGGGAAGGAAATCAGTGTTTACGTTCTGCGTTCAGGCGGGGGCAATGCGCCCGAGCTTTCGCTGGCCCGAGCGGAAGAAGAACACGATTGGCTGGCGGCCGAGGAGTTGCTGAGCAGCCAGGCCATTTTCGAGGGGGAAGTATCTGGCTATAACAAAGGGGGCTTGATCGTGAATTTGGGGCGGCTGCGGGGCTTCATGCCTGCCTCCCAGGTGAGTCTGCCGCGCCGGCGGCGGGCAGAGGGGGAGACCCCGGACCAACGCTGGGGCAAGATGGTAGGCGAACAAATCGTCAGCAAAGTGATCGAGGTGGATCGACGGCGAAACCGGTTGATCCTGTCCGAGCGCTCGGCGGCCCGCGAGGCGCGGGAGGCACTCAAGGAGCGGTTGATCTCGGAATTGACGGTGGGCGAGGAGCGGACCGGTCACATAATCAGCCTGGCCGATTTTGGCGCCTTCGTTGATATTGGCGGCGCGGACGGACTGGTGCATGTCTCGGAGATTTCCTGGAAGCGGGTGATCAATCCGCGGGATGTGCTCAAGATTGGTGACGAGGTCCGGGTCAAGGTCCTTGGAGTTGATCCAGAGCGCAACCGGATCAGCCTTTCGATCCGTGAGCTGGAAGCCAACCCCTGGGAGCTGATCCAGGAGAAATACGGCGAGGGAAAGCTGGTGCAAGCCAAGATCACCAAGCTGACCAAATTCGGTGCTTTCGCCAGCCTGGCCGGCCTGGAAGACTACGGGATCGAGGGTTTGGTCCATATCTCGGAATTGTCCGACCAGCGGATCACGCACCCAGGCGAGGCGGTTCAAGAGGGTCAGGACTTGACATTGCGAGTGCTGCGGGTGGAGCCGGAACGACGGCGGATCGGCCTGAGCCTGCGACGGGTCGACTCGGCCGACTACGTCGAGCAAGATTGGGCCTCGGCGGTCGGGGAGCAAATCCAAGAAGAGTCGGTCATGGATTTCGACGCCGAGCTCGAAGCGGAAGCGGAACTGGCCGGGGTGGAGGAAGAGCCAATTCAAGAAGTCGCGGCCAAGCACGGTGAGCAGGTCTCCGCCGAAACTGAGCCCGAGATTTGACTGAAACTGAATAGGAAGTAATCCTGAGAGTGCCAAAACGGACTCTTTGGTAGAATCGGATCGACCGGGGATCATCCAGGAGAAAACAGTTCGTGGCCGACAAGATGGAGCGCTTCACCCAACGGGCCCGACGAGTGCTCAGCCTAGCGCACGAAGAGGCTGAGCGGCTGCATCACAACTACATTGGCACCGAGCACCTTCTGCTTGGACTGATCCGGGAGGAGGGCGGCGTCGCCGGCCGGGTACTGCGCAATCTGGGGTTGGACCCGGCGCGAGTGAAGGATATGGTCGAGCGCTTGACCGGAGTCGGCCGCAACGCCGGCAGCCGGATTGAGCTAGCTCCCGGCACCGAGCAAGTGCTTCAAATGGCAATCGAGGAAGCCCGTCGGATGGGGCACCACTACATCGGAACCGAACATCTGCTGCTCGGGATGATCCGTCAGAACGAAGGGGTGGGGATGGACGTGCTGCGCCGGCTCGGCACCAGCCCCGAGCAGATCCGCCGCGAGACCCGCCGGGTGCTGCAAGAAGCGCCCATTCGGCGTGCCACCCAGGCCGCCGGCCGAGAACGAAAAGAGCAACAGGTCAAGACTCCCTTAGTCGATCAGTTGGCAACCGACCTCACTGGGATGGCCGAAGAAGGCAAGTTGGACCCGGTGATCGGGCGCCAAATGGAGATCGAGCGGGTGATCCAAATCCTGGCCCGCCGAACCAAGAACAACCCGGCCCTGATTGGTGAGCCGGGCGTCGGGAAGACCGCAATCGTCGAAGGTTTGGCGCAAAGGATTGTGGCCGGGGAAACCCCCGAGCCGCTGCTCGGCAAACGGGTGCTGCAGTTGGACGTGGGCTCGCTGGTGGCGGGCACGATGTATCGCGGCCAATTCGAAGAGCGGTTGAAGCGGGTAATTGACGAGCTGAAATCATCGGGTTCCATCTTATTTATCGACGAAGTTCACATGCTGGTCGGCGCCGGCTCGGCGGGGTCCTCGGTGGACGCAGCCAATATCCTGAAGCCGGCGCTTTCGCGTGGCGAGCTGCAGGTGATCGGGGCCACGACCCTGGATGAGTATCGCAAATACATTGAAAGCGATTCCGCGCTGGAGCGCCGGTTTCAGCCGGTGTACGTCGACGAACCTACCATCGAAGAGACGATCGACATCCTGCGCGGGGTGCGCACGCCCTACGAGAATCATCACAAGCTGGTGATCACCGACGAGGCATTAGAAGCCGCCACCCACCTCTCCTCCCGCTATGTGACCGATCGCTTTCTGCCGGACAAGGCGATTGACCTGATCGATGAGTCGGCCTCCCGAGTGCGCATGTACAAGAGTCCGGTGGCCCGCTCGCTGCAGGAGACGCTGCTGCAGCTGCGGGAAACCCGCGAAGCCCATACCCTGGCGATCGAAGAGGCCCGCTACGACGACGCCCAGGAACTGATGGAGCATGCCGACGAGCTCGAAGAGAAACTCACTCAGCTGCGGGCGGGTTGGGAGCGGAGTGAAGACAGCCCGCGGGTGACCGCCGATGACATCGCGGAAGTCGTCGCCATGTGGACCGGCGTGCCAGTGATGCAGATCGCCCAAGAGGAATCCGACCGTTTGCTTAAGATGGAAGAGGTGCTGCATCAACGGATCATTGGGCAGGACGAAGCCATCGAGGCGATTTCCAAGGCCGTGCGCCGCGCCCGGGCCGGGCTCAAGGATCCTCGCCGACCGGTAGGCTCGTTTATTTTCCTGGGCCCAACCGGGGTGGGCAAGACCGAGCTCAACAAGGCCCTGGCGGAGTTTCTGTTTGGCAGCGAAGACGCCCTGATCCAGATTGATATGTCGGAGTTCATGGAGCGGCACACCGTCAGCCGGCTGGTGGGAGCTCCCCCCGGCTATGTGGGCTACGACGATGCAGGCCAATTGACCGAGGCAGTGCGCCGGCGGCCGTACTCCATCGTGGTGTTTGACGAAATCGAGAAGGCCCATCCTGAAGCTCACAATATGCTGCTGCAAATCATGGAAGAGGGTCACCTGGCCGATGCGCGGGGGCGCAAGGTTGATTTCCGCAATGCGATTGTCGTGATGACCTCCAATCTGGGGGCCGAACTGATCATGCGCCAGGCCGAGTTGGGCTTCTCGGTCAAGCGGGATGAAGAGCAGGAAGAACGCCTGGCCTACCAGGAGATGCACAAGAAGCTGACCGACGCCCTCCGCAAGGAGTTCCGTCCGGAATTCATCAATCGGGTTGACTCGATCATCGTGTTCCATGCCCTTACGATGGATCAGATCAAGCAAATCGTCGATCTCGAGCTGGCCAAGGTGGCCTCCCGGCTCGAGGCCTACAGCATTACGCTGCAGGCGTCCGAGGCGGCTCGGGTGCTGCTCGCCGAGTTGGGCTACGATCCAGAGATGGGCGCCCGTCCGCTGCGACGGGTGATCCAAAGCAAGGTCGAAGATCGCCTTTCCGACGCCCTGCTCACCGGTGAGTTCGCCGATGGCGACTCGATCTCTGTGGACGTGGTGGACGGGGAATTACAGCTCAAGCCCGGGGAGCCGGCGGGCGAGCAAGAACCGGCAGTAGCCGCCCAGTAGCTCGGACTAGGACTGCAGTTGGGCTGCCCGCTACGGGCAGCCCTTTTCGTTTAAAAGGCGCCGTGCCATCCGGCTATAATCCGAATAGCCCCTCAACGTCTAATCTCCAGGAATCCCGGTGGCGAAGCTAAAGACTCAGTATGTATGCCAACAGTGCGGCCGGACGGCTCCCAAGCCGCTGGGTCGCTGTCCTCAGTGCGGTGAATGGAACAGCATGATCGAGGAGGTGGTCGAGGCCCGCCCCACCAGCTCGGCCACGGTCTATGGCCAGGCGCCCGTTCGGCTCGACCAGATCGAGACGGGAAACGACGATCGACTGCCGCTGGGCATGGCTGAGTTCTCCCGAGTGTTGGGGGGCGGGGTCGTCCCGGGATCGCTCGTGCTGATCGGTGGGGATCCCGGAATCGGCAAATCCACCCTCTTGCTGCAGGCCAGCACCGGGATGGCCGCCCGCGGGCCGGTGCTGTACGTCTCGGGCGAGGAGTCGGTCGGGCAGATCAAGAATCGGGCCGTACGTCTGACGGACGGTGCGACGCCGGGAGACAGGTTGTACCTGCTCACTGAGACCGATCTCGGCCGGGTGATCGGCCACATCGAAGAGCTGCATCCGCTGCTTACCGTGATTGACTCGATCCAAACCATGCAGTCCGCAGATATCGATTCGGCGGCCGGATCCATCTCCCAGGTGCGCGAGTGCGCGGCCAGGCTGCAAGCCACGGCCAAGTCTTCCGGAGGGGCGATCTTCCTGGTAGGACATGTGACAAAGGAAGGCGCCATCGCCGGCCCGCGAGTGCTCGAACACATCGTAGATACCGTGCTCTACCTGGAAGGGGACTCCTTCCACAGCTACCGACTGCTGCGCTCGGTCAAGAACCGCTTTGGCCCGACGAGCGAGGTCGGCGTTTTTGAAATGGGAAGCACGGGGTTGGTGGAAGTGACGAACCCCTCGGAGGCGTTCCTGGCCGAGCGAAAGGCGGATGCCCCGGGATCGGCGATCGCCATCACCATGGAGGGCACCCGGCCGCTGCTGGTGGAGGTTCAGGGCCTCACCAGCCCGAGTGCGTTCGGCTATCCACGGCGGACTGCCAACGGGGTGGATAACAATCGGCTGCTGCTGCTGGTGGCCGTGCTCAGCCGGCGGGTGGGAATCCAGCTCTCCGACCAGGATGTGTTTGTCAATGTGGTGGGCGGGCTGCAAGTCGGCGAACCGGCGGCAGATCTGGCACTGGCAAGCGCCATCGCCTCCTCCGCTCGTGACCGGGCGTTGCCTTCTGATCTGGCACTGGTGGGGGAAGTGGGGCTCTCGGGAGAGTTGAGGAGCGTGGCTCAATTGCCGGCCCGATTGAACGAGGCCTCCAGGCTCGGCTTCCGGGAAGTGGTGATTCCCGCCACCGGTCGCAGCCGGGTGCCCGGCCCGGCAGGGCTGAAGGTCAGCCCGGTGGCGAGTCTCGCTGAAGCGCTGTCGCTAACCCTGCGCAGCCGCGGCTGAATCAATACTTCCGAACTACGCATCGTCAGTCTAGGTTCGTTGGAAGCACTGATTCCGGGCTTCCGCGTTTCATCGGCGCGAGAGCAGCTCGTCATCAGGCGCTTAAGATTCCGATCGAAATCGATCGCGCGAGTTTGGAGATGAAGTGTTGGGCATACATCTGGCGGGCAGCACTTCCCAGCCCGGCCAGGTTGGGCGGTCCAGTAGCCACGGTGGACCCCGCTCGCGGCTGTGATCTGCCGGTCTGCTTTAAGGCGCAGCTCTCTTAAAGTTTCGAATCTTTTTAGGTTGGCGCGGGCCGCGAGCATTGATCAGCTCGAACCACTCTGCTAGAATGCAACTCGCGCGCGTCATGGGGGGCCCGGGCGCTCGAGACGACGGGGCCATCCTCTCCAGGAACTGTAGCCCGCCAGCTCGTTCTTCGACAATTCAAACGGTCAACACCCCTCGCCCGCACGGGCGTTTCTCGGAGGTCCGCATGCACGCGGAGCGACTCTGGCAGGCTGCGCTGGGCCAACTGCAAGTTGAGATGCCGAAAGCAGCCTTTGATACCTGGGTGCGCGATGCGGAGCTGCTTGCCTATGAAGACGGCCAATTCATAGTGGGGGTGCAGAATGCATTCGCCCGGGATTGGTTGGCGGAGAGGCTAGGACCGATTGTCACTCGCGTGCTGAGCGGGATCGCGGGAAGGACGGTGGAGGTCCGTTTCGTGGTCTGGCAGCCGGAACCCAAGCCCGGCGAGCCGGCCATCCAGGAAACTCCGACCGCCCTGCAGTTCGGTCTCAATCCCCGCTACACATTCGAAAACTTCGTGGTCGGCAAGAGCAATCGGCTGGCTCAGGCGGCTGCCCAGGCGGTCGCCGACAATCCGGCGGGCCCCTACAACCCGCTCTTCCTCTACGGCGGAGTCGGCCTGGGCAAGACCCACCTGCTGCATGCCATCGCCCATGTTTGTGCCGCCGCCGGCCAGCGGGCGGTCTATGTGTCAGCCGAGGACTTCACCAACGGGCTGATCGATGCGATCCGAACCCACAGCACGGCCGCCTTCCGGGATCGCTACCGGCAGGCGGATATCCTGTTGGTTGACGACGTGCAGTTCATCGCCGGGAAGGAATCGACTCAGGAGGAGTTCTTCCACACCTTCAACGCACTGCACGGACAGGCCAAGCAGATCGTCTTGTCTTCGGATCGGCCGGCGAAGGCTTTTGTGACCTTGGAGGAGCGGCTCCGCTCTCGGTTCGAGTGGGGACTGGCTGCCGACATCCAGCCGCCTGATTTCGAGACCCGGGTAGCCATCTTGCGCTCCAAGGCGGAGCGGGCCGGCCGGACCGTTCAGCAGGAGCATCTGGAGCTGATTGCCCGCAGAGCCCAAAACAACATTCGGGAGCTAGAAGGGGCGCTCACCCGAGCCTTCGCTCTGGCGGATCTCACCGGGGCGAAGTTGGAAGAAGCGACCATCGAGGCCTCCCTTTCGGAGTTGGCCTCCCGGGCAAACCTGCTGACCCCCGGGAGGATCATCGCGGCCGTGGCCCAGCAGTTCCAGGTGCCGGAAGCCGACCTCTGCGGCCCGCGGCGCACTCGTCAGCTGGCCTTGCCGCGGCAGGTTGCGATGTACCTGATCCGGGAGGAAACCGATGAATCGCTCCCCCGAATCGGCCAGGCGCTGGGCGGCCGTGACCATACAACGGTAATGTATGGCTATGAGCGGATTGCGGATCGGCTCGAGACAGACGAGGGGCTGCGCAGGCAGGTCCTCGCGATTCGGAGTTCGCTCTTCCAGTGAGGGGGATGGAGCGGAGAGTTCCAGCCGCCGCCAAGTTGGCGGCGTTTTTTAACCCCGGATCGGGGCCATCACCGCATTGATCGCGGCCCGCAGCTGATTGATCGAGAAAGGCTTCGCTACGAAGGCGTCTGCACCAGCTTGGACCGCGGCGACCCGCTCCTTGGCCAGCACCAAGGCACTCACGACGATCGTCGGGATCCTGGCCTGAGCCGGGGTTGCTCGTAAGCGCTTGATGAAGGTCAGCCCGTCAATCTCCGGCATCATCAGATCGGTCAGGATCAAATCCGGAGGCTCGAGTTGCAGCAAGTCGAAGGCTTGCTCCGCCCCATAGGCGAGCTGCACCCGGTACCCATTGCGAACCAGCAATTCGCGGATGATCGTGCAATACGACGAATCGTCGTCAACCACCAAAACTGTAGGGGAGGCTTCAGGCATTGGCTCCACCTGTGGGCTCATTGCAGCGCCTGGCACGAGTTGCAAGGATCATGCCGAGAACCGGAGCGTTACAATTCCCCAGTCTACACGGGGCGGCGCATTTCGCGCCACCGAGGTGGAGGGAGGCCGCATTGACCGAGGCTTCTGATCTGACGGGGCTGACCCTGCTGGGACATTCGGCCGGGCCAAGCAAGCGGCTGGAGACCTTCCCCAATCGTCATCCCGAGCGCCGCTATGTGGTTCGCTTGGAAACAGACGAATTCACCTGTATCTGCCCCGCCACCGACCAGCCGGATTTCGCCACCATCTCCGTGGAGTACATCCCCAACCAAAAGATTCTCGAGTCCAAGTCCTTCAAGCTTTACCTGTGGTCGTATCGCAATGAAGGCGTATTCCACGAACATGTGACCAATAAGATCCTCGATGACCTGGTCGCGGCGCTGGAGCCGCACTGGTGTCAGGTGCGGGGAACCTTCAATGTGCGAGGCGGGATCGGGATCACGGTGGAAGCCGAGCACGGCAGGCGAGAACAGCCGGCCTGAATGCACGGCCCCCGTTGGTATCCGGCGGTCGTGGCCGTCTTCAGTTCAGCCCTGATCGTCTCCAATATCATCGCGGTCAAGTTGATCGATCTCTTTGGTCTCACCTTGCCGGCGGGGGTGGTCTTGTTCCCAATTGTCTACATCGTGGGAGACGTGCTGACCGAGGTGTACGGCTATGCTCGGGCCCGCCAGGCCATCTGGATCGGATTCGCCTGCAATCTACTGGCGGTCGGCTCGATCTGGGTCGCCGGCCGCTTGCCAGCCGCCGCGTTTTGGAATGCCAGGATTTACCCCGGGCCGCTGGAAGCCGGTCAGGCCTATCAGGCGATTCTCGGATTCAGCGCGCGCTTGATTGCGGCCTCTTTCTTGGCCTACCTGGTGGGAGAGTTCCTTAACGCCTTCGTGCTGGCCAAGTTGAAGCTGGCGACCGAGGGGAGGATGCTCTGGCTGCGGACTATCGGCTCTACGCTCGTAGGCCAGGCCGCGGACTCGGCTGTTTTCATCACCGCGGCATTCTGGGGAATCCTGCCGTCTGCAGCGTTGGGTTCAGCGGTGCTCGCGCAATGGCTGGTCAAGAGCGGCTATGAAGCGCTGGCCACCCCGCTGACCTATCTGGTGGTGAACGCCCTCAAGCGAGTCGAAGGAGTCGAGATCTTCGATCGGACAACCGACTTTCGACCCGTTGTCTTTTGAATCTAGCCATCCGCTTCAGAGCAGGGTAACCGGGTCGACATCCACGAGCCAGCCCCGCGGAAGCTCTTCTGGAAGCAGCTTGAGCGGGTCAGGAGCTCGAATGACGACCATCCAGCGATACTCGGCCCGCACCCGGCGAAAGAAGGCCGGCACCGGTCCGATCAGGTCGGTGCGGCGCAGCCCGAGTTCCTGAATGCGGTTGCTGAGCAGTCCGGCCAGGCGCTCCGCTTCCTTCTGGGCTTTGGCTTCCGAAGAATTCCGAATCTCCAGCCGGACCAGCCGACGAAATGGTGGGTATCCGAGATCTTTCCGGAGGGCAAGTTCGGCCTGATAAAACGCAGGGTAGTCGTGAGCCGCGGCGGCCTGGATCGCGTAGTGATCCGGGTCATACGTTTGCAGGATGACTTGGCCTCCCAGCAGACCGCGACCCGCTCGCCCCGCAACTTGAGTGAGGACCTGGAAGGTGCGCTCGGCCGCCCGAAAGTCCGGTAGGTACAACCCGACATCCGCAGAAACGACCCCGACCAAGGTCACCAGGGGCAGATCGAGGCCCTTGGCCACCATCTGGGTGCCGATCAGCACCTCTGCCCGCTGAGCGGCAAAGGTCTGCAAGATCAGATCGTGGGCACCCTTACGGCGGGTGGTGTCCCAATCCCAGCGGATGGTCCGGACCGCCGGGAATAGGCGCTCGACCTCCGCCTGCACCCGCTGGGTCCCGGCTCCAAATTGCTTGATCCGGGTGTTGCCGCAATTGGGGCAGCGTTCCGGCATGCGGCGATCCCTCCCGCAGTGATGACAGAGCAGGCGCTCGCTTGAAGCGTGAAACGTCAACGGCGAGTCGCAGTTTGAGCAGCGCAGCACATATCCACAGTCGCGGCAGAACACATAGGTGGCAGTCCCCCGCCGGTTGAGGAACAGGATGGCCTGTTGGCCGGCGTTCAGGGTGGACTCCAGCGCCTGGTTGAGGGCCCGGCTGAAGATCGATCGGTTGCCAGCCCGCAGCTCTTGGCGCATGTCGACGACCCGTACCGGAGGCAAGTCGATCGTCTCGGCGGTGGGGCCGGCCGGCTGGTAGCTGCTCTGCAGCCCGAGCCGAGCGGCTTGCTGCTGCAGCACCTCCCGGTGTCCGAGGATCCGCAGGGGAAGCTCGAGCCGGGTGATTCTGCCCTGATCGGCCTGATAGCGGGTCACGATATCCGGGGTGGCCGTACCCAACAGGCAAACCGCGGAGTTGAGCCGGGCATATTCCAGGGCGGTTTCCCGGGCATGATGCCGAGGAGCCTGCCCGTGCTCCTTGTACGAATCATCGTGGGCCTCGTCGACCACGATCAGCCCGATTTCCCGCAGCGGGGCGAACAGGGCGCTGCGCGGACCGACGATGACCGACAGCGAACCGGCCCGGGCCCGGCGCCAGGTGTCGTAGCGTTCACCCTCGCCGAGCTGAGAGTGGAGCACCCCAAGCCGGCCGGCAAACCGAGCCTGAAATCGGCGCAGGGTTTGGGGCGTCAGGGCGATTTCAGGGACCATGACGATGGCGCTCTGGCCCCGGTCGAGGGTCGCGGCCACTGCTTGCAGGTAGATCTCGGTCTTTCCGGACCCGGTGACCCCGTGCAGCAGAAACGCCTCTCCGCTGCCTTTCGCGATCGCGGCCCGGATGCTCTTCCAGGCAGTCTGCTGGTCTGCGGTAAGCACCGGCGGCTCGGTGGGGAGAACTTGAAGCTCAGCCAGGGGGTCGCGCAAGACTTCGTGCTCGACAACGGCAACCAGGCCGCGGTTTTCCAAGTAGCGGAGATCGGCTGAATTGCCTCCGGTCGCCGAGTAGATCTGGGCGGTCTCCAGCGGTTTAGACTGCTTAGCAAGCAGCTGGAGGATTGCCCTTCGCCGCTCGGGGGCCTGGCTGCCAGCCCGGCCCAGGCTGTCGAACGCGGGTGCGATCTGATCCGCCGGCACAGCCAGCTGCACGCTCCGAATGGTTCGAGCTCGGACCTTGGGAGGATCGAGCACCGCGATCCGATCGAGCACCCCCTCTCGGACCAGCCCATCGGCGGCTCTCCGCCAGTTGAGCCGGGGGAGCGACCGGGCGAGCTGGCGGCCTCGCAGTGGACCGCGGCGGGCCAGCAACCGGATCACTCGCTGTTCGCTGGCGTTATTTCCGGCTGCCTCCGGCGCAATCAGGGTGTAGAGCGAATCACCCGGCCGGCTGAGGCCGGGGGGCAGCATCAGAGTGAGACAGTCCACCAGCGAGGTCCGGTGTTGGGTGGCCAACCAGCGCGCCAGCCGCAATTGGGTCGGTGTCAGGACCGGCTCGGGGTCGAGCAGATCCTCGATGGGCCGGGTCTCAGGAACCGCCGGAACTCGCGGCAAGCCGACCACCACGCCCTGCACCCGGCGGGGTCCGAACGGAGCGGTGACCAGATGGCCGGGCCGCACCTTGCGCTTCAGGTGCGGCGGCAAATGGTAATGAAAGGTTCCCCGCACCGCGGGCAGATTGACTGCGACTTCAACGTACATGGTGCCTAGATTTGGATTTCGGAGGCGGGCTGGGGGAAGATCCAGACTCGCGCTACCCGGCGACCGTCCATCGCAACCACCCGCAGGCGCACGCCGTCCTCCACGATGGTGTCGCCGAGCTTGGCCAGCCGACCAAGCCGGCCCAAGAAGTAGCCGGCGATCGTGTCGTAGTGCGGATTGGTCAGCTGAAGCCCGAAGTATTCGTTGACTTCCTCGATCGGAGTCAAGCCGTCGACCAATGACGACCCGTCCGGCAAGGGTTCGATTTCAGTGCCGCGGTCGAACGGATCACTCACTTCGCCGATGATCTCCTCCAGCAGCGCTTCCAGGGTGACGATGCCGGCTGTTCCGCCGTACTCATCCAGCACGATCGCCAGGTGATGCTGGCGGTCCCGGAGGATCTGCAGCAGGGTACTGATCCGGGCCGCCTCGGGAATGAAAATCGCCTCCCGCATGATATCGCGGGCTCGGGTGTTTTCGGGTCGCTCCCCTTGTTGAGCCTGAACGATGTCCCGCAGATGCACCACTCCGACGATGTGGTCGAGGTCACCTTCCGTCACCGGCAGCTTGGAAAAAGAGGACGCGATCGCTGCCTGGAGCATCGATTCAAGTCCCGCGTCGGCGGACACTGCGATCACCTCGGTCCGCGGGACCATCACCTGCCGGACCAGGGTCGCCGAGAATTGAAAGACGGCATCGAGCATTTCTTGTTCGCGGTCGCCGACCACGCCGCTGCGGGCGCTGGCTGCGACCAACATCTTGAGCTCCTCGACCGAGTGCACCAACTCGTGGGCCTCGGCCGGCCGAATGCCGGCCAGCCTCAGCAATCCATTGCCTGTCCCGTTAAGCACGGTGATCGCCGGCGAGAACAACCACTCGACCCAGACCGTCGGCCTGGCGACCGCCAGGGAGGTCCGTTCGGGGCTCTGCAGGGCGATGGACTTGGGGGCCAGTTCGCCAATGACCACGTGCAGGAAGGTGATCAGGAGGAAGGCCAGGACGGCCGAGATGCTGTGTGAGACTTGTGACTCGAGCTCGGCCGGGAAGAGCTCGACGATCGGCTGGAGCAGCCGGCCCAGGGCAGGCTCGCCGATCCAGCCCAGGCCCAGGCTGGCTAGGGTGATGCCTAACTGGGTGGCCGCGATGAATCGGTCTGGGTTGGCGATCGCCCGCTGCACCCAGCGGGCGGAGCGGTCGCCCCGGGCGATAAGCTCTGCCACCCGTGTGCGGCGAACGCTGACCAGTGCGAATTCGGCGGCCACAAAGAAACCGTTTGCGAGGACCAACAGTAAGACGGCGAGTACCCGTAGGGCATCAAGCAGCAGCGATCGACCTTCCATCGCGCGATCCGCGAAATTGTAGCACAGCGACCTTTTTGACCGGTCTTTTGGGGCGGGTCGGTGTGCCGGGACTAGCGCGTGAAGCCGACCAGCATAGGAAGGAGGTCCAGGGACAACTCGGCCTCCCCCCGCTTGACCGCCAAGTCTAGTTGCATCAGCCGGCGGTGGATCGACTTGAGCGCCGGCAGGCTAAAGCCGCTAGCCTGGCTGCTGATCTTCTTTGCCACGAATTCCGGCGGTCGGCGGCTTTCTCCTGCCTGGACCGCGGATACCGGATCTTCGCCGGCGTCGAGCGCGGCCCGCGCCTTCAGGAGCAGGCGGAACTGGCGCGCAATCATGCCGAAAACCCGCGGCGGATCATCGTCTTGCAGGAGCTGTTCCAAGGGGCCGATCCAGTGGGTTCCGGACCCCACGTGGTCTAGCATCTCGAAGATTCCAACCTCTGAATAGTCCGGCGTGAGCCGTTCGACGTCCGCCAGGTTGATCGGCCTGGTGCGGTCGGTGAATTCCAGCAGCTTGCGGAGTTCCTGTTCCGCCAGCAGCAAATCCTCGGCCAGCCGCTCGGCGAGCACCTGGGCAGCCTCTGGATCGATGGTTCCCCCCTGCGATCGGGCCCGATCCTGCAACCAGCGGGCGAAGGCGGGTCCCCGCGGACTGGCAAACCGGCGCACGAAGGTTGCCTCGGGGTGAGCCGCGGCCCAGGCCAGACCGATAGATTTTGCCTTCTGTTCGCGCTCCGCATTCGGGCGGTCGGTATCAATCCACTCGATCAGCGCCAAGGCGGTGGTGGAGGGGAGCTGGTCCAAGATTTGCTCGAATCGATGTCGAGCTGCGGGGTCACGCGGCAGCGCCTCGGCGTCTTCTACGACGATCAAGCGCCGGCCGGAGAGGAAGGGCAGTGAGGTACAGGCCAGCTGAAACCCTTCCAGATCCAGCCCGCCTGCTTTGAACCGCTGAAGGTTGAATTCAGCAGCCGGGCCAAGCCGGTCCTGCAGCTCATGCAGTGTTTCGCGGACTGAAATTGGATCGTCGCCGTAGAGCAGGTAGACGGAGGGGGTGCTCACACTACGCCTGAGTAAGCACCCGATGGATGGTTGTCCGACCCCGGTGAAGTCGCTGTACCTCTCGGATCTCAAGCCTGCCAAGCTCGCTGGAGGTGGTGAGATGCCGTTGGGCCGCCACCCCGAGCGGCTGGGCGATGATCAGAGCCAGCACGGTCGCCAGGATCGCCATCGGCAGGCGCTCCAACCGTTCCTGCCATCGGCTCGAGCGACCACCCAGCAGTGATAGATACGAAGTCGCCCCTGCCAGCACCGCCGCAGTAAGAAAGCTGGTGCCGCAATTCGGATGGACCGCTAGGTGGCCCTCCCCGGACCGCAGCCGGGAAGCCGCCTCCTGCGCACACTCGGCCACGGCTTCCGACGGCAGGCTGCCAAGGATGAAGAAGCCGTGTCGATCGGCTCGGCCGGCGATCGGCGTCTGCGGATAGCGGGCGCTCAGGACGTGGATCGTCGCATGTTCGAGCCCATGATTGCGTCGAATGCGGGTGACCAGCGACTCACGATCCACAGTTTGGGGCATCGGTGCGAGCCGGGATTATACCGTGCCGAACTGGAGGGTCTCAGGCGCGCTGGTAGGCCTCAATCAAGGCCAGCAGCACTCGATCGGCGAAGTGTGAGGCTTCCCGGTGCATCTCATCCCAGGAAGGCGCAGATCGAACCTCCGACAGGCTGAACAGGCTTTCCATCAAGAAACTGCGAAAGAAGAGAAAGGCCTCGACCGCTTCGATCAAGGTCATTTTGGCCTGCAAACTGATGCGAGCGTACTCTCGGCCGATCTGGGCGGCCTCGGGTCCGGCCACCTCGGCTGGCCGGCCGATGAAGCGCCCGACTTGCTCCAGCAGGCGGCGGGACTCTTCACGATACGCTTCTCGCTGAGTCTCGGTTAGTTTGAGGTACCAGTGCTGATTCTGCAGACGGGGGACTTCCAGCCGGGTGCGTCCAATCACGTTCTCGATGACGACCTGGGCCTCGCTGGCCCGGCGGCCGCGGTCGGCGCCCCATTGCTCGATTTCCGGCAACAAGAACCGCCGGTGGCCGCCTGGGGTGCGGTGAACCTGGAGTTTCCCTCCGTCGGCCCAGGCCCTGACCGTGGAAGGATGCACGCCCAGCAGCCGGGCAGCCTCCGAGAGTCCGATCCAACGTTTATCAGGCCGGTCCATTTGAACTCAATCTATAACAATCGATCCGGGTTGGTCAACCGCTGGGATAGAATCGCCACGTGAATTGGGGCTTGATCGGGAATGAACAGGCGGTCTCCAGGCTGAGGCGCCATATTGCCCAGAATCGGGTTCGGCACGCTTATCTGTTTACCGGCCCCCAGGCGATCGGCAAACGCACCCTGAGTCTGCGTTTTGCCCAAGCGCTCAACTGCGAACGGCCGAGCCGTCCGGGGGATTTCTGCGCCCCGGACGACCCGGCGGCTTGCCGGGTGTGCCGCGCGGTTCCGCACCAGACCGATCCGGATCTGCATGTTCTGACTCCCGAAGAGTCGATCCGAGTGGAGGAGATCCGCCGGCTGCAGAGCCGTTTGGCGCTGGCTCCTTATGGGGGACGCTGGCGGATTGGGCTGCTGCCGGATTTCCATCAAGCGACGGTTAGTTCTGCCAACGCGATGCTGAAGACGCTTGAAGAACCGCCTTCCCGGGTCGTCCTGCTGCTCACCAGTCCGGAGCCAGAGCTGCTGCTGCCCACCGTGGTTTCGCGCTGCGAAATCGTTCCGCTGCGCAGCGTGGCGACGGATATTATCGTCAAGTCGCTCCTGGAGCGGGGGGTTGCAGCGGAGCGGGCGGATCTGCTGGCGGCCGTGGCGGATGGCCGCCCCGGGCGTGCCATCTCTCTGGCGGAGGATTCGGCGGCCGCCGAAGAGCGGACGGCAGCCTTGCAGGAGTTCTCCGATCTCATGCAGATGGGTATCAATCAACGATTTGCAAATGCGGAGCGGCTGATCGGGAAGGGGGAGCTGGTCGAGCAGCGGCGTCGAGTCGAGAACCTCTTGCTGGAGTGGCTGAGCCTGTGGCGGGATCTGGTCCACCAGGGGTACGAGGCGGAGCTGGCTACCCGAAATCCCGACTTCGCTCCGGCAGTGGAGCGCGGGGCGAACCGGTTAGCAGCCGAGGCGCGACAAGCGGCACTTCGTTCGCTGGCTGCCTCCCTGCAGGCTGTGGAAGCCAATGCCAATCTCCGGCTGACGCTGGAAGCGCTTTTGCTTGATCTCCCGATATTGAGCGGGGCCCCGATTGGAGAGGGGGACTAGCGCGGCTCTACCACGAACCGAATCGCGGTCCGCTCTTTTCCCTCGATATCGACGGCTGTGAATTCTGGGACACAAACTACCTGGAGCCCATCTTCTTGAAGGTAGCCACGGGCGATCGCGATGGCCTTGACCGCCTGATTGACTGCGCCTGCCCCGATAGCTTGAACCTCGGCCCGGTGGTGCTCCCGGATCACGCCGGCAATGGCCCCGGCAACTGCGGCGGTCCGTGACTCGGCGGAAACCTTGATAATGTTCATCGGGCCACCAAGCTGCAGCCTTGTGCGGTGATCCTCAGCCCGTTGCTCGATTGTAAGGGATTCGCGAAGGGGAAGCAAGCAGCCGTCGGTGCTAGCTGAGCTTGGCGACCTCCTCCGCCTCGAATCGAACTTCTTCCTTGCCGGATAACTTGTCGCGAATCTTGCTGACGATCAGGTCAAGATGCGCGTCGTGCAGCACGTAGTTCAGATTGTCGGCCGGGACGCTCAGGATCGGACAGAGGGTGAACTGTTCTACCCAGTCCTCGTAGAGCTGATTCAGTTGCGAGAGGTATTCCGGCCCGATCCGCCGCTCGTACTCGCGGCCGCGGTGGGAGATTCGCTGCCGCAGCGTGTCGACCGAGGCCCGCAGGAAGACAACCAGATCTGGCGGCGGCAGGAACTTCGTCAGCACTTCGTACAGCTCACGGTAGGTCCGGTGATCCCGTTCAGTGATGTGCCCTTCCAGATACAGGTTGCGGGCGAAGATCTCGGCATCCTCATAGACGCTGCGGTCCTGGATTCCAGAGCCCGGATGGTCGGCGATTTCCCGGTGGGCTCGCAATCGTCGGGAAAGGAAGAAGATTTGAGATTGAAAGGACCAGGTTGGCATGTCCTGATAGAAGTCGGCCAAATACGGATTCTGCACTTCGGCTTCCAGGAAGGGAGTCCAATCCAAACGGGCTGCGAGCAGTTGGACGAGGGTCGATTTGCCGACCCCGATATTCCCGGCGACCGCAACGAACCACTTCAAGGAGCGAACCTGCCTTTCGGGTTCCCTGCGCCCCCGACTGTCATCCCACCCCGGCCACCCGGCAGCTAGACCGGCGCCCGCCCTTCGAGCGGTAGAGGCTGCTGAAAAGGAGGAATCTGTAGTGTTTGCCGGATCCGGTTCACCACCCGATCGAGGTGGGAAGGCTGCTCGACGAAGTTGAGCCGCGTCGTGTCGATGGTCAAGACCGGCAGCTCGGGGTGATCGGTGAAGAAGGCCTCGTACGCTTGATTGAGTTCTGCAATGTAGGCCGATTCCATATTTCGCTCGTACGGTCGGTCGCGGGAGGCGATCCGGGCCATAGCAGCCGCAGTCTCAACTCGCAGGAAGACGATTAGATCCGGGGTGGGGATCCGCTCGGCCAGGGCCCGATGGACCTGTCCGTAGGTGGCCAATTCGTCGCCGGAGAGGTTGAGGCCGGCGAAAAGAGCGTCCTTGGCAAAGGTGTAATCGGCAATCAAATTGCCATTAGCCAGGGCGGCCGGAACGGCCACCTGATGCTGCCGGTAGCGGCTGAGCAGAAAATAGATCTGAGTTTGAAACGCGTATCGCTCGCGATCGGAGTAGAAATCGGCCAGGAAGGGATTCTCTTCGAAGACTTCCAGCAGCAGCTGGGCCTCGAAGAGCGGCTGCAGCAGGCGCGCCAAGGAGGTCTTGCCCACTCCAATCACGCCTTCAATCGCCAAGTACATCTAGGAAGTCTGAGCAGGCCCGCGCGGCAAAGCCAAGCATAATCGGGTTCGCGGACGCTGGCAATCAGAAATCCGGTTCGTGCCGGAATTGTAGGCAGTAGTGATGGAAGGTGTTGCTGACCCAGGCATTGCCCATCCCGAAGGGAGCCAACCGGATGTCGTCCTGGGCCCAGATCCGTTCATCCTTCAGGGTGTAGGCCTCAGCCAGTCGGCGGGCCAGATCCCAGGCCAGCGGATAGATCGTGCCGCCCTTCTTGACGTTCTTGACGATGATTGTGAGGTAGGCCTTGGGCCGGAGCAGCGGCCGCAGTGAAACGTAGACGGCCACCAGCCGTTCCAGAAATTCGTCGTAGTCGGCAATGTTCCCGAGATCGGCCGGGTCGTCTGAGTAGGTCACGTCCAGGCCCCGGCTCGCCCGCCGGCGCTTTTGAGTCTGGAACCCTTTGGCATGCAGCATGTTCCAATAGGGGGGCGAAGTTAGCACGTAGTCAAAGGTCGGCAAGCTCATTCGGCTGAGCCCGGCGGCATCACCGCAGACCACTCGGACCGACAATTCGGAAGCGGGAGCTCCCAGGGAGTCCTGCTCCTCTTCCACCAATTGGGCCGCCAGCTCGGCATACTTCGGATTGATCTCAATCCCGACTCCGTTACGGCCGGAACGAAGACAGGCGATGAGGGTCGATCCGGTGCCGACCATCGGGTCGAGTACGGTCTGGCCGCGCTTGGTGAAGAATTCGATGAACTGTTGAGCCAAGGTCTCGGGAAATTTGGCCGGATGCGGCAGCACTTGCTCTTTTCGGCGCGGTGGGTTGTGGACAAACCAAGATTTCTGGAACTTGATCCAGTCCTTGGCGCTCAGGTTGTTGAGCCGGTTGCGGAAGGCCCGCTTAGGGCGAGATGGACCAGAGGGCGAGGTCATCGAAGTACACGGTAAGGCCCGGCGTCTGGGCGGCCGAGGCGAATAGGCTCAGGGCACCGGAGGCGTAGTTGTCGTCCTCGATTGGCTGAGCAGAGAGCAGCTCCCCATTGGCGAACGCGTAAATCTGGTCGCCCTGGGCGAGCAGCCCGATCCGGTTTGTGGACTCGGAACCACCGACCAGCGCGGCCGCCGCGGTCCAGTTCACCAGTATGACCGGTGGTTCCTCGCTGACGAACCGGCGCACCCGGAATGCTCCGTCGCATGAGATCTCCAACGTGTATCCCTGATCGAAGTTCTGGCCGCCGACTCGGATCCCAAACCCATAGGCATCCTTGCCGCTGCATGCGCCGACCTCGGCGGTTACCTCGAGATACAAATCCGCGGCCTCCCGGGCGGTCGTGCTCCACCACAGGAATCCGTCGGCCAGATTGTCGGTCACCCGAAATCGGCCGTCGGCATAGGCGAAGCTGGCGGTGGCCTCATCGCTTCCGACGTACCAGAGGGCCTGATTGAAGTCATCCCGCACATCGGGAGCGGAGAGGTTGAGACCGGCGCGAGGGTCGTCAGGCGACAGTGGGATGGGCGAAGGAGTCGGCGGTGCGGCTGCGGTCTCGGTCGGACTCTCGGTAGGAGTGGCCAAGGCGGCCTCGGTCGAAGTAGGAGTCGGTGCACTGAGAGTCGAAGAGGCAAGGATGGCCGGCTGGGCGGTCAGGGTTGCGGCCACCGAGGTCGCCAGCAGATTCGGGGGTGGTTCTGCGGCCGGGCGGTTGCAACCGGCTAATACGACGGCCAGCAGCCAGGCCGCCCTCCGGAAGCTCAGGAAGGAGGAGCGCCGAGATCGGCTTGATGGATTCAACCTCGGCGGACGAGAGAGATCTTGCCAACTTCGGCGCGGGGCGGCCATCGGATCGGCCGGCAGTATAGCATCAGAAGACCGGAGGTGCGCCTCCCTGCTTCGACCGAAGCACGAGCCCCTCCGGATCGTCGAAGTCGATGCGCTGGGCAAAGGCCCGACCGATTTCTACCAGGAGTTCAATCGCCCAGAGGGAATCGATGCTGATCTTGGTCACATCGGTCCCGGGAGGGACCTTCACCCCCAGTTCATTCATCACATCCGGCGCGAGGTCGAGGTTGTATCGGCGAAATTCAATCCGGCCGGTCCCGCCGTACTCCAGTTTGGTAATGAAGCTCTGCCACTCGGCTGCGTCTTCGAGCATTTCAAGTAACACCCACTCGGCCCACTGCAGGAAGCTGGCTCGCCTGGGATCGACCGGATGAGGGGAGCTGCCGGTTCCAAACGAGAGCAATCGGGTGCCCCCAGGAAGATACCCGCCGCCGCTGTAGTGGATCGCCTCCACCGCAGCCTGATAACACGGGTTGCCGGCTACGCCCACTCCTCCGTCCACCCAGGTGTGCTGTACGCCTCCTAGGCTGGCGCTGTGGGCAGGAAAGAAGGTTGGCGCGCCGATGCTGGCCAGCACGCTGTCCCGCAAGGACAGCTTGCCCCAGAGGGAAGCGTTGCCGGGGTTATCCCGCACGAAGAAGTCGGTCCGGCCGGTGCCGGTGTTCTTTCCGGTGATCAGGATATCGACCGGCAGGCTGTTCAGTTCCCGATCGGCGCCGATCTCGCTGAGGGTCCTTGAGATAAATTCGTTGCTGTAGCGGTGGTTGCCGAGATTGGCCGCGATCTTCCAGAACGGCAGCGCCTGAAACGCAGACTCAGCTAGGTTGCGATAGAGCGCAAGCACCCCCCGGGCGCTTACTCCGATGGCCAAGCCGGCCGCGATCACCGCGCCGGTCGAGGTACCGGCGATCATGTCGAAGAGCTCTTTGCAGGGCTTGCCTTCCTGAGCCTCGAGTTGGACCAGGCAGGCCAGCGGGATAATTCCTCGGACGCCGCCGCCGTCGATGGAGAGAATCGTCTTCATGGTTTCCCCTGCGTTGGCTGTTGCAGGAGCCGTGCCGAAGCTCGAGAGTGGGGTTCCCACCTGCGGGGGCGCTGGGCCGGGGCCTGAGTGGCTAGGTTTCGTGAATCAGCGGGGCAGCCTCGATTAAGCGCATCTCGAATCCAAAGGCGCGGCCGAATTCCACAACAATCGCTTGGACCACCTCCGGCATGGGGGGGACCGGATCCAGCAAGTCCGCGAGCGAGATCATCGTGGCGCCGGGAAGATCGCAGGCAATGACCCCCTGCCAGTAGCGCATATCCGGGGCCACATTCAGCGCAAAGCCGTGTCGGCTGACCCCTCGGGCGTCGACCCGGACCCCAATCGAGGCCAGCTTCGAGGGGGCCTGCTTGGCCGCTGGAGGGCATCTTGAGCAGCGGGAGGCGACCTCTGGCTGGACCCAGACGCCGGTCAGGCCGCGGCGCTGGCCGCTGGCCAGGCCAAGGCCGGCCACGGCCCGGATGAGCACCTGCTCCAACCGCCGGAGGTAGCCGACGAAGTCGGCCTGCGGGAGGCGACCGGTCGGGTCCAACCGTCCCAACCGAAGCAGCGGATATCCGACCAGCTGCCCCGGTCCGTGGTAGGTGACATCGCCTCCCCGGTCGGTCCAGTGAACTTCCACGCCGCGGGCAGTCAACTCCGACTCGCCCCACAGCAAGTTTCCGGGCTTGCCTCGCCGGCCGAAGGTGAAGGTATGGGGATGTTCTAAGAGCAGCAGACTCTGCGAGCGGATACCGGTCGCGATCTCCGCGGCCATCCGCTCCTGCAGGGAGTAGGCCTCGCGAAAGGGAACGGTCCCGAGGGTGTGAACTTCACAAACATTCACCGTCAGGCTTGGGTTGGGCAATGGATTTGCACGGCCGGCCTCATTCGGGGATGATTAGGCGGTGGATTATACCGTTCCTCACTAATGAGCCTCTGAGGATGCCCTCCATGCGCGGTCTCCATCGGCTGCGACGAGCTCACCGATCGCGGCGGGACGCTCCGAGCGGGCCGCTGCTCAGTGTGCTGGCGATCTGCCTTTCAGCCTCGGCACTTGGCGGCCTGGCTGCCGGCTCAACCCTGCTCGGGCTGGCGGCGGAACTGCCCGAGGTGTCGCGGATAGAGGGGCAGTTCGGCTTGCGGGGGGCCGAAGCCTTCCGGCCGGTTCTGCTGTACGACCGAACGGGGGAGGTCGTCTTGTTGCAGAACCTGGCTCCGGCCGCCGCGGATCGGGTGTGGGTCGACCCGCCGGAGCTACCGCAGCATGTGGTGCAAACCACCCTGGCCGCGCTGGATCCGACGTTCTGGACCAACCCCGGCTACGTACTGCGGGGCCTGGCCGATGGCTCGAGCGCGACGATTACCCAGCGACTCACCGCGGCGACCTTGTTACCGCCGGCCACCGGAGAGGCCTCCCCGGCGGGGCGGACCCTGCAAAATGTGCTGCTTGCCGCAGAACTTACCCGCCGCTACCCCAAAGAGCGGATCTTGGCCTGGTATCTCAACAGCGCCGACTACGGCCGGTCGGCCTTCGGTATCGACGCGGCCGGGCTGGTCTATTTCGGGAAGCATGCGGCCGACCTCAGCCTGGCAGAGAGCTCCATGCTGGCGGCACTGGCGCTCGAACCGGAACTCGACCTGCTTGGCTCGCCAGAGGCGGCCAAATCCAGACAAGCCGCGGTGTTGGATAGGACGGTGGCAACCGCTGGGCTCTCGCGGGCGGAGGCCGATCGGGCAGGTAACCAACCGCTCCGATTTCAGTCCGCTTCGATGGCCTGGCAGCCCCCAGACTTCGCGTCCTACGCCCTGGAGCAAATCAGATCGCTAATGGGTCCGGGCATTCTGTCAAGAAGCGGAGTGCGGGTGATCTTGAGCCTGGATAACGATCTTCAGCAGCAGGCCGCTTGTGCGGCCGAATCGCACGTCGAGCGGCTGCGGGGAAGTCCGGCCGGCACTGTGATTCCGGCCTCGGACGGGACACCCTGCGTTGCTGCCGCCCTCTTGCCGACCTTGAGACCGAGTGATGTTGGGCTCGATCACCAGCTCGAAGCCTGGGGGGTGGTGGTGACCGACCCCCAGCGGGGCGAGATCCTGGCCGCCTCTGGCCCGGTTCGCCAGGCGCGGCCCGCGGGACCGGTCTTGAGTCCCTTCCTTTATCTGACGGCCTTTTCGCGGGGCAGCTCACCTTCGACGATGGTGAACGACCTGGGCCCGCCGCTGGAGGGGGCGGCCGGGCCGGTTCGGATGCGGACCGCCCTAGCCGGCCTGCTCCCCGGTCCGGAGACGAACATTCTGGCGGCACTCGGAGAAGACAACCTGCTGCGCAGTCTTGCACAACTCGGGCTGCCCGCGGTACCCAGCGAAGATGGGGAGCTGCGGAGCCAGCGGGTAAGTCTGCTCGATCTGGCCAAGGCGTATGGGGTTCTGGCCGCCGATGGACGCAGCCGGGGACTGCAGCTCCCCGATGGGTCGATCGTGCCAACAATCGTTCTGCGGGCGGAAGAGAGCGATGGCAAGCCGCTCTTTCACTTCGAGCCGGGTGAGCAGGCGATCGTCAGCCCCCAGCTCGCCTACCTGCTGGTCGCCGTGCTGAGCGACGAGCCGGCCCGCTGGTCGAGTCTCGGTTCGCCGAATCTCCTGGAGATCGGAAGACCGGCTGGCGTACTCTCGGGCAGCTCGCCGGAGCAGGACACCAACTGGGCGATCGGCTTCACCCCGAATCGGGTCGTCGGCGTATTCCTTTCAGGAACGCCTCTGTCGAAGGTCGATCGACTCAACGGGGCGGCCAGCCTGTGGCACGCAATCATCCGTTTCGGGTCAGCCGGCTTACCGGCCCAGGGTTGGGATTTGCCGCCTGGTCTCAGCGAAATAGAGGTGTGTGATCCGTCCGGATTGTTGCCCACTGCTTACTGCCCGGAGGTGGTACGGGAGGTTTTCATCCAGGGCAGCGAGCCAAGTCACTATGACAATCTGTACCAACCCTTCCGGGTTAACGCCGAGACTGGAAAGCTGGCCACCCTCTTCACCCCGCTGGCTTCGATCGAAGAGCGGGTGTATTTCGTCCCTCCGCCGGAAGCCGGAGAGTGGGCCCAAGCAGTTGGGCTGGAGCGGCCGCCGGAGGAGTTCGATGCACTACCGAGCGCCGCGCTGTTTTCGCCCGGGGCTCGGATCCTCTTCCCCAGTGCTTTTGACATTGTGGGGGCGGAGATTCCAATCCTGGGTGAAGCTGCGGCTGAGGGTTTCAGCTATTACCGGCTGCAGTACGGGCAAGGCTTGAACCCCACTCGCTGGATTCAGATCGAAGGTGACCGGCGAATTCAGGTGCAGGACGGCCGGCTGGCCTTATGGTCCACCGAGGGCTTGAACGGCTTGTATACGCTGCAGTTGCTGGTCATCCTCCGGGACGGGCAAGTGCGGACCGCTGCGATGCCACTGACCCTCGACAATCAACCTCCCTCGATCCAACTGCTCTTGCCCCAACCCGGCACCCGAATTCGGGTGGCCAGCCAAGCGACCCTCCTACTGCAGGCTGAAGCGGGGGACGAGGTGAAGCTGGAGCGAGTCGAATTCCTGGTGAACGGACGGCCGGTGGAGACGATGGCCAGCGCCCCATTCCTGTTCAACTGGGTGCTGCCGAATCGGATAGGAAGCTTTGAGATCCGGGGAAGGGCATATGATGCGGCCGGCAATCAGGCTGAGAGCGAACCGGTAACGATCGAGATCACCCCGTAAGGAAGACTTCAGGGACCGAGCGGCGGCTGCCAATCGGGCTGCATGTCCCGCGAGGCTGCGCTGTTGGAGAGGTTGACTTGATTGGCGCCGCCGACGGTCATCAGGTAGATCTCGGGCTTGCCATCCCGAGTGGTACTGAAGGCGATCCACTGACCATCGGGTGAGAAAGCCGGTTCCCGGTTGCCGTTGGTGAAGGTCAGTCGCTCAGGCGAAGCCCCCCGGTCGGCAACTGCGGCCACGTAGATCTCGTTTGCCCCCCGCTGAAAGGACCAGTTGAAAGCAAAATAGTCGCCGTCCGGCGACCAGGCCAGGTCTTCTAGACCGCGGACCTGGTCCCGCCGATCGAAATCGATCGGCACCTCGACCGCCACCGGCCGGAAGTAGATCTCGGCCGGTGCTTCATTGATGGATTCCAGAACCGCCAGGGTAAAGGCCGGGGGCAGGAACGGTGGGAGCTTGACCGCGGTCGGCGCGAAGGCCGGCGAGAACTCGACCGCGCAGAAATCGGGATGGCAGGAGAGATTGCGCGGACGCTGATCCACGCAGCCCCCGGATTGGTCGAGACAGCTGGCGTCCAAAAGAAATACCTGGCGAGTGTTGTTGGCGTGGGTGCTGGTGAAGGCGATCAGCTTACCGTCCGGCGACCAAGCGGGCTCGGTGTCGTGCCCGGGCCAGCTAACCACTCTTTCAATGCCGGTGCCGTCGGCGTTGATAATCCAGATGTCGAGTCCGAGATCTGCACCCGCCGGGTCATCGCCGCCGGGGGCGACATACAGCAGCCGTGAACCGTTGGGTGACCAGGTCGGATAGGACTTATCGCCAGGATCAAATGTCAACTGGCGCGGCTCGCTGCCATCCGGGTTCATGGTCCAGATCTGCAGGACGTTTTCGGCCCGGTCGCTGACGAAGGCAAGCTTGGCGGAATCCCCGACCACGACCGGGACTGCGGTGAGAGTTGGCGCCGACGTTTCGGTCGGACTTGGGGCCGGACTCGGCGTGGTAGAGGAGGTGGGGGTTGGAAGCGAAGTCTCGGACGGCGCTGGGGTGAAGGTAGCAGTGGCCAGCGCTCCCCCTGGGACGGTCGGTGACGGCTGAGTCTGTTGTCCGCCGCGGGCCAGTCCCACCCCGGCAATTAGGATCACTGCCAATACCCCCAGGCCTCCCGCCAAGGCCACCGGCCAGCGCCGGCGGGCCGGCCTCGGCGGAGCTTCGGCTCGGATCGTTTCGGAGAGTCCCCCGCCGGCCTGGACCGTTTCGAAATCGACCCCGCCATGCAGAGCCGCCTTAAAGGTCGCTACGTCCGAGAAGCGATCGTCCTTGCGCAATGCCATGGCGCGGAGCAGGGCTGCTTCCACATGGGAAGGGATCTTGGGATTGAGCTCACGGGGTGGTAGTAAGTCCGCTTGCCTAAGGGTGCGGTCGATGCTGTTGGCGGGCTGCTTGCCGGTTAGCAGGTAATACACGGTAGCCGCCAGCGCGTACTGATCGCTCCGGGGGTCGGTGCCGGAGCCGCCGAACTGCTCGGGCGGCGAGAAGCCGGGAGTCATGCCTCGGGCGCCGGTGGCAGTCTGATCTTGGGTGACGGCTTTGGCGATGCCGAAGTCGACCAAGATCACCCTGCCGTCGGGCTGCAGTTTCAAGTTTCCGGGCTTGAGATCACGATGGATGATCGGTGGTTGACGAGTGTGCAGAAAGTTTAAGGCCTCGCACACGTCGTCTGCCCAGCGGATCGCTTCGGCCGTGTCAGGCGGCTGGCGCGTCAGGCGGGTCTGCAGGTCCTCGCCCTCGATATAGTCCATCACCAGATACTGAATATCTGAGAGGATGAAGTGATCGGTGACCCGGGGCAGGTTGGGGTGACGGAGACTGGCCAGCAGCTTGGCCTCCCGCCGGAACTGCTGCTCGGATTCGGGGTGGGGGTTGAGGTTCTCCTTGAGGGCAACCCTCAGCTCAAGGGTCTGGTCATACGCGAGGTAGACCGTGCCCATTCCGCCCTTGCCGAGATGCCCCTCAATTCGATAGCGGTTGTTGAGGATCGATCCAGTCTCTAGAGTCACGGCGGGGATTGTAGTGTAGTTCGCGAAAGCGGGTCAATTCCCCGCTAGGTCCAGCCTTCGATCGAAGGTTGGCCAGGAATATAATCTGAGGGTCGCCTGCGGTGGCCGCGACCGCAATCTCGGCGAGGGAGCCAGCAGATGGACTACTATGTGATCGTGCTTCGAATCATTCACATCTTGGGCGGAGTTTTCTGGGCCGGTGGTGCGTTCGCGCTGGTAGGGTTCATATCTCCGGCCGCCGCCCAGGCCGGGCCCGCAGGTGGCAAGTTCATGCAGCGGCTAACCCTGGGTACCCGCTGGATCACGGCGGTATCGGCGGCTGCCGGGCTGGCGATCCTGTCCGGCCTGCTGTTGTACTGGCGGGCTTCCGGAGGGCTGCGGCCGGAGTGGCTGAGCACCGGAACCGGGATCACCTTCACGATCGGAGGCCTGTCCGCCGTGATCGCCATGGGGGTTGGCATTCAGGTCGGGGGCCTGAGCAGGCGGATGGCCGAATTCGGACAGAAGATCGAGGCGGCCGGCGGCCCGCCCTCCCCGGAGAATGGGGCCCAACTCGCCGCGTTTCAGGCCCGTCTGCAGAGCCTGGGTTCGTTAACCACAGTCCTGTTGGTGATCACAGTGTTGGCGATGGCCAGCGCTCGCTACATCTCTTTCTAGACCTGCCCCGATCCAGGCCGTTGGGCTCGCCTGGCCGGGCCGAATCTGTAAGGATATTGCAAGGTCAGCTGGTTGGTTGCATTGGCCGACTGCCTCTATACTAGGGCGCTTGAGCTGTGGCACACATCCTTCGACAGGGGTACATCCATGAAACCTACTCGTAATTTCCGACCACCGGCGCTCATGCTCACTGGCCTGTTGCTCATGGCCCTGGCCTGCAACCTGCCGGGTTCGACTCCGGACGAGCCGCCTGCTTCTCCGCCCCCGGCCGAGCAGCCGACTGCCGTGCCGAATGAGCCAGAAGAACCGAGCGGACGGACTGGAGCAGTCTCCAAGTTGGAAGACATCAAACAGGCGGTCGTCCAGATCGTCGCCGAAGGAACATTCATCGACCCTGAATTTGGCTTGCAGGTCAACGCGGCTGGCAGCGGCTCAGGTTTCATCATCGATCCCTCTGGGATCGCGGTCACCAACAACCATGTCGTGACCGGAGCGGCCCTCCTGAAGGTCTTCTTGGCAGGCGAGCAAAACCCTCGCAACGCGAGGGTACTCGGAGCATCGGAATGCTCCGACCTGGCAGTGATCGACATCGATGGGGAGGGATTTCCCTTCCTGGATTGGCACTCGGGTGGAATCGATGTGGGGTTGCAGGTTTATGCCGCGGGTTTCCCGCTGGGCGATCCCGAGTTCACCCTGACCCAAGGGATCGTTTCGAAAGCCCAGGCGGACGGTGAATCGGACTGGGCTTCGGTGGATTCGGTCTTAGAACACGATGCCACTATCAACCCGGGCAACTCCGGCGGCCCGCTGGTCAGCGAGAGCGGCCAGGTCGTGGGCGTCAACTACGCCAGCTCGAGCCTCTTCTCCCAGTATTTCGCAATTTCGCGGGATGAGGCCTTGGAAGTGATCGACCGGTTGCAGGCCGGCGAGAATGTGGAATCGATTGGGGTGAACGGGGTGGCGGTCATATTTGACGACGGCACCATCTCGGGATCAGGGATTTGGGTGGCCTCGGTAGCCTCGGGCTCCGCGGCCGACGAGGCCGGGGTGCTCCCCGGGGACATCATCACCACCATGGAGGGCCTGGTCCTGGCCACCGATGGGACGATGGCGGACTACTGCGACATCCTCCGGACCAAAGGCGATGACTCGACGATGTCGATCGAAGTGCTCCGCTACCAACAAGGGGAGTACCTGACCGGGCAGTTGAATGGGCGTCCGCTCGAGACGGCCGGGGTCTTTGGACAGGATCTGGCGGGCGACGTAGCCGACACCGGCGGCGCCTACTCTGATTACGTTCAGGTCACAGATGATTTCGGCGCCATTGTGATGGAGGTGCCGGCCTCCTGGATCGATGTCACTGGGACGCCGTGGGCCGATGAGGCCGGGGATCCGCTCGGGGCCGCCATCGCGGCCGCGCCGGATCTGGATGGATTCTATGGCAGCTGGGAGACACCGGGGGTGTTCTTCGCCGCCTCGGATGATCTGGCACGATGGGGCGGTTACATTCAGCTGCTGGACTTCTACCGGCCCGACTTCGCCGCGGCATGCGAGCTGGATGGCCGATACGACTACAACGACGGATACTATCGTGGGAAGTACGATTACTTTACGAAGTGTGGCGGATCAGCAGGGTCGGACTTCCTGATTCTGACGGCTGTGCCCATAGACACGAGCGTGAAGCTGCTGATTCTGGTGGAGGTCCAAATCCTGACCAACGCCGATGTGGATGCAGCAGATCGGATACTTGCGACTTTTGACGTCGTCGGTGCGCTTCCATAGGTGTAAGGCCGATCAACGAAGGGCGCCCCGAGCGGGGCGCCCTTTTTGATTCGCGGGGGCCAAGGCCAACCGGGTCCCTCGTAAATCCGGTCGGTTGACCCGGCCCCTCCCCGCCCTTGGTTGACACTCGGGCGGGCGGCGTGATATTATTCGGCCGCTCGGGATCGGCGATAATGCCGAAGGCCTGGGCCCGGTTTCATCTCAAATCATTCTTCTTTTTTCATTGAACGTCGCAGCGTAGGTCGGGGCTGAATCGAACCCGCCCCCACCTTCCAACTAGCTGAAGAAGGATGTGGCCACCTGAAGGGGTGGATGTCGAAACCGGGCATTCACCTCTTTTGTTTTTGGGAGACGAAAAGGAAAACTGATGAGTGGAGAGTTCGTTCTACGGATCATCGGAATGCTGGTGATAGCGATTGCCGGAGTGATCGTGGGTGTGCGGCTGAGCATCCCGGCCGGGGGTCCGGCGGAGCTCTGGGCGGGGGTGCTGGGAGCGGTCGGAGCGCTGTTGGGGCTGGTCGCTACCCCGTTTGTCACTACCCGGCCGCTGCGCGCTATCCGGGCCGGGGTCGCTCAGGTTTCGGCTCAGACCATGGTGGCCGGCCTGGCCGGCCTGATCGTGGGATTACTGGCAGCCGGGCTGGTGGCCTTCCCGATCTCGCTGCTGCCGACTCCTTTCGGCCAGTTGTTGCCGTTCGGCGCAGCGATCGTGTTCAGCTACCTGGGGATTACGGTGTTTATTATGCGCCAGAACGACATCGCCAATGTCTGGCGGGGCCGGTTTCAGAGTTCCGGCGATCAGAGTGGTGGCCCGGGTCGCAGCATTCTGCTGGACACCAGCGTCATCATCGACGGGCGAATCGCCGATATCGCCCGGACCGGCTTCATCCAGGGGCCCATGCTGGTCCCCTCCTTTGTTCTGATTGAACTCCAGCACATCGCCGACTCAGGGGATCCGCTGCGCCGGCAGCGTGGCCGCCGCGGTCTAGATATCCTGAACCGGTTGCAGAAGGACAGTCCGATCCCGCTGCGGATCACGGATCTGGATGTAGAGGGAGTGCGGGAAGTCGATGACAAGCTGGTGATCTTGGCCAAGCAGCTACGCAGCCCGATCCTGACCAACGATTACAACCTGAATCGGGTGGCGGAACTACAGGGGGTGACGGTCCTCAACATCAACGAGCTCGCCAACGCGGTCAAGGCGGTGTACCTCCCCGGGGAAAAGATCGAAGTACACGTCATTCAGGAGGGCAAGGAGTTCGGCCAAGGGGTCGGCTACCTGGACGATGGGACCATGGTTGTCGTCGAAGAAGGCAAGAGCAATATCGATCATACGATCCCGGTGACCGTAACCAAGGTGCTGCAGACAGCCGCCGGACGAATGATCTTTGCCCGGCCGGATAGCCAATAAGCGAACTGCGATGGGGCCGAAGATCTTTAATACGTTGTCCCGCAAGAAAGAGCCCTTCGAGACCATCGTCGATGGGCAGGTGCGCATGTATGTCTGCGGTCCGACGGTCTATGACCAGGCCCACATCGGGCATGCGATGTCCTCGATCGTATTTGACGTGATTCGGCGTTACCTGGAGTACAGGGGGTACCAAGTCCGGCACGTCATGAACTACACCGACGTGGATGACAAGATCATCGCCCGGGCCAACGAGCTCGGGCAAGACCCGATCCAACTGGCGCAGCGCTACGTCGAGGAATACGAGCGACACTTGCACGAGCTCAACATCCTGCCGCCGGGAGTACAGCCGCGGGTTTCGGGGGAAATCGAAGGCATCGTCGGGATGGTCAAAGGGCTGCTCGAGGCCGAACACGCCTATCGGGTAAACGGGGACGTGTACTTCGATGTCGGGCGGGATCCGAACTACGGCAAGCTATCCGGCCGCAGACTGGAAGAAATGCAGCCGGGAACCCGCCTGGAGATCGATGAACGCAAGCGGCACCCTGCCGATTTTGCGCTTTGGAAATCTGCCAAACCAGGCGAGCCGAGCTGGGAAAGTCCCTGGGGTCGCGGGCGGCCGGGGTGGCACATCGAGTGCTCCGCGATGAGCCTGCACCACCTTGGCGACCAAATCGACATCCACGGCGGCGGGAACGACCTGATCTTTCCGCATCACGAGAACGAGATCGCCCAAACTGAGAGCCTGACCGGCCGCCAGTTTTCCCGCTTTTGGGTGCACAACGGAATGATGCAGCTCAACGGCGAGACCATGTCGAAGTCCACCGGAAACATGCTGCCAATCAGTGAGTTCCTCCAGCAGCACGAAGCCGAGGTGCTCCGGTTGATTGTGCTCAACTCACACTACCGCAGCCCGCTGGCGTTCAGCTCCGAGATCGCCGAAGCGGCAGCGAAGGGGTTGGAAAGGCTGCGCTCAGCTCTCAAACCAGCCGAGACCGGGTCGGTAGGGGAAGGGGGTCCGGCTGAGAAAGATCTGGCGGAGGCAGTTGCGACCGCCCAGGCCGATTTTGAGGCGGCCATGGACGATGACTTCAATACGCCGCAGGCTCTAGGGAGCCTCTACGAACTAGTCCGCTCGACCAACCTGGCCAGGGATAGGGGAGTCAGGCAATCCGAGCTCCAGGTCGCCCAACAGAAACTGCTGGAGCTGGCCGGCGTGCTGGGATTGAGGCTTGCCGGCAGGGTCGCACCGGATCCGCGGCTGGCCGGGATGGTCGAGGTGCTCGTGGAGATTCGAGACGAACTCCGGGCAGCCGAGCAGTGGGAGCTGGCGGATCGCATCCGCCAGCGCCTGGCCGCCCAGGGGATCCAATTGGAAGACGGAAAACATGGCACGAGTTGGCGGCAGGGCTAAACCCCGCCCTCGGACGCAGTCCGGGGAACTGACCGAGACGATCTGGGGGCGCCACCCGGTCGAGGAAGTATTGCGCGCCGGCCGGAGAAAGGTATACCGGTTGCTCGTAGTCCAGGACCGCCCTCCGCCCGAGCGAGTGATCGGGTTGGCGAAAGAGGCCGGCGTCAAGTTGGAGCCGGTGGAGTGGTTGCCGGTCGCCACTCACGAGCATCAAGGGATCGCCGCCCACGTCGATCCTTACCCGTATTCCGACCTGGATAGCGCCCTCGAGCGGGCGACCCGGGCCGGCGAGGCACCCCTGCTCCTGCTCTTGGACCAACTGCAAGACCCTCAGAATCTGGGGACCCTGCTCCGCACCGCCGAGGCGGTGGGGGTGCACGGGGTCGTGCTGCCCTTGAACGGTGCGGCCGGGGTGACCCCGGCGGTCGTGGCAGCCTCCGCCGGAGCGTGCGAACATCTATTGATCGCGAGAGCCAACTTGGCGCAAGCGATTCGGCGTTTGAAGCAGGCGGATCTCTGGATTGTGGGGCTGGAGAACAGTGAACAGGCCAAGCGGATCGATGAGGCTGATTTGCGACCCCCGCTGGCTCTGGTGGTAGGGAGCGAGGGCCGTGGACTGCGCCGGCTGGTGGGTGAATCCTGCGATTACCTGGTCCAAATCCCCATGCGGGGGCAGGTCGAATCGCTCAATGCAGCGGTGGCCGGCTCAGTGGTTCTGTACGAAGTGTGGCGGCGGGCCCGCTATTCGGGCGCTTCCGGCGGGGGGCTGCTGCACTCCGATCGCCCGGAGCCGCAGCCGAGTCGGGGCGAGCAAGAATGTTAACAATTGACGCTCCCTGCGGTTGCTGATAGACTCGGCGATCGCGGTTTTGGTATAATCACCAAGCGCCACGGTAGGCGCGTTTTTGTCGTAGGGCCGACGTA
>Ga0209109_10000034_pt1 | contig 48126 bp, 38 predicted proteins | sample Rifsed10ft2_FD_184004 | JGI IMG/M metagenome (GOLD analysis project Ga0209109, IMG submission 184004) | Soil microbial communities from Rifle, Colorado, USA - sediment 10ft 2 (version 2) | ecosystem: Environmental > Terrestrial > Deep subsurface > Rock core/Sediment | place: Rifle, Colorado... | reverse complement strand
TAGCGTCTGGAACGCGCTATCGCGAGGCACGATGTATTGAGCCCAGTATACACTCCAGCCGAAGCGCACCGAGGCCAGCGCCGGCTGCACACCACACAGCTGGTTGGCAAGGGCGTAGCCCATCGCGGGGATGAAACCGACCGTGTCGGCCGGCGAGGCGCACATCTCCTCGATGGTGGCGGCATAGGAGGTCGGAACGCTGACCTCAAAGACCAACCCGGTGGCATCGGTCAGGAACTGCTCGATGGCGTCTCCGCTGCTAACCATGTAGTCGACGTTCACGGAGGGCACGAACAGGACCTTGATTGGACTGTCGGCGGTCCCGATCGTCACCGCCTCTTCGGCGTAGGCGCCCGGCCCGATCTCATCGTAGGTGAGCACGAAGTCGGGCCCGAACCACTTCGCATTGATCGCCTCCAGGCTGCCGTCTGCCATCATCGAGCGCAGGGCCGCATTGAACGGCTCGACCAAGTCGCTCCCATTCGGGAAGACAAAGCCGAGCTCGTCGCTGGACAGCGAGCGGCCGACCAGCTTCAGCTGGTCTTTGTTGGCCCCGAGGTATCCGAGCCCGGCGGTCTCGTCGATGATCACGCCGTCAACATCTCCGGCGATCAGCGCCTGGACGACAAGGCCGAAGTCATCGAAGAGCTTGACCCGGTCTTCCCCAACCAGCCCCACGGCAGTGTCGGCATTGGTGGTTCCGATCTGGGTGGAGAGGAGCAGCTCCGGGTCGGCGGCGAAGTCGTCCGGACCTTCGAAGCGTGTCTCGTCGAGCCGTACCAGCATCCGCTGCTCGATTGCAACATAGCCGATCGAGAAGTCAACCTGCTGCGCCCGTTCTTCCGTGATCGTAATCCCGTCGGCCGCCATATCGAACTGCCCTTCGGCCACGGAAGCGATCATGGTGTCCCAGGCGAACTCGATCCAAACCGGCGTGCAGTTGAGCCGTACGCAGATCTCCTCGACCGTGTCGTAGTCCCAGCCCTGGGCCTCGCCGGTCTCCAACAGCACGAAGTTGAAGGGCAGGTAGGCGTTTTCGATCGCGATAGTGATCTCTCGGCCGCCCAGATCAGGGAGTTCTCCTACCTCAGCGGTTGGTGCCACCTGCGTGGGTTCGGCCTGCCTACAGGCGGTCACCACGAAGGCGCCGAGCAACAGCAAGCATGACACAAACACAAACCTCTTCACGGATTTCTCCTCCTGGATTCTTTACATTCCACGGGTTGTAATGGACGGTGTGTCAACCGAGTATGGAGAAACTCAGGCACCACCTCCTTTTGGCGTTGGTAAGACAGGGTTGTGAGTTTCAATTGCAGCTTGAATTCTACCCCGACTTGAGGCGCCTTTCCATAAACCGCACCAGCATCGACAACGCAAGGGTCATGGACAGGTACACGAAGGCCAAGGTGAAATAGGTCTCGGGGTATTTGAAGGAGGCCGCGGCGTACTTCTTGCTGAGCTGGGTGATTTCACCAACCCCAATGGCCGACACAAGGGAAGACTCCTTGAGCATCGCAATAAAGTCGTTGCCAAGCGGGGGCAAGACCCTGCGCACCGCCTGAGGCAGGATGACTAGGCGCAGCGACTGGAAGTAGCTGAGGCCGATCGATTGAGCCGCTTCGATCTGCCCCCGCTCGATAGATTGGATCCCTGCCCGGAAAATTTCCGATGAGAACGCGCCATAGCTGAGGGCCAATGCGATTATTCCTCGAGCAACGAAGTCAACGTTACGAATGTTTAGGTTGGATAGGAAGTTGTCCGCAGGCAGCAACCCGACGCCGGTGAGGGTCTGTCCCAGTGCATTCACCGCCTGGATGGCCAGCGGGACGACGACAAAGGCAACCGTGAAGATTTGTACGAGAATCGGGATCCCACGCACCACCTGCACGTACAGAAGGGCGGCATTGCGGGCGATGATATTCTTGGAGAGCTGCCCCAGGGAGGTCGTTAGGCCGAGCACGATGGCGACCGCATACGCACTCACGGACACCAGGATGGTCAACTTGACCCCGGTAACAATATTCGACAAAACCTCTCCGTAGACCGCGTTGGTGGCGAAGTTGTAGATCAGGACCACACCGCCAAGCGCGATCGCCAAGGCCCACCAGGGCAAACCCGCTAGGCGAGTGGTGAACGGGACCTGGACATCCGGGGCGGCCCGGGCGGCATGAGGGGTCAAGTCCAGCGAAGAGCCGGTCGAGGTCAAGTCGTATCTAAGGGAGGACTTTCAAATCATACCTGAGGTCCCAGGTGATGACAAACCTCGCCACGCAATCGCCCGACTTGAACCTTTGGTGCCCGCAATTTACAATCGCCGCTGTGACGTTCCAAGAAGCCCTGGATTTCCTCTACAGCTTCATCGACTACGGTCGTGAACGAAGTTATCGCTACTCCCCCGAGGTCTTTGATCTCGGCCGGGTCCGGCGGCTGCTCGGCTTGTTGGGGGACCCGCAGGAAGGGTTTCCCTGCGTCCACATCGCAGGGACCAAAGGAAAAGGCTCGGTGGCGGCGATGATCGAGGCCAGTTACCGGGCCGCCGGCTATCGAACCGGGCTGTACAGCTCGCCCCACCTCATCCGGTTTACCGAGCGGATCCGGGTGGGGGGCGAGGAGATCCCCGAGCCGGACCTGGTCCGGCTGGTGGGGCAGCTCAAGGAAGTTGCGCCGGAGGTTCCTCAGATTTCTACGTTCGAACTGACCACCGCGCTGGCCTTCCTGCACTTCGCCGAGATGAAGGTGAACTGCGGTGTGATCGAAGTGGGTCTCGGCGGGCGGCTGGACGCCACCAACGTGCTGACTCCAACCGTCTGCGTCATCACCTCGCTGTCGTACGACCACATGCATCTGCTGGGAGCCACACTGTCCGACATCGCCCGTGAGAAGGCGGGAATTATCAAACCGTCCGTGCCGGTGGTACTGGCTCCCCAACAGACGGAGGCCGAGCAGGTCATCCGATCGATCGCCGTGCAGCTCGGCGCACCGCTGCATCAGGTCAATCGAGATTGGCACTACGCCGCAGAGCAGCGCAGTTTGACCGGGCAAAGCTTTCGGGTCTGGAAGGACACTGGTGGGACCCCGGTCGGGCTGAGCATCCCGCTGTTGGGGCACCATCAAATCCAGAATGCCTGCACGGCCTATGCCGCGCTGCAGCTGGCCTCCGAGCGCGGCCTGCCGATCGGGCTCGACTCAATCCGGGCCGGGATGGAGAGCGTGCGCTGGGCGGGGAGATTCCAGGTGTTGTCGGTCGATCCGACCGTGGTGGTTGACTGCGCGCACAATCGTGACTCGGCCCTTCAACTGCGGATCGCGCTGGACGATTACTTTCCAGGACGACCGGTCCGAATGGTGTTTGGGGCCTCGAGTGACAAGGATGTGCGTGGGATGCTGCTTGAACTGTCGCCCAGGGTGGCGCGGGTGGTCCTCACCCAGGCCGATCATCCGCGGGCGGAGGGGCCGGAAGCTTTGCTGGAACTGGTCCGCAGCTTCGGGCTACCGGTCGAGATCGTCGTCCCGGTGTCGGATGCCTTGCGCATAGCCATGGACGAACTTGGGCCGGACGAGGTGGTCTTGGTCACCGGGAGCATCTTTATCGTGGGCTCGGCGCTCGCCGCGTGGGAGCTCGAACATGGTCGGACGGCGGTGGCAGAGCGCGAGTGATGAGCAGAGTGGCCGCAGCGTTGTGGGTTGGGTTGGCACTGGCTGCCTGCCGGTCGTCGCTGGTCGAGTTTGGCATCCAACCCGCGCCCGGGACCGCAACTGCAAACCCAGTTCCGGCGGCTTCCAATGAGGCTCGATCGCCGACGGCCGAGGCTCCGGCCGATTTGCGCTACGCGGTCGTCTGGGTGGGGCAGGGGCTGGCCGTTCGGCAGCCAGCCGGCATCACCAGCTCGGAGGTGGCTTTGCTGCCGGCCGACCAGCGCGGGATCGGGGTGACCGGGCAATCCACCTTCCTCGGGAGTTCGACCTGGCTCGAGATTTTTCTGCCGGAAGGGGGAACCGGCTGGGTGAATGGCTACAACCTGACCGAAGATGTCAGTCCGGAGGCGTTCTGCCAGGATCCGCGCCCAATCGACTTGGCGAACCGATTCATCCTCGCGTTGCAGGGCGAAAGCGGACTCGAGCTTGCGCAGCTGGCCAGTCCGAAGCGGGGCCTGATCATCCGGCACGACTGGTGGAATCCGGAAGTGATCGCGGAACTGGGCAGCCTCCCCCTGCTGTTTCAGGATTCCACAGAGCTGAATTGGGGAATCAGCCGAGACAGCGGCATCCCAATCATTGGCAGCTTCGCTGAGGTGATCCTGCCTCAGCTGCTGGATGTGTTTCCGATAGCACCCTCATTTAGCTGCAACCGGATCGCCACTGGAAACACGGCCGAGGAGGTCGCCTGGCCGGCGGAGTACACCAACCTGAACTTCATCTCATTCCACCGAGCCGCGCCTTCCCCAAGCAGCCTCAATTGGCGAAGCTGGGCGCTGGGGATTGAGTATGTGAATGGGTCTCCCTACCTGGCGGTCCTGGTCCAGTATCGGGGCGAAATCTAGCGAAGGCCTGGTTCTATCAGGCCGGGATCGCCAGCTCGCCGATTTCCTGGAGCAGTACGAGCAGCCGAGCCTGCCAATCCTCCGACGTAAGCCACAGCCCGCGTTTGCTGGCTCGGATGTCGTCCCCAAGCAGCAGCGGCTCGGGCGATTCGACTCCGGGGGCAAGCTGAAGCAGAATCCTCCCGTTCTCTGAAGATACTGTGTTTACCCGGCTCTGGGCAGCCAGGATCTTCACTCGTAATTGATACAGCAGGTTCTCCGCTTCGAGCGGCGGCGGACCGAACCGATCGGAGAGCTCGGCCCGTAGCTGATCGACGGCTTCCAGCGAGCGAAGGCCAGCCAATCTTCGGTAGAGCTGGAGCCGCAGCCGCCGATCGGGCACGTATTCTGCGGTGAGGGCGCTGGCCAACGGGAGCTCGATCGAGACTGGGGGTGGGAGTCCCACGACTGGAATGTCGATCCCTTCCCGCCGCCCTCGAAGCCGCCGAACCGCCTCGGCCAGCAGCTGGGTATAGAAGTGAAACCCGATGGCCGCGATGTGGCCGTGCTGTCGAACTCCGAGCAAGTCGCCCGCCCCGCGCATTTCCAGATCTCGCAGCGCAATGCTGTATCCGGCTCCCAGCTGAGTATGTTGGCCAATGATCTCCAGACGCTTGATCGACTCGGGTGTCGACTTGAACCCGGGGTGATAGAAGAAATAGGCGTAGGCCCGGACCGCGCCGCGTCCGACCCGTCCCCGCAATTGATAGAGCTGAGCCAGCCCGAACTGATCGGATCGATCGATGATCAAGGTATTGGCGTTGGGGATATCCAGACCTGACTCGACGATCGAAGTGCTGAGCAGTACGTCCACCTCACCCGCGGTAAAGGCCGACATGACGTTGGCCAACTGCTGCTCCGGCATCTGGCCGTGAGCCATCTCGACCCTCACCTCGGGGAGCAGTCTCGCTAGCCGATGTTGGACGCTCAGGATGGTCTGCACCCGATTGTGGACGAAAAACACCTGACCACCGCGGTCGAGCTCCCGAAGCACTGCCTGCCTGACGAGGGCCGGATCGTACGGGCCGGTGTGAGTGACAACCGGCAAGCGGTCCTCCGGGGCGGTATCGATCGTCGAAATGTCTCTCACCCCGGTCAGCGCCATGTAAAGGGTCCTCGGGATCGGGGTGGCGGTCAGGGTGAGCACATCAACCTCCGATCGCAGGTCCTTAAGGTGCTCCTTGTGCGTCACCCCGAAGCGCTGTTCTTCATCGATGATCAGCAGGCCGAGATCCTTGAAATGAACATCCTTCTGAAGCAGCCGGTGGGTCCCGATCACGATGTCGATCTGACCGTCGCTGGTTCGCTCCAAGATTTGCTTGATCTCGGCTTTGCTGCGGAACCTGGAGAGCATCTCGAGCTCGATGGGGAAGGCTGCCAGGCGCTGTTGGAAGGTTCGGAAGTGCTGCTGGGCGAGCACGGTGGTCGGAACGAGCAGCCCCACTTGCTTGCCATCCATGACCGCCTTGAAGGCCGCCCGCAGCGCAACTTCGGTCTTCCCGTAGCCGACATCTCCACAAATCAGCCGATCCATCGGGCGGCCCCGCTCCATGTCGGCTTTGACGGCTTCTAGGGCCGCTGCCTGGTCTTCGGTCTCGACATAGGGGAAGGAGGCCTCCAGCTCATGCTGCCAGGGGGTGTCTTTCGAAAAAGCATGGCCGACCGCGGCCAGCCGTCGGGCATAGAGCTCAAGCAGCTCGCGGGCGACTTCTTCTACTGCGCGGCTTGCCTGAGTCCGGACCCGTTCCCATTCCGCGCTTCCCAGTCGGGACAGCCTGGGCGGGGCTCCGTCCACCCCGATGTAGCGGGTGATCCGATCGGCCGAGCTAATCGGAACGTAGAGCTGATCCCCGGCCTCGTAAGTGACGAGCAGGTATTCGCGTTCGGTGCCCTCCAGGCTGCGGGTGACCAGGCCCTCGAAGATCCCGACTCCGTAGTCCACGTGAACGACCGGGTCGCCGGCGGTCAAGTCGGCGTACGCTGATTCTGGTGCTGGCACCCGGCTGCGGGGGCGGCGACGCAGTTCCGGACGCGACCAGCCAAAAACCTCGGCATCCGTCAGCAGGTGGACACGGCCCTCATCGGCGAGCTGAAGGCTCCAGCCTTCCGACAACGCGGCCTGCATGAGATAAAGCTCGCCGGGGACCAGCTGAGCGGGCAGCCGGTCCAACAGCGGCCGCGGTGCATTCTCGGCGGCCCAGAGATCAGACAGTCGGGAGGCCTGACGGCTGACGAGGACACACGTTTCGTGCGCCAGTCGTCGCTCCGCCAAGTATTCCAGCAGTGGCGCGAGCTGGCCTCCGAAACGGGGTCCCGGAACGAACGCCTCACCGAACGGATCCGGTTCCAGCGAGCCGGTCGAGACCGTGCCCAGATTGACCACGGCCTGCCGGTCCAGGCAGTCCCGGATTTCGTCTACGGTCAGGTACGGACGGGGAGCCTGGAGCGCCAGTTTCCCCGAGTCGATCTGCTTCGTACGCAACTCCACGGCCTGCGCCTCGAGCTCATGCATGGTGGCTTCGATCCCAGCTAGATCCTCGGCCAGCACCAGCGTGCTGGCGGGAATGAAGTCCAGCAAGGTTTGAGGGTCGGCAGTCAGCCAGGGCAGGAAGTATTCAAGGATCGGCTGGGCCTCGCGAATCGGGAGCGGCAGGTCGTCCGACTGCTGATAGTAAGCCGGCAAGCCTTCCCGGGCCGGGCCGACCTGCACTCGCTCCACGGCCTCCGACGATCGTTGGGTCGCTGGGTTGAACTGGCGGATCGATTCGATCTGGTCGGCGAACAGCTCGATCCGCACCGGGGCGGCGGCCGAGGCCGGCCAGAGGTCCAGAATGCCGCCGCGGCGGCTGAATTGGCCGCGCTCGGTCACGATGCTCTCCGGTTCGTACCCGGAGCCGATCAAGGAATCGAGGAAGGGATCCAGCTGGAGAGTCGCGCCCAAGTCCAGCTGGTGAGTGTGGGCCGCGAATTGCTCAGGGGAGAGGGTCCGGGTCATGATCGCCCTGGCCGTGGTCAAAGTCACAAGCGGCTGGGGGCGCCCGGCCAAGGTGAACCGGCTGAGGGCTTCAACCCGCAGTTGGCGGGTGCGAATCCCCCAGGGCAGAGCTTCGTAAAACAACGGATCCGGTTCGGGGAATGTAATCACCTCGGTTGCGGGCGCCCAGATCGGGAGCTCCTGCGCAAAGCTGAGCATCCGGTCAGCCCGGGCGCAGATCAGCAAGACCGGCGACCCGAGTTCGGAGGCCAATGCGGCGGCAAGAGCTGGGCGGGCTGCGGCCAGCAGTGGGAGGTGTCGACCGCCGGTTGGTCGGCCGGCCAGCGAATCGCGTAGCTCCCGATATTGAGGAAGCGAGCGCATCAGGTCCAGCAGCGAGCTGAGTTCGATCATTGCTCCGGGCGGGTGTTGCAGTCGGTCATCGCCTTCTCGATCCCGGCCTCCAGGAAGCGGCGCACGCAGCCAAGGGCTCGGTCAAGCGACTCGGAGACCAATTCCAACTCATCGGAAGCAAAATTTGAGAGCACATAGCCTGCCGGGTCGAGCCGGCCAGGCGGCCTGCCAATCCCAATCCGCAGTCGTGGAAATCCCTGGTCACCCAGATGGTTGATCAGTGAGCGCATCCCGCGGTGGCCCGATGACCCGCCAAAGGGCCGCATTCGCAGGTTGCCCAGCTCCAGGTCGAGATCATCGAACGCGACGAGCAGATTGGGGTGCTCGACCCGGTGGAACCTGACCAGCCCGGCGACCGCTCGGCCGGTCTCGTTGACGTAGGTCTGCGGCTTTGCGAGCAAGAAGCGCCTTCCGGCATGCCAACCCGTCGCAACCAGCGATTCGAAGCGCTGGGACTCAAGCCGAAGGTCAAATTCGCTGGCGATTCGATCGATCAGCAGGAATCCTGCGTTGTGCCGATTATTCCGGTATTGGCGGCCGGGGTTCCCCAGGCCGACGATCAGGCAAAGCGGTCCTTCGCTCATCGCCGCGGAGGTCGCCCGGTCCGCCGATGCAATCGGCGCATTCGCAAGAAACCTGAGTAGGCCCGGGCCCGAGGGGCGAACAATTGATAGAGGGCAAGAAAGGCTGGAATGGTCACCCCGCCCACGACTCCAACCGTGAGGGCGGTCCTGAACAGATCCGGGCGGGTGACCGTCGGGCGATCCGGCTCAGCCTCCGGTGCAGGCTGGGTGGGTTCTGGCTCGGCAGTCGCCGGGAGTCCGGCCAGGCCAACCGGCTGCTCGGTAGGTGTGTAGTTGCGGACCCGTAGGCCCCGCACGATCGCGACCAATGGTTCGCCACCCTCGATCTGGACCTGCAGACGGAGCTGATAGTTGCCGTCGCTGATCGGCCCGGTGTCCCAGATTGCCAGCCGCCCATCCACCACCGGAGTGTCAACCGCCTCACCGAGAGGAAACCAGGTCTCGGTGGGGTTCGGATCGAGGCCGAATGCCAGCTCGAACGCCTCGAAGGCGGGGTGGGTGGCCGTCCCACTTATCGTCACGATTCCTTGCAGGACCTGGCCCTCGCCCGGCTGCACAATCTCGGCGAATCCGGGTACCTCAATCTGGGATGCGGTGCGGATCTCACCCTCCAATGAGCTTGCCGCGAAACCCAGCAGGCCAAGCCAGACTGGAAGGAATCCAAGACCGGTCTGCGCGAACACACCCCCGGCAGACCGGGCGGGACACCGCCAACTGAGAGGTCGAAGGCCGCTCACGGGTCGGTCAGGCGAGAACAGGTAAGTTTAACATGCAGTGTAGTTGACGATCGAGGCCGGGCCCGGTACAATTTCTGATCGGGGCGTCGCCTGGAAACTGGCGAGTCGCCCCTTTTTCTGCGGACCGAGGGGAGCTGAGATGACCGAATCAGAAGGCCGGCTTTCGGCGGACGTCATCCACCAGGAAGGCGGAGTGGTTGAGCAGGTACGGGGGGACGAGGTCCACGTCAGCCAGAGCGGAGTACGGTCGATCAGCGGCGACGAAATATCGGTGTGGCAAAGCGCTCTCTGGCATGTGGAAGCCCAGGACCTCGAGCTGCAGCAATCGGCCGCGGTTGGGGTGCGGGGCGAGAGTGTTTCGCTGGAGAGCAGCGCGAGCGCGGTTGCCATCTCGGAATACGGAGAGCTCTCCAACTCCCGGGCGGGGGTTGTAATCGGAGGCGAGCTCAACCTGAACAACAGCCCGAGCCTGATCGTGCTTGCCGGGCAGGTCAACGGCACGGTCGAGACGGTGCTGGACACCCGGGGGGCCATCCTCGCCGGCGTGGCAGCGGGCGTAATCAGCGGCGTCTTCTACTTGATCACCAGCCTGCTGCGCGGCCGGAAAGATTGAATTTAGGATACAAATAGGAGCGACTGGTTCATGGCAGATATCAAACTCGAGGCCAAGCGGCGGACCGTGCTTGGCAAGCAGAACCGGAGATTGAGGCGAGAGGGCAGCCTGCCGGCTGTCCTCTATGGGTCGGAACTCGGATCGTTTCCGATCGAGCTCGATCGCCGTTCCACAAGCCGCCTGCTGGCGCGGGTGAGTGGCTCGACCCTGATCGAACTTGAAGTGGATGACCAGCCCCACACCGTGTTGGTCCGGGAAATCCAGCGGGATCCGCTCCGGGGCAGGTTGCTGCATGTCGACTTCCTTAAAGTCAGAATGGACGTTCGGATCCGGGCCGAAGTCCCGATCGAGCTGGTAGGAGAGGCGCCGGCGGCCAAGATCGCCGGCGGAGTGCTGGTGACCGGGGTGGACGCGATCGAGGTCGAGGCCCTGCCGGCCGATCTGCCCGACCGAGTGACGGTTGATCTGGAGTCGCTGGCCAATATCGATGACTCGATCACTGTGGCGGACTTGTTCGTGGGTGAGAATGTGCGGATCCTGACCGAACTCAACGAATTGGTCGCCCGAGTCATCTACGAAGCCGAAGAGATCATCCCGGAGGCTGTCGTGGTGACGGAAGCTGTAGAAGGTGTCGCCGAGCTAGTCGAGGGGGCTGAGGTGGCCGCGCCTGAGGAGGCGGCCAAGGAAGAAGGAGCAGAAGAAGAGGACGAGCGGCGCTGAGTTACGCCGGGCTGTCGGCGAGCAGGTCTAACAGGCATTTGGTGATACGCGCGGTCACCCCCCAGATCACTTCCTGCTCGTAAGGTTTGAAGTAATACACCTGGACGCTGAGTCCGGGGACTAAGGGCTGGCGGGATTGAACCTCCAGGTTCGCAGGCTCGGCCAGCCAACGAATAGGAACCCCAAAGCACCTCGCAACTTCCTTGTGGTTTGGCCGCAGTGGGTACGGCCAGGGAATCACTCCGATGACCGGCGTCACCACGAACTGGGTGACGGTGATCAGTGGATTGAGCTGGCCGAGCACCTGAACGTCGGGCGGCCGCAGGCCGATCTCTTCCTCGGATTCGCGCAGCGCCGCCTCAGCCGCCGAGCGGTCGCCGGGTTCAATTCGGCCCCCGGGAAAGGCGACCTGCCCGCGGTGGACGTCGACCGCGTCGGTTCGCCGGGTATACAGCAAGTTCCACTCACCACCATCCAGGTAGAGCGGGACAAGAACCGCGGCGGGTAAGGCCTCCCACTCAGTCTGTACGTTTCCTGAGAGTTGGGAAAGCAGGCCGGACAATCGGCGAGGGAAGTCGCCCAAGACGCTACGCCTGCATCGCCCGGGCAAAAACCAGGTAACCGGTGTGGCCGAGCATCCGGTCTTCGGGCCGCAGGCGCTCGGGGACCGACTTGTAAAACCGCAGAAGGGTCTCGCAGACCTCCACCATCCCGAAAGAGTGCTGATCGAGGGCTTGAAGCAGGCGGCTGACCTGGTTGGTAGTCGGAAGGATGGCGCCCAGTACTCCGCCACCCCGCATTGCTTGCCGGACCTGGGTCAGGTATCGCTCCGGCTCAGGCAGGTCGAGGAAAACCGCCGGAAGCTCTCGCGGCTCCAGTCCGAGTTCGATATCCTGTAATCGGAGGGTCACCCGTTCCGCCAGCCCGAGCCGCTCCAGGTTGCGGCGGGCAAGTTCCTGCATGTCTTCTCTCCGGTCGTATGAGAACACCCGCCCGCCGGGCCCGACCGCCCAGGCCAGGGCGCTGGTGAGGGCGCCGGATCCGGTCCCGGCCTCGAGCACCTCGGTTCCCGGACCCACAGACATCCTCAATAGGATGTACCCAATATCCTTGGGATACATGATCTGAGAGCGGCGTTTGGTGTGCAGCAGGATGTCGAGGAAAGTTGGCTGAAGCAGAAGAAAGTCGGCGCCGCTGTGGCTCTTCACCCGAGAACCCCAGTCTCGCTCGATCAGGTCGGCATGGCGCAACACTCCCCAATGGGTCTGCAGTTTGTTGTCTGGTTGAAGTTGGGTCAAGAACTGCTTCCGCCCCTTGCCCACCAACATAGCCAGATCACCCGCCTGACTCTTAATTCCCACGCCAAACTCCTTTCAGATCGCCTGCTTCCGGATTGGCTCTCGCCGCGCCGCCCGCGACGGCCGGGGCTTGATCCCGATGAACTGGACCACATTCGAGCGCATCACCGGGACGTCCAGCCTGCGAAGCTCGAACCCGGTCTGGACAAAGGGTTCGGTCCATTCCGCTGGGATTTCGCCGGCCTGACCGGTGATCCGGAACAGCCAACCTGCCAGCCGATCCAGTGGCCGCCGGCCGAGGAATTCGCCCGAAGCGACGATCACCAGCCTGGCGTCTTCCCGGAGCACCCGCCAGGCCTCCCGGATCGATGCCGGCTCAAGGATGTATTCCGCGGGAAAGGTTGACACCAGGCAACCGAAACTCGCGGATCGGAACGGCAGCTCCTGCGAGCGGGCCCGCACGAGACGGGGCTGGATGCCGGCCCGCCTCAATCTGCGTTGGGCGATCCGGGACATCTGTCGCGAGGCGTCGACACCATAGGCTCGGGGGCCCAGTTCGACCAGCAGATGGCCCGGTCCGTGGCCGATCTCAAGCACCGGGAGTCCGGTCGCCGCCTTCCGGGCGGACAGCACCCAGGCGTTCCACTGACCGACCGACACCAGGTAAGCGACCGCATCGTAAGTCCACGCCAGACTGGTATAGAAGTGGAGAAAGAATAAGCGCAGCCCGGCCCGCAGCAGGCTCACCGCAGATGGGGCAGAAACAACGAGCCCAGGCCCAAAAACAGGGCAAATCCGATGCTGTCGGTGAAGGTCGTTACGATCACCGAGGAGGCCAGCGCGGGATCCAGCTTCAATGACCTCAGGGTGATGGGCACAAGCGCACCGACGACTCCCGCAACCAGCATATTCCCCACGATGGCGACCGCCAGGATCGCGCCCAGCGCCAGGTTCCGCTTCCAGAGCCACACCCCCAGACCAACCACGCTCCCGACAAGCACGCCGTGCAGCAATCCGGTCAAGCCTTCTTTGAGCACAGTGCGTTTGGCTTTGCGGGACTCCATGTCACCTAGCGCGATTGCTCGCACCATGAGGGTCAAGCTCTGCGTGGCCGTATTGCCTCCCATTCCCGCCACCACCGATTGGAAAACTGCCAACACCGCGACCTGAGCCAGCAAGGTTTGGAAATTCCCGATCACCCATGAGGCGAAGAGTGCGGTGATCGCGTTGACGTAAAGCCAGGGTAATCGCCGGCGCACGGAGGTCGCCAACGGGCTGTCGATCGAGAGGTCGGAGGAGGGGAGGTTGGCCAGCCGGTAGAGGTCCTCGGTCGCCTCCTGCTGTATGACGTCCAGGAGGTCATCGTGTGAAATGACCCCCTGCATCACATCCCGGTCGTCAACAACCGGAATGGCGCCCAGGCCGTAGCGCGACATCAGGCGGGCGACGGCCTCCTGGTCATCGCGGGTACGTACAGATTTCACTTCGGATTTCATGAAGCTCGCCACTGCAGCCTCCGGGCTGGCCACGAGCAGGTCTCGCACCCCAACCACCCCGACCAACCGGCCTGCCCGGTCTTGAACGTACAAGTAGTAAGGAGTGTCGGATCCGGGCTCGGCCTGCCGCAACTTGTCGATGGCGCCGGCCGCAGTGATGGTCTCCGGAAAGGCTATGAACGAGGTGGTCATCCGCCCGCCGGCGGTGTTGTCGGGAAAGCCAAGCAAGGGCACTACGCCCTTGGCCGCCTGCATCTCGGCCACGACTTCGGCGGCCCGTCGTGGATCGAGGTCCCCAAGGACATCCGCCGCCTCGTCAGGCTCCATCCGGTCGAGAGCTTCGGCCAGCCGATCGGTGTCGAGGGTCTCGGCCAGATCGACGGCCTCCCGGTCTCCCAGCTCGGTAAGCAAACGGGCGGTAGTCCGGGAACTGAGCTCCGGAAGCAGCGCCGCGACTTCATCGTCCTCCAGGTCGGTGAAGGCCTCCGCCCGATCCGCCGGATGAAGTTCCCGCAATGATTCGATGGCGGCCTGAATCTGCCCAGCCGCCAGCGCGGCCCGAATCCGCTCTAAGGCGTATTCAATTCGAGAAGGATCCAAGGGCTGTTATCGAATGGAGTCGGACAACAAAAAGGGGCGGATGGGTATTCGACCTGAGACGCGCGGAGGGGCCGGCCTGGCCCTTCGTCAGCTCCTCCGCCGGCCGCCGCCGACGAAGCTGGCCCAATACAGCAGTTGCAGGATGGCGGCGGCCAGGGCCGCGACGTAGGTGAAGGCCGCCGCAGTGAGCACCGACCTGACCCCTTGCTGCTCTTCGCTGCTCCGCAGGAATCCGGCCTCGGAGAGCAGGGCCCGGGCGCGAGCCGAGGCGTTGAGCTCGACCGGCAGGGTCGCCAGCGAGAACACCGCACCCAGCGCGAACATTCCCACCCCGACCCAGGCGAGTTGGGTGCCGAGCACGCTGCGCAGCACCAACCCAATCAAGACCAGGAACACGCCCAGCCGGGAGCCGTAGTTGACGATAGGGACGAGCGCGGCCCGAAAGCGAAGCGGGAGATAGCCGTGCTTGTCCTGGATGGCGTGGCCTATTTCGTGGGCGGCGATGGCCAGCGAGGCGACTGAACGGCCGTTGGCAACGCCGGCCGACAGCCGGAGGGTGTGGTTGCGAGGATCATAGTGGTCGGTCAGCTGGCCGGCGATGCCGTCCAAACTGACGTCACTGACCCCTCCGTACTGCAGCAATCGCTTGGCGGCTTCCGCCCCGGTCAATCCCGACCCGTTTTCGACCCGGCTCCATTTCCGATAGGTCGAACTCACCCACCATTGCGCCACCATCACCATGATGAAGGCCGGGAGCATGAAGAACAAATAGTCTCCAGAGAACAACAACATCTCGCACCTCGCCTTCGATGCCTACGGAGTTTGGGCGGTGGCACCCAGCAAGAGCTCGATTGCCTTGTCGAGCTGTGGGTCGGCCTCCCCGCCCTCCACCGCCAGCACCTCCACGTCCGGAGTCAGGCCCACTTCGTGAATCTGGCGCCCGTCGGGAGTATACCAGCGAGCGATCGTCACTCGCACCGCGCCCTGGGCATCCTGGAGCTCGATCCAGTTCTGAACCGATCCTTTGCCGAAGGAGGTTTCCCCGACCAGCAGCCCACGATCGTGATCCTGAATGGCTCCGGCGACGATCTCGGAAGCCGAGGCCGATCCTCCATCGATGAGCACCACCAGAGCAATCTGGGTCGCCCGGCCGCCACCTTCGACCTCATACACCGTCTCCTGGCCGTCGCCGAACCGCTCGGACAGGACCACCCCGTCGGAGAGAAACTGGGACGCCACGTCGACCGCAGTGTGCAGGAACCCGCCCCCATTGCCGCGCAGGTCCAGGATCAGTCCCTGAGGATCCTGGCGCAGCAGGTCGCGCAGGTCCCGATCCAGGTCGTCGGCAGTCTGAGCCCCGAAACTGAGCAGCCGAATGTATCCGATGTCGCCCTCCAACAGTTCGCTCTCGACGCTCGCCAGGTCGATCCGCTCCCGTACGATTTCCAGCTCGATCGGGTCCGCCACTCCCTCCCGCCGGATCGTCAGTCGGACGGCGGTGCCGGCGGGGCCCAAGACTCGGCGGATGACCAGATTCCCGTCCAGCCCGGTGACATCTTCCCCATCGACCCCGATTACCTGGTCGCCCGGCTGAAGCCCGCCTCGTTCGGCGGGTGAGCCGGGCATGGCGGAGATAATCGTCAGGAAGGCTCCGTCCGCATCTACCCAGGCTCCGATGCCTTCGTACTCACCGTCCAAGGGTAGGTTGGCCTGCAAGTACTCGTCGGGATCCATGTAGGACGAATGCGGATCACCGAGCGAATCGACCATCCCGCGGATCGCCCCCTGCACCAGCAACCCGTCGTCCAGCGGCTGATCGACGTACTCGTCATGCAGGATTTCCCAGGCCTCCCAGAACGGAGCCATGAGCTCGTCTCGGCTGGCAGGGGCCGGCTGATTAGGATCGGGCTGGCTGATTTGGGGCGGAACGAGCTCAACCGGCGCGGCATCCGGAGGGTTGGTTAGCCGCGGGATCACCAAACCGGTGGCAAGTCCGGCGGAGAACGCCAGACTTGCGATGCCGATCGCTGCCGCGATGGCCAGCACAATTCGCCAGACCGTGGGTTTCATAGGCAGGCTCCTCTTGGGTGGCAAGTTATCACGCATACCTAAGAGCGGAATGAATGCCGGCGCAATGCGGAAATCGGGCTAACTCTCGCCTGAAAGGGCGGCCCGATGGCGATGCGCCCATTGCTGGATCAGGTCCGGATCTGCCCCGCCAGAGTCGATATAGGCCAGCACGGCCTCTCCATCCAGCCGGTAGTTCGGGTAACAGGACGTGGGCCAAGCTCCGCCGGGCGCTTCCACAACCGCGCTCACGACGTGGCCGAAGACCTGGGCGGTCTGGATGCGGGGAACAACCTCTTCGGCGGTCACAATCACCTTGTCTGCCACGAACGCCAATTCGCGGTCGACTCCCCAGTTCTGCCCGAGGTCCGCATTCCCTTCGTAGTCGGCACGCAGCGCGTGAATGACCGCAAGGTCGCAGCGGATGGCCGGGAAGGCAGTCAGGGTCTCGCCGCTGTATGGGTCGGCCACTTCCTTAACGTCCGGCCTCAGCCGGGGCAGATCGGTGCCCTGCCAGGCGTGAGAGGGCATGAACCCGACTCCTGAAAGGGCTGCCCGCAGGCCCAAAGCCAAACTGGCCTCGGTTTCTTCAAGGATCTCGAGGGTTCCGTCTCCGGCAGCCTGGGTAAACCGGGGCGCCAGGCCAAAGGCCTCCAATCCAAAATAGCAGGTCCTGACCCGGGAGATCAACCCGGCCCCAACCAGGATGTCGCTTTCCAATCCAGCGGTGAAGGTGAGCAGGGTGAGCGCCCGGCGGGAGCTCGAAGGACCGAGGGATGCCAGGAGGGCGAGAGCAAACGCCATCGGGCGTCGGTACAGAGTGAAGCCGCCAAGCCCCAAGCAGGCGTCACCAGCCGGCAGGAGCGCCACCGACTCCTGCAGGCTCATCCGCTTATCCATTGGGTGGGAAGATGAGAGCTACCTTCTGGGCCGGCGCCTAGCCTGGGTCGCCGGTATGGTCTTCGGAGAGTTGGGCGACTTGCCGGCGGAGTTCGCCCAGCGCATCGTCCTCTTTTTTCCAAGGACTCTGAGCTACCCGACCGGCAGCGCGGAGCATCTCCAGCTGGCGGTGCGGAGAACCGCGGGTCAAACCCAACACGAGCAGGCCATTGATCGCAACGACCAGCCCAAGGGCAAGACAAACGACGGTCGCAGGACTAAGGCTGGTCATCTACCCTTTGAGTGATCACTCGCGAGGCCACTCCGCAGTATATGTCGCGGGCCGAGGCAGGTCAACCTGCCGCCCGGCAGCCTGCGGGTGAGCCGCGCCTTATAATCAGCCCGAGCAGATGCCGATCCGCCAGCTTTCAAAGGAAGTCTCCTCGGCGATCGCGGCCGGGGAGGTGATCGAGCGCCCGGCCTCGGTCGTCAAGGAACTCCTGGAGAACGCGATCGATGCCAACGCCCGGACGATCGAGGTGGTGATCGAGGGCGGGGGTAAGCGTCTGGTGATGGTGTCCGACGACGGGGAAGGGATCCCAGCGAATGAGCTTTCGCTCGCGGTGGGACGCTATTCCACCTCGAAGCTTGAGTCGGTCGAGGATTTGAGGTCGATCCGGAGCCTCGGATTTCGCGGCGAGGCGCTGGCCTCGATTGGGGCAGTTTCGCGGATGGAGATCGTCACCCGCGCCCGAGGCGAAGAGGTGGGTTCCCGCCTTGCGGTCGAGGGAGGGCTGGTCGCCGGGCGAACGCCGGTTGGGGCTTCTTTCGGTACCCTGGTGCGAGTTCGGGATCTGTTCTTCAACGTCCCCGCCCGCAAGAAATTCCTAAAGTCCGACACAACCGAGCTCGGCTGGATCGGCCGCCTAGTTAGCCGGTACGCGATGGCCTACCCCGAACGGCGGATCAGCCTGGTAGCCGAGGGCCGTGAACGAATCCGCACCAGCGGGAGCGGCGACCGTCGCGAGGCACTGGCGGCAGTCTATGGCCTGCAGGATGTCCAGGCAATGATCCCGCTGGTCGAACCGGCGGTTGGTCGTTCGGGCTTGGAACTCTCGGGGTTTGTCGCCCCTCCGCCGATTCACCGATCCAATCGTAGAGAGATCACCCTTTTCGTAAACGGGCGCTGGATCCAGGATGTCGGGCTTGGCTCGGCGGTCACCCAGGCCTATCACGGCCTAATGATGGTTGGGAAGCATCCGGTGGCGGTGCTTTACCTTGCGGTCGAGCCGGACCAAGTGGACGTCAACGTCCATCCGACCAAGGCCGAAGTTCGCTTCGCGGATCCTCAACTCGTCTTCTCGGCAGTGCAGCGGGCAGTGCGGGCCTCGCTGCTCGGCCAGGTGCCGGTCCATCCGCTAGCTCTCGGCCCGCCTGAGCCGGCACTGGGATGGAGCAGCTTGCCGACTCGAGCCGATCGGGCCGCCACTCCTGAGCGGGTGATTCAATTACCGGCGGAAGACGCTGGCCGAGTCCCAATCCTTCGATCGGTCGGACAAGTTGGGGCGACCTATCTGGTCGCCGAGGGTCCGGATGGGGTCTACTTGATCGACCAACATGCCGCCCATGAGCGGGTGTTGTATGAACGATTGATGAAGCAAGCCGACTCCCGATCGCCGGAATCCCAATCGCTGCTGGAAGCGATCACCGTCGAGTTTGGGCCGGGCGAGATGGACCTGCTCGAGGCCAACCTGGGCGCCCTCAGTGCGCTGGGTTTTCAGGTGGAACCCTTCGGCCCTCAGTCCTATCGGGTGCGGGCCGTTCCGGCGGTCCTTTCCGGGATCGCCCCGGATCGGGCACTCAGGGCGGTCGTGGAGGACTTCGAGGAGGATGAAACACCGCTGGCGGAGGAGACGGAGGCCCGGGTGGCCGCCCGGGTGTGCAAGCGGGCCGCTATCAAGGCGGGCCAGATCTTGTCATTGGAGGAACAGCGGGAGCTCTTACGAGACTTGGAACGCTGCCAGGCCCCTCGAACGTGCCCGCACGGTCGACCAACGATGGTCCACCTATCGGTCGCGGCGCTCGAGCGCCAGTTTGGTCGGAGGGGGTGATCAGAACCGCGGGCGGGTGGTCACTTCGGTCGTAGGACCGGAGGGGAGGTGAACGGTGAAGCTGCTTCCCTTCCCAAGTGCGCTCTGCACCCTGATCCCGCCCCCGTGGCTCTCTGCCACTCGCTTGGCAATCGCCAGGCCAAGACCGGTCCCCTGCACCTCATCGTCGCTATCCGAGACCCGATAGAATTTCTCGAACAATCGAGTCTGGTTTTCCGGCGAAATGCCCCTGCCGGTGTCCCGTACTTCCATCAAGACTTCCCCTTCCTCGGAGCGCAAGACGACAACAACTTTGCCGCCTTGGGAGTTGTACTTGATGGCATTGGTCAGCAGGTTGAGCAGGAGCTGCTTGAGCAGTTTCCGGTCTCCGTAAACTGGGGCGACGGAGGCGTCGATCTCGCTCTCGAGCGAAATTCCTTTGGACTGGGTCTGGGCTCGGACCACCTCAAGCGACTCTTGGACCAGGCCACCCAGATGCACCGGCTCGCGCTGGAAGTGAACCCGTCCAGACTCTAGCCGGGAGAGTTCCAGAAAGTCAGTCGAAACATCGTTTAGCCGCCTGACCTCGGTGAGGATCGTGTCGCTGAGCTTCTGATGCTGCTCGAGGGGCAAGTCCGCCCGCTGAAGCAAGTGGGCTGCAGCGGTCAATGCCCCCAGGGGGGTGCGCAGCTCGTGCACAATCTCGGCGATCAGGTCGCTTTGGTTGAACAGCCGGCTGTTCTCGAGCGCGATCGCGGCCTGGGCGGCAAGCGTTTCGAGAATCTGAACGTCCTCGTCGCTGAAGAAACCCTCGTGCTTGTTGACGGCTTCGATAACTCCCAAAATCTTGTCTTTGGTGCGCAGGGGGACCCCGAGGATGCTGTGGGTCTCGAAGCGAGTCAACACGTCCATCTCTCGGTAAAAGCGCGGGTCGTTCAATACGTCGTCAGAGACGATCGGTTCGCCGTGGGTGAATACCCAGCCGGCGATGCTGTTGTCGGCCGGAATGGTCCGCTGTCCGACCCCGCCCATCAGGGCACCGGTGGCAGCCTCAAAGTAAAGGGAATGGCTGGGGTGGTCGTAGAGCAGCAGCGAGGAGGCCTCGCTTTCGGTCAGCTCGCGGGCCGCGATGACGATCCGCTCCAGCAGGGTGTCCAGGTCAAAAGTGGCGGCCAGATCGGAAGTCAGGTCCAGCAGCTGCTGGTAGCGGGCGAGCAGTTTCGGATAATTGCGGATCGCAGTCTCTGGGCCAGCCGACTTAGTTGTCACATTTCACCATCAGCAGTGGGACGATGAGCTAGCTGAGTGCCAGCTTGGCAGAGATCATCTCGGACATCTTGCGGATTTGATCCCCGGTGAGGGTGTCCCGGTGCAGGATGACCAGCGGAGTGCCGCTCTGGGAGGCCTGTTGGGTGAGCTCCGGGGCGGGGGAGATGATTCCGGCCATCTCGATCCCGAGATCTGCCTCCACCTGTTTCCAGGGGATGTTCAGGCTGGTGCGCTCGCGAGTGATCATGGCCAAACTCGTCCGGCCGCGCTGCAGCCCGCTGGAGAACAGGTCATCCAAGACTGCCCGGGCGATTACGTTTGAAGGGTAGACCGGTTCCACGACGACAATCACCCGGTCGCTGGCCAGCAGCAGCGGCTTCGAGTAAGGACGCAGCCCCGAGCCCAGATCCAGCACCAAAACGGTGCACATCGATGCCAGGTTCTTGACCACCGCCTCCATCTGGGCGACTGCCTGATCCAGCTCACCCTCCTGGGGTTGGTAGGAGGCAAGCAGCAGGCGCACGCCGCTAGGGTGGGAAACGACTTCCGATTCCACCGATCGGAGGTGAATGTCTTTCAAGGAGCGCGACAGCAGGGTTGTCAGGCCGGTCGGCGCACTGATATTCAGGTTGAGGGCGATCGACCCCTTACCGGGGTTGAGCTCAGCGATGATGACATCCAGGCCGTTCTGCTGGAGCTGTACCCCCACGTTAAGCGCCAGGGTGGACGTCCCCAGTCCAGGCCGGGTGCCAAAGAAGCTGACAATCTGGGCCTGCTCCGGAACATCCTTGGTCGGAGTGCTGATCGAGCGGGAGAGGACTGCCTTGACGTGGGCGGTCAACTCTGCCGGGTGGGTGGGCTTGGTCAAATAGTCATCGACACCGGACTCGAACCCCTTCACCTTGTCATCCACCATGGTCTTCGCGGTAAACATCACAATTGGGATATGGGACAGCGATGGATCGGAGCGCAAGCGTTCGGTCACCTGATATCCATCCATATCCGGCATCATGACGTCCAAGAGGATTAAGTCCGGTCTTTCCGAAGAGGCCTTGGAAAGACCGATCGTCCCGTTACTGGCGACCGCGATTTGATACCCCTGCCGCTCAAGCATGAGGCCGACGAGCTTCAGTGTATCGATATCGTCATCGATGATGAGGATCTTTTCGGCCATTAAGCTCGATTTGGCGAGAGCGAGGGCAGTCTAGCATAAAGCCCTAGGCCGGGCAAGGATTCGCACGTCCCACACCTTATGTCAGCCTGTCAGGCACCCGCGCAGGCCGGCTGGCCGGTCGCCCGATTTCGCAAAGTGGAGCAGGCCTGTATAATCCCGCCGCCGAATTTTCGGCCGGAGGTCGAGTGTCCATCGCCGGCTGGGGACTTGAATCCTCGTTCTATCTGGGACTCCCGGTTCGAGAGGCCGGTTATCTGCTATTCGGGTTCTACCTCCTGATCATCGGACTTTCCGTGCGCAAACCGGCCATCCGGCTGCCTCGCGAACTCGGAAGGCTCTTCTTTGTTCCGGCAGTGCTCGTGCTGGCCGCCCTCGCGCTCTCCGGCGCGTTCACAGTCCGGCTGTCCACTGAAGTCGCGGCTCCGGAGCTGCTGCAGCCGGCTGCCGGTCCAAGCTTTCCGCTGTTAGGGGCTACGCCCTGGATGATAGCCGCCGGCTTCGCAGGTGACTTTCCCGCCGCGCTGTTGGGGTTATTCGGCGGCTTGGTGAGAGGCGGCTGGGGAACTCAGCGGCTGCTGACCCCCTTTGGGATTGCGGCCGAGGCGGCATTGTTCAGCTGGTTGATCCGGCGCCCGTATTCTGAGTGGCCAGGTCGGATGGCGCGCCGCCCACTGCCGAGTGCCCTCGCAACGGGCTTGATTTTCGGTTTGCTCCGCTCGGCGGAAGACTTCGTCTATGCGCCCGGAGATTTCTTGGGAGCCTTGGACCAAAGCACGGCTTCGCTCGGGCCCACCGTCCTGGCCTCGACGCTCGAACTGGGGTTTGCCGGGCTGCTGACCGCTGGTCTCAGAGCCGGCTTCGCTGGCCACTGGCAAGCTCCCCGGCAATTGATCCTGGGTCCTTATAACCGAACTCTGGCAGCCCGGCTGGTGACGGTGGTGGTCAGCCTGGGACTCGCGGGAGGGGCCGCCCTCACCTACGGCAACTGGTTGCTCTCGCGCAGCTCCGCCCAAAGCATCATCTCGGATCAGATGCTGCAAACCGCTTCCCAAGTGGCCGAAGGAATACCATTCTTCATCCAGACCGGCCGGACTCAGATCCGGTCCATCGCCGAGAGCCTCCCGGAGCCGGCCGCGGCCCCAGAGATCTCGGCCGCCGCACTCACTGCCGCGACCGAAGATCGGGTCTATTTCAGTAAGCTGGCAGTGCTGGACTCTCAGGGAGCGGCCTGGGCTTACTGGCCGGCGGCGTCGGCAGGAGTGGCTCGGGAGATCGAATTGGCAGCGCGCACGGGCGCCCCGCAGGAGCTGGTGCTTGGCGGCAGCCTTCCCGGGGAGGGAATACAACTGGTCTTTCTCACGCCGCTGCCTGGGGGCGGGGCGGGAGCAATGCTCGTCGGATGGACCGATCTCGATCGGAATCCGATTCTGGAACCCGTGAACGCTCGGCTCGCGTCCTATGCCGCCGGGGAAGCGTTGGTAGCGGACGACCGTGGCCGGGTGATCTTGCATTCCGACCCAGACCGGTGGCTGCAGCCAGTCGGCTACCCTGATTCGGCGAGCGCGGCTTTCTTCCACGCGCCCGATTCAACCGGCAATCGATCATGGGTCTACTCGCAGCAGGTCGAGGGTTACCCATGGAGGGTAATTGTCAGCACACCGCAAAGCTCGCTGGATGCGCTTGCGCTGTCGACCACCGTTAATCTGTTCCTGCTGCTGGTGAGCCTGGGGGGAGTGTTGATCGCCGCGGTCCACCTCTCGAGCCGCCGGCTGACCCAGCCATTGAGGGATATGGCCAGTACGGCCGAAGCCATTGCGCTCGGAGATCTCGACCGTCAGGTACCGGCTGGTGGCGAGGATGAGATTGGCCGACTCGCTGGATCATTTGAACGAATGCGGCAGGCCTTGAAGGCCCGGCTAGGCGAGCTGAATCTATTGCTGGCAACCAGCCGCAGGATGGCCGAGAGCTTCGATCTCGCCGAGGGGCTTCCAATTGTCCTCAACCGAATTCGAGATCTGGTCGATGTCGATTGCGTCCGGCTGGTCTTGGCGGGAGCGGAGGGCGGGCTCGAGGCCTATCAGGCCGGCTCGGTTGGAAAAGGCTGGGAGAGCTTGGATGCGGGAATCCTGGACCTCACCCAAAAGCGCGGTCAGTTCTCGCTGGAGAACCCGGCCCGGGCGGGGGCGGTGTTGGATCTCGGGGGAGTTTCTGACGGGTTGGAAGCGCTGATCGCCTTCCCGGTCAAGCATGAGGCGGAGGACCTTGGCGCGCTCTGGCTTGGGCATGGCCGGCCACGGGCGTTCTCGAAGTCGGAGGTCCGGTTGCTCTCGATCTTCGCCGGACAATTGGCGATCTCGCTCGAGAACGTCGGTCTCTACCGCCGTGCCGAGCGGGAGCGCAGCCGGCTGCTGGCCATCCTGAGTTCGACCCCGGACGCGGTGATCGTCACAGACGCACGGGGGCGGGTGTCGCTGGCCAATCCGGCCGCCGACGCCGTGCTCAACACCAGGGCCGAGGACGCGATCGGTCGGCCGATCGGCGAGCTCGTGAGGGCCCCGGAGCTGGCCGCCTTATTCACGGAGCCGCTGCCGCCGAGCCGTTCGCTCGAGATCAAGCTGGAAGGAGGCCGCGTGCTGTACGCCTCTGCCTCCGATGTGCCGGGTGGCCAGCTGGGTCGGGTGTGTGTTCTTTCCGACATCACCCACTATAAAGTTCTGGATGCGTTGAAGTCCGAGTTCGTTTCCACCGTCAGCCACGACCTGCGATCGCCGCTCACTCTGATGCGGGGATACTCCAGCATGGTGGCCAACGTCGGGGTAGTGAACAACCAGCAGCAGGAGCTGCTTGACAAGATTCAAGCCAGCGTTGCCCGGATGACCAAACTGGTCGACGACTTGCTCGACCTCGGTCGAATTGAGAGCGGGATTGGCCTTAGTTTGGAAGCCGTAGAAATCTCAACCGTCCTCCAGGAAGTCTTAACCAATTTCCGTCCGCTGGCGCTCAATAAACAGGTGGCCCTCGAAGTGCAGCTCGGTTCGAAGCTGGCTCCGGTGCAGGCCGATCCGATCTTGCTGCGCCAGGCCATCGGCAATCTGGTGGACAATGCAATCAAGTACTCTCAACCCGGAACTCGGGTGGTGGTGCGGGCGGACCAAATCGAGGGCCGCCAGATCATTCAGGTGCAAGATGCAGGTGTCGGTATCGCCTCGGCCGACCAGCCTCGCCTGTTCGAGAAATTCTTCCGGGTGGGGGAAGGGAAAGGCGCCGGGCTGGGGCTCGCTATCGTCAAATCGATCGTCGAACAGCACCAGGGGCGGGTCAGCGTGGAAAGCCGCCTGGGACGGGGCAGCACCTTCACCATCGCCGTTCCAATGCGGGCAGAACGGGTCCGAGCGGCTGCCTGAGCGCCGCCGCCTGTGATTCTGCCGTATCTGGGGCTTGACAATTCGATCCCGACCCGTATAATACAGGTTCGCATGCCGAGTATTCGCCCCAGGGATTGGGCGTAGGAACGCTTGAGGCCGGCTGATCTCAAGCGTTCTTTTTACCTGTACCTGATCTAGCACGTTTGTTCCATTTGGACCGACAAATCGCAAGCAGTTTCACCAGAGAAGGCGGAGGGGACCGCGTGGAAGCGAAAGGTTTTCGAGCCCTGCGGATTAGTTTGGCATCTCCCGAGACCATTTTGAGCTGGTCCTACGGAGAGGTGTTGAAGCCGGAGACGATCAACTATCGCCGGCTGCGTCCGGAGAAAGATGGACTGTTCTGCGAGGCTATCTTTGGCCCGACCAAGGATTGGCAGTGCTACTGCGGCAAATACAAGAACATCCGATTTAAGGGCATCACCTGCGAGAAATGCGGGGTCGAGGTAACCCGGGCCTCGGTCCGGAGGGAGCGGATGGGGCATATCGGGCTGGCCGCCCCGGTAGCCCACGTCTGGTACACCCGTCGGGTGCCGTCCTACCTCGGTTTGCTGCTTGACATTTCGCGCCGGAACCTGGACCGAGTGCTCTATTTCGCACAGTACATAGTTACTCACGTCGACGAGGAGGCTCGCCGGCGGGCCATCAAACGGATCGAAGACGAGATCGTTGCGCTGGATCGGGCCCAGCAAGAAGCGATGAGCGCCCGACTCGGTGAAATCAAATCCAGACGCAAGGAAGAACTGGAGGAGCTCAAGGCTCGCCAGAAACAATTGAAGGCCGAATACGAAGAGCAGGTCGCCCAGCTGTTCGACCCACTGATCCGCGAAGGGCAGCGGTTGGAGCGCGAGCTGCGTGAAAAGATCGGGAAGTCCGTTCGGGCCCCGATTCATTTCAAGGCGGTCAAGAAATCGATTGTCGACAAGGGCGAGACGGTCTCCAAGGAGCATGTCAGTCAGGTCCAGAAGCTGGTCAAGCAGGAGCTCGAGGAGATCGAAGCGGGCGCCAAGAAGAAGTTAGATCGGCAGCTTGAGAAGCTCAAGTCCCAGCTCGAACAAATCAAAGACGAATCGGAGCAAGAGGCCGAGCAGGCAAAGGGCGCACCCCAGGCCGAGAGCCTGGCTCAGGCCGAGGCGTTGCTGAAACAGCGCGAAGAGCTTGAGACGATCGACCAGATGATGTTCCTGGGGGAGACCCGCTACCGAGAGCTCAAGTCCCAGTGGGGGCAGGTCTTCCGAGCCGACATGGGCGCAGAGGCGTTCTTCGAGATTCTGCAGCGACTGGACTTGGCCAAGCTGGCCGAAGAGCTCTGGGTGGAGGTCCGGACCTCCAAGAGCAAGCAGCGCAAGAAGAAGGCAACCAAGCGGCTCAAGGTGGTTGAAGCCTTTCGCCGCTCCGGCAATCGCCCGGAGTGGATGGTTCTGACGGTGCTGCCGGTGATCCCGCCTGACCTGAGGCCGATGGTGCAATTGGATGGGGGTCGGTTTGCGACCTCCGACCTGAACGATCTGTACCGCCGGGTCATCAATCGCAACAATCGGCTCAAGCGGCTGGTTGAACTCGGCGCGCCGGATGTGATCGTCCGGAACGAAAAGCGAATGCTGCAGGAGGCCGTCGATTCCCTGATTGATAACGCGCAGCGGGGTAAGGCGCTGTCGCGGCGAGGCCGGCGGGAACTGAAGTCGTTGAGCGACATGTTGAAGGGGAAGAAGGGTCGCTTCCGACGCAATTTGCTTGGCAAGCGAGTCGACTACTCGGGACGTTCGGTAATTGTGATTGGCCCGCACTTGAAACTCCATCAATGCGGGCTGCCCAAAGCCATGGCGCTCGAGCTGTACCGGCCTTTCGTGATCTCTAAGCTGGTCATGTACAACTATGTGGCGAATGTGAAGGGCGCCAAGCGGATCATCGAACGCGAGCGCCCCGAGGTCTGGGAGGTTTTGGAGGAGGTTATCAAGGACCGGCCGGTGCTGCTCAATCGAGCCCCGACCCTGCATCGGCTTGGGATTCAGGCTTTCGAGCCGGTGCTGGTGGAAGGTAAGGCGATTCAGCTCCATCCCCTGGTCTGCGCCGCATTCAACGCCGACTTCGACGGAGATCAGATGTCGGTCCACGTACCGCTTTCCAAGCGGGCCGTCGTCGAGGCCCGGGAATTGATGCTTTCCAGCCGGAACTTGCTCAAGCCGGCCGATGGCGAACCGATCGTTGGACCCTCGAAGGACATGGTGCTCGGGGTGTACTACCTGACCATGGCCCTAGATGGACGCGGCCAGAAGGGCGCCGGACGTGCGTTTTCGAGCTTGGATGAAGTGGAAATGGCCTATGCCCTGGGTCAGGTCGAGGTACACGCCCCGATTCGGCTGCTCACACCGACCTGGTACGACGACCAGGGGGAACGGCAACCCCAGGCTGAGCGGAGATTAATCGAAACGACCGTAGGTCGAGTGCTCTTCAACGACGTGCTGCCGGAGGAGCTGCGCTTCGTCAACCGGGTTTTGGACAAGGAAGCGATGCAAGAACTGGTGGGCGACGTCTACGACCTGCTGCGCGAGGAAGGGACTCCGGCGATTGTCGACGCGATCAAAGACATAGGGTTCGCTTACGCCACTCGCTCCGGGACGACCATCGCAGTTTCAGATATCACCGTGCCGGAAGCGAAGAAGGCCATTGTCGCCAGAACCCTGGAAGAGGCGGAGGCGGTCCGGAAGGACTACCTGCGCGGTCTGCTGACCGAGCAGGAGCAGAACGAGCGGATCATTGAGCTGTGGCAAAACACGACCACTGAGGTCGCGGCCGCGGTCAAGACCGGAATGGATCCGGCGGGGAACCTGAGCACGATGGCGATTTCCGGCGCAACCAAGGGAGGCTTCGGACCAATCTCCCAACTGGCCGGCATGCGAGGGCTCATGGCAGATCCGGCCGGCCGGATCATCCCGCTGCCGATTCGATCCAACTTCCGGGATGGACTGAACACGCTCGAGTACTTCATCTCCACCCACGGGGCACGCAAGGGTCTGACCGACACCGCACTCCGCACCGCGGACGCCGGATACCTGACCCGGCGTTTGGTCGACGTCGCCCAGGACATGATTATCAATTCCGATGACTGTGGCACCGAAGACGGAATGATGATCCGGACCGCCGACGATGTGGCGGGTCAGGACTTCGTGTCCCGCCTGCTCGGACGGGTGCTGGCCAAACGAGTTGTGGACCCGAAGACCGGGGAAGTGCTTTTCCCCCGCGGTGCGCTGCTAGATGCCAAAGCGGCCAGGCAGCTCACAACCACGGGTGTCGAAGAAGTGCTGGTCCGATCGCCGCTGACCTGCGAGCTGCAGTTCGGGCTGTGTGCGCAGTGCTATGGCATGGATCTGGGGCGAGGCAATATGGTCGAGCTCGGCGCAGCGGTCGGAATCGTTGCGGCCCAGTCAATCGGCGAACCCGGGACCCAACTCACTCTCCGCACCTTCCATACCGGTGGTGTGGCGGCCGGTGGGGATATCACCACCGGTCTACCCCGGGTCGAGGAGCTCTTCGAAGCCCGCAAGAAGCCGAAGGGCGAGGCGGTAACCTCTGAGATTGAGGGAACTGTCCGGATCGTTTCGTCAGACAGCCCGGATGGCCAGCGGGAGGTCCAGGTCCTAGACAGCCAATTGCTCAGGGACGAGTATACGATCCCCGGCAATTGGTCGCTGCGGATCGAGAACGGAGATTCGGTCGAGACCGGCGATACCCTGGCCAGCCGCGGCGAGTCGACTATTGCGGCGAGCCACGGCGGCAAGGCCCGGGTCAAAGACCGCAAGGTGACGATCTCCTATGAGCAGCGCGAGCAGGTCGAATACGAAGTTCCGGCGAGCGCTCGATTGCTGGTGGAACACGGCCAAAGAGTGTCGGCGGGCCAGCAGCTGACCGAAGGATCGCTCAATCCACATCGGATCCTGCGTATCCTCGGCCGGGAGGCCTGTGAGGTCTACCTGTTGACCGAGGTGCAGAAAGTCTACCGCTCGCAGGGTCAAAACATCAACGACAAGCACTTTGAGGTGATCATTCGGAAGATGCTTTCCAAGGTCCAGATCTCGCAGCCCGGGGGAACTAGCCTGCTGCCCGGCGACCTGATCGATCGGCTCTACCTGCATCGGCTGAATGCTCAGATCTTATCCGAGGGCAAGCGGCCGGCCCGAGCGATGCAAGCGCTGCTGGGGATCAGCAAGGCTTCTTTGAGCACCGAGTCTTTCCTGTCGGCCTCCTCCTTCCAACATACCATCAAGGTGTTGGCCGGGGCGGCCATCGAAGGGAAGGTCGACTATCTGCGTGGCCTTAAGGAGAACGTGATCATTGGCAAGCTGATTCCGGCGGGCACCGGCTTCCCGGGGGAGGAAGTCGTGCTCCACGACGAACGACTGGATGGCGAGCGGCCGGTCGGGCCGGTAGCGGAACTCGAGCCAGTGACCGAGCTGGTTGGGGAAGAGCCGGTCCCCGAAGCCGAGACGGTGGCCGCCGACTGAGGGGGAGGCGGCCGGTTATAATTAGAGTTCGCCCCGCGTTTAAGGGGGTGCCGGAGTACCTCAAACTAGACAATGAAGTACGCCATCTTTGCCCACGGAGGCAAACAATATCTCGCGGAGGAAGGTGCCAGGATCGAGGTCGATCGCATGCCGCTCGAAGTGGGCAAGCCGGTCGAGTTCCAAGAGATCCTGCTCGTCTCCGACGGCAAGAAGACTGAAGTAGGGTCTCCATACGTGCCCGGAGCCAAGGTCCAGGGCACCATCGTTGAGCACCCTAATGGTAAGAAGATCATCGTTTTCAAATACATCCCCAAGCACCGCTATCGCCGAACGAAGGGGCAGCGCCGCAGACTGACCACGATCTCGATCGAGGCGGTCGGGATTGCCGGCGCGGACGAACCGGCTCCTGTTTCGCCGCGGAAGCCGGCGGCCAAGCCGACGGCCAAACCAGCGGCCAAGCCTCCCGCCAAAGCTCCTGCCAAGCGGGCCAGCGTTAAGCGGGGGCCGGCGAAACCATCCGGCCAGGCCCGCAAGCCGGCGGGGAAATCCAAATCAACTCGGGCAAAGAAGAAGTAGAGGGCAGCCGACATGGCACACAAGAAGGGCGGGGGATCGACCCGCAACGGCCGTGACAGCCAATCCCAACGACTGGGTGTGAAGAAATACGCCGGCGAGTACTTGCAATCCGGCAACATCATTATCCGCCAGCGGGGTAGCCGGATTCATCCCGGCTTAAATGTCAGGAAGGGCAGCGACGACACCCTGTTCGCGACAGCCGACGGATTGCTGCACTTCGACTTCGGACCGGGCGGCCGCCGGCGAGCGAATGTCATACCCCAATCGGAGACTGCCCAGTGAGACCCGGGATCCACCCAACCTATTACCCGAACGCCAAGGTGGTCTGTTCGTGCGGCAACACTTGGACGACCGGGTCGACCGTGGAGTTGATCCACACCGATGTCTGTTCCAATTGCCATCCTTTCTACACCGGCGAGCAGCGCATCGTCGACACCGAAGGCCAGGTGGATCGCTTCTATCGGAAGCTGGAAGCACGTCAGGAGTACCTGGAGGAGATCAAGGAGCGGGAGGTGGCACGCACGTCGCCATTGACCCCAATCACCGAATTGGAGCTGGGCAAGCGCGCTGAGCAGGCCCTGGCCCAGGCCGGGATCACCCAGGTCGGGCAGGCACTCGAATTGATGCAGCAAGGAGATCTTGCGATCCTTGCAGTCGAGAACTTCGGTCGCAAGAGCCTGGCCGACTTGAAGCGGCGGCTCAAGGCGCGCGGCTTCGAGCTCCCAGCCGCGGCGAAGGAGCCTCAGGTGTAGCCCGCCGGGCAATTCGGGCATGAAGTACACTCAAGGCAGGTGCTCCCGCACCTGCCTTTTCTATTTGAGGAGAGATCGATCGCTTGACCGGCTCAATCGAAGTAATCACGGGATCGATGTTTAGCGGGAAGACCGATGAATTGATCAGGCGGCTGCGCCGGGCGACGATCGCCCGACAACAAGTTCAAGTCTTCAAACCGCAGGTGGACACCCGCTTTCGGGTGGACAAGGTGACCTCCCATGCCGGGGGTCATTTCGAGGCGACCCCGGTTGGCGAGGCGGGCAAGGTCCCCGGCCTGCTGGCCGCCGGGTCGACCGTGGTGGCGTTTGATGAAGCTCAGTTTTTCGATCCGGCGATCGTTGAGGTCTGCCGGGAGCTGGCCGACCGGGGCCTTCGGGTGATCGTGGCCGGATTGGACACCGACTTCCGCGGCGACCCGTTTGGCCCGATGCCGGTCCTGATGGCTGTCGCCGAGCGAGTGGACAAGCTGCAGGCAATCTGCATGGTATGCGGGGATGCCGCCACCCGCACCCAACGGCTGATCGACGGCAGGCCGGCCCGGGCCTCGGATCCAGTGATCGTAGTAGGGGCGAGCGAGCTCTACGAAGCGCGCTGCCGGGGGCATCACGAGGTACCGAGATGAGAGACTACCTCGAATTCCTGGACGAAATCCTGATTAGCGAGGAGCAGCTGCAGGCTCGGATTCATCAGCTGGGGGTCGAGATCAGCCGTGATTACGAGGATCAGGATCTCTTGTTGATCTGCGTGCTGCGGGGAGGGGTGCTGTTCCTGGCAGATCTAATGCGGCACATCAGTGTTCCGCTCAGCATTGATTTCATGGCGGTCTCCTCCTACGGTGCGGGCTCCCGTCAGTCGAAAGGCCAGGTCCGGATCACTCTCGACCTGACGACTTCAATCGAGGGCCGCAACGTCCTGCTGGTCGAGGACATCATTGACAGCGGGCACACCATTGCCTCGGTCTTGGAAATGCTCAGCCTCCGCCGCCCGAGCAGCCTGCGGGTGTGTGCCCTACTTGACAAAGCCGAGCGGCGGGAAGTCGTCGTCCCGATCCACTATCGCGGCTTTACCATCCCAAACAAGTTTGTATTCGGTTACGGCCTCGACCTCGACGAGTATCACCGAAACTTGCCTTTCGTCGGCGTGCTGCGACCGGACAAAGCTCCCGAGATTGACCAAGCTGGTTGAGCAGCTAATCCAGCCTGAGATCCTGACCCTCCTGCGGCGGCACTCGGGGAACCGGGAGATCTGGCTCGTCGGTGGCGCGCTGCGAGATCACTTTCTTGGTCGGGCCCAACCTGACCTCGATTTCGTCGTCGATCGCGGGGCGGCCAGCTTGGCCCGCCTGCTTTCAGAGGATTTGCAGGCAGGCTACTACTCCCTCGACGACGAACGAGACGCGGCCAGGGTCATCCTTCCCGATCAGGCGGGGACCCTCGACTTCGTACGAAGATCCGGAACCTCGATCGAAACGGACCTCGCTGAGCGAGACTTCACGATCAATGCCCTCGCGCTGCCTCTGGAGGGCGATGAACGCTTGATCGATCCGCTTGGCGGACTGCAGGACCTCAAAGATCGGCGGCTACGACCGTGCCGCGAGGATGCTGTCTTGCGGGATCCGGTGCGCGCCCTGCGGGCGGTGCGGCTGGCGGTCCGGCTCGGGCTCCGCATGGAGCCGGATACTGTGCTGCAAGTCCGAGCCGCGGGCGACCGGTTATTGGCGGCACCGGCCGAGCGGGTGCGGGATGAGTTCATGAAGCTGCTTGACCCATCCGCTGCCGGGTCTGCAATTCGCCTGATGGATCATCTGGGGCTGCTCGTCGCGGTCTGTCCGGAGCTCGACCAGCTCCCGGGATCCGAGAGGGATGGCCGAGAGCGGAGCCTCACGACCTTCGAGCGGCTTGGGGAGCTACTGGAGCAGTTGGGTCTGCGAGGCAACGGCGGGCGGGCTCGAAACCTGGCGCTGGCCGAGGTCGTCCTTCAACTCGGCCGATTCCGGGCAAGTCTCGCCGACCACCTCCAGCGCCGGATCCGCGGCGGCCGACAGGCAGTCCAGTTGTTGGGCTTTGCAGCCCTCTACAGCGGGGGCGAGGGCGTGGGGCAAGAGTCGGTGGCCGCTTCCAGCGTGGCAGAGCTGGCCAAGCGCCGTGGACTGGAATTGCGGCTCAGCCGGGCGGAAGCCAGCCGGATTGAGGCCATCGTCCTGAACCACTGGAGGCCTGCGGTGCTTGCAAATTCCGGGGCTCTCGGCGGTGGTGAGCTCTATCGTTTCTTTCGGGCAACCGGAGAGGCCGGGATCGAGGTCGTCATACTTTACCTGGCCGCTTCACTGGCCAGGTTGAGCTCAGCTCCTGCGCCGGGCGAGTGGAAGTCGAGGATTGGGATCGCTCGGACGCTCTTCGAGGCTTGGTTCGAGCGGGGAGATCAAGTGGTCCGACCCCCGAAACTCATCGCGGGAGATGAGCTTGCCGGCGCCCTGGGCCTGCAAGCCGGGAGCGCGATCGGGGAATTGCTGGAAGCGATCCGGGAGGCCCAGGCGGACGGCCGGGTTCACGACCGAGACTCGGCAATTCAGCTGGCGCGGGCGTTCCTCGAATCCGGCCGAGCAGGACAGCGGGTCGGAAGGGCTTCTGAGCTCAGGGATAGAGCTCAGTGAGGGTGGGTTCGTAGAAGCAGCGGCAGCCGAGCGGATGGGAACACCCAGTAGCAGGCAATCTCGCGACTATCGCCTTCTCGTATTCCCCTTCCTGCTGCCGGCAGGCGGGGCAGGCATCATGGGCCACGATGACCCGGATCCGGCTTACCCGCGGATTGTCCCGCAATCGAGCCAGGGCCATTCCCTGCGGGCTGTCTATCGCGGCCTCCGAGTCCATGGGCGCTGCGGATTGTACACCCCAGTGAGCTCGCAATGAGCCGAGTCATTCTACACGTCGACCTGGATGCGTTCTTCTGTTCGGTGGAAGAGCTGATGGCCCCGGAACTCAAGGGCCAGCCCTTCGTTGTCGGTGGACGGCCGGAGGGGAGAGGGGTCGTCACTTCGGCCTCCTATGCGGCGCGTCAATACGGGGTTCGATCGGCGATGCCGATGGCCCAGGCGGTCCGTTTGTGCCCCGGTTTGCGGATTGTGCGACCACGGCATGCAGAGTATTCGGACTTTTCGGACCGGGTCATGACGTATTTGCGCGATTCAGTTCCAGTCGTCGAACAAATCTCGATTGATGAAGCCTTCCTCGATGCGAGCGACGACCCACGCGGTGGTCCGGGAGCGGCACGCGAGATGCAGGCCGCAATCCGCACGCGGTTTGGCCTTCCCACATCCTGGGGGGTAGCCAGCAATAAGCTAGTGGCCAAGATCGCAACTGAGGTCGGGAAACCGAACGGTCTGATCTCCGTTCCGGGCGGATCAGAGGCCCAGTTCCTGGCTCCACTCCCGGTGGCAATGCTCTGGGGGATCGGCCCCAAGTCCGAGGCCCGCCTGGCCGATTTCGAGGTCCGGACCATCGGCCAGCTGGCACACCTGTCCGACGTTCGGCTCGGCGAGGTCTTTGGGGACTGGGGCATGGAACTTGCAGCGAGAGCTCGAGGACTCGACGATCGACCTGTCGAGGATTCTTACGAGCCGCGTTCGCTATCTGCCGAGCAGACTTTCGCAAAGGATGTGTCATCCGAGTCGAGATTGCGGCGTTGTTTGCTGGAAATGAGCGAAAGAGTTGGGCGGCGGCTGCGTCAGGCCGAACTGGCCGGTTCGACGGTCCGGATCAAGCTGCGTTGGCCGGACTTCGCCACGATCACCCGCCAGTCCAGACTGGCTCAGCCGACCGATCAGGACCAGGAGATCTTCCGCGCCGCCTGGGTGCTGTTCAAGGGCAATTGGCGCCAGGGTCGGGCGGTCCGCCTGCTCGGAGTGGGCGTGTCGGAGCTGGGCCCTCCCGTGCGTCAGCTGGGCCTGTTCGACCGGGCATGGGAAGCCGACCGGAGACTGCTGCAAGCGATCGACAGACTGCGCGAGAAGTATGGTTCGGACGTGTTGACTCGGGCGGGGGAGTTGGCCGACGACCGGGACTGACCGACTTGGCCCCCCAAGCGTCGAATTCGACTGACGAGTGACCCCACGATGACTTTGCTTGGCAAGGGATATTACATCTGGCAGATCTGGAACTGCGAAGGCGGTGATCCGGCCGCGATCGCTTCCAAGGCCAAGTCAGCCGGACTCTCACACGTCCTGGTGAAGATCGCGGACGGAGTGCTGCTCTATAACGTGGATAAGAACAGCAAGCAAGACTTGGTGCCCCCGCTCATCGAGGCCTGTCGCAAGGAAGGGATCCAGGTCTGGGGTTGGCACTATATCCGAGGCAGCAACCCGATCGGAGAGGCCCGGATCGCGGTGCAGCGCAGCCTGGCGCTGGGCATTGATGGTTACGTCATCGATGCGGAAGGGGAATTTCAAACGGGCAGGAAGCAATCCGCGGCCCGCCGTTTCATGCAAGAACTGCGGGCGGGGCTGCCGGCCCTCCCGGTGGCTCTCAGCACCTACCGGTTCCCCAAGCGCCACACCCCCTTCCCATTCGCTGAGTTTCTGGAGAGCTGCGACTACGCCATGCCTCAGGTTTATTACGAGCAGGCCCATGATCCGGAAGCCCAGCTCGAACTGTGCGTCGAGCAGTATTTGGCTCTCAACCCAGCCCGCCCGGTTATTCCGACGGCACCGACCTACGGACGCGGGACTTGGCGTCCGACGGCTGAGGAGACTACTCGGTTCTTCGGCAAAGCCAAGGAGCTTGGCCTGAGTGCCGCGAATGCCTGGAGCTGGGACGTCGCCTCTCGGGATGCCTACAGCGACCTTTGGGCGGCCGTAGCAGCCTTTGAATGGCCGATCGAACCGCCGGTAGCCGACATGCCGGAACGGCTCGTCGGGCGGCTGAACGAGGGCGATGGCAATCTGGTGGCGGGGCTGTATGCCGAGAATGCCGCCCACGTTACTGGGGAGCGGATGGTCTTCTCGCGCAGCGCAATCGCCGACTGGTATCGCCGGCTGCTCAATGAGTTGCTGCCCGAGGGGCAGTTCGAAGTCACTGGGAAGGCAGGTTCCGGCTCGACCCGCCACTATACCTGGACCGCCCGCAGTCCGAACGGGCAGGTCTTGGATGGCAACGACACCCTGGGCTTGCGCGAAGATCGCATTCAGTTCCACTTCAGCTACTTTACAATTCGCTAAGTTCGGCCACCAAATAGACATGCCCGGTTGTCAAGCTCGTTAGCCGCGATGCTGACGAACCTCTCCGTCGACCAGAGGGTCGCGCTAGTCGTCGGAACCCTGTCCCTGGTGATGCTGGGCCTGATCTGGCTGGGGTACCGCCGGGTCCGGGCTGCTCAGCAGCTCCCATACTTCACGCTTCGTCACCGCAGAGTTCGCGAAGGCTGGCGCCTGATCCTCCTGGGGTTTGCCCTGGGGATTTTCGGCCTCTTTGCCCGACTGTTTGGGGTTCAAGCGGTCCAAGTGCTGATTACTCCAACGCCCTCCCTCACGCCGACGGCCAGCCTGACCCCGACCGCTACTATCACCCTGACTCCCTCCATCACTCCGACTCCCACCATCACCTTGACGCCCAGTATCACCCCAACCCCAAGTGCAACCTCGACACCCGGAATCCCGGAGGCGTTGACCGTGCTCTTTCGTGAAACGGTCACCCCACGACCGGAGGCCGTCTTCAGTCCGCTGGAGTTCAGCCAGCGGCTGGATCGGCTGAACCGGGCAATTGGGCCCGCGGAGGCCTTCGAAAATCCGGTGGAGATTCTCTTCGGTGCATTCACCTATGACGCGATGGATGATGGCGTACGCTGGACTGCTCTCTGGTACTTCGGCGGCGAGATCGTGTGTTCAGAGACCAAGCCGTGGGACGGGGGGACCGGAGGCTACGGGTTTACCGATTGCGCGCCACTCGATGGATTTCAGCCGGGGGAGTACGAGGTCAGGATGTTTCTGGGGGAGACCTGGGAAGTCTCTGGGCGGTTCCTGATCGTGGGGCCGGTGGCTCAAGCAACCGCGACCGCGACACCGTAACCGTCCAGCCGGGGCGCTCGGCAGAGGGGTGTCATGGACTTCCGCCGAGGGCAAAGGCCGCTTCAACCAGCTGAAGCAGCGATCGATAGCCGCGCCGCATCGGGCGGATTTCGATGTACTCGTGTAGGGTGTGCGCCTCTCCTCCCTTGGTCAGCCCGACGCAGATCGCAGGCAGCCCTCGATTCAACGGGACGCTGGCGTCGGTCGAACCCGCTTCGAGAATCCGCTCCCGTTCTCCATTGCGCCGGAGTGACTCACAGGCGGCCAACACCAACGGATGGTCCGGCCGCAAGTCGCCGCCAGGGCGCGACCCCACGAGTTCGAGGCTGATCTGGACGGTCTCATCCTGATTTCGAGCGATGGCCTCGTGCATGCGCGCCTCGAGCTCCTCCAACGCGCGATCTGACTCCGAACGCAGGTCGAGATCGAGGGTGGCCTCGTCCGCGATCGTGTTGACCGAGCGACCCCCATTCATGGTCCCGATGTTCAAAGTTGTCCGGGGCTCGCGCGGCAGTGGAATTCGCAGCAATTCCTCTCCCAGCCGCAGCAGTCTATGCAGGGCAGAGGGACGATCCCAGTGAATCCAGGAGTGACCGCCTCGAGTCCGGGCCTGCAGTCGGTATCGGCGGACCGGGAGGGCCCGGTGATAGATATGTCCGAGCGCCATCCCCTCCAGGACCAAATAGGCGCAGACCGATTTCCCGAATCGTCCAACGACTTGCAACATTCCCTGCAGGTTTCCCAGGCCTTCCTCTCCGACATTCGCCACCAACCAGGTGTCGCCAGCCGGTCGGTGATCCGAGAGGTCGTAGGCCAACTCCACCAGGGCGGCCAGGGCGACCGCATTGTCCCCAACTCCTGGTCCGGTCAAGCGAACCCGGGTTCGCCGGTGGGCAAGATCGGTTGTAGCAGAGAACACGCTGTCGAGATGGGCCGAGATCACCAGGGGTGGGCGCTGGTTGCCGGGAACTCGGGCATAAAGATTACCGTGCGGGTCGACTTCGATTTCCGGCAGACCTGCCGATCGGAATTCCCCCAGCAGGTAGCGCGCTCGCTCCGCCTCCCCGAAGGTCGGCCCGGGGATGGCCTGCACCGCGAGAGTCCGTTGGATCCAGCGTTCCAGGTCCATGCTTAATTCAACCGGACTGCAGACCGCAGGGTGGCCAGCCGGGCTTCTGCCAGGCCCGGCGCGGCGCCGAGCGCGTGGAGCGGTCCGTGCCCCTCGACTGCCAGGGAGGCGGACACGTTACCCCACAGCCCGGCCTCGACTGCATCTCCGGTTTGTTCCAGCCCGACCAGGAATCCTCCACAGTATGCGTCGCCGGCTCCGGTGACGTCGACCACCCGGGCCGGACTGGCAGGAATGTGCCAGCGTGCTTTGGCATTGTTGTCCAACAGGAATTGACCGGCTGCGCCGCGCTTCAGCAATACGATTGGGCATCCAAAGCTGGCGAACTCCTCCGCCATTTCCCAAAGCCCAGGCGGGCGGGGTTGGAAGAAAGACCGGGCCTCGGCCTCGCTAGGCAGAAACGCGGAGAGTCCGTTTACCAGGATGCGGAGCTTCTGGCGAAAGTTCGGCTGCATGTAGCGAATGGAAGGATCCACCGTGATCAGCCTGACTCCCAATTCCCGCAACCGGGCCGGCACAATGCTGTGGGTCAGATAGTCACTGGGAGCAAGATGGGCGCCGGCAGTGGAATCGAGGCTGGCAGGCAAATCGCCCGGTCGAAGCGCGAGCGGTCCGAATTCGTCCTGGTTGTCCTGGCCCTCGGTGGAGGAGCGGTAATCAGTCAACGCCAGAGGAAGCGGGAGGCGCGCCTTCAGGAAGTAGGCGGCCGGGTTGGTGTCGACTCGCTCCTGAAGCGAGAGATACTTGTAGAAAGTGCGAGTGTCCTGATGGACCGGAAGGACTCGAACACCGTCGGTGTGAATTCCAGCACCCTGGATCCGCTCTAGCCAGGCCTGGGGATAGTTGGAACCAATCCGGCTGACGATCCCGACCGATCTGGACCACACGGCCGCACCCACCGCGGCATAGGCCGCGTTGCCGCCAAGCACTCCCAGGAATGCCTGATCGGTGTGGGTGATACAATAGTCTTCCCGCAGACCCCCGAGGATCAGATACCGGGAGGGCATCGGCCGAATTATACCGAGAGCATAGAGATGGCCAGCTCATTGAGTGAGCAAGCCGCGATGGCCGCCAGTTTCATCGAGCGAGCATGGCCCCAGGCAAAGCAAGCTGCTTGGGGCCTTTTTGATCGAAAGCTCGAGAACATCCGCCAAGTGATCGTATGCGGCTGTGGGGACTCTCATCACGCCGCGGTCAGCCTGGGCTGGACGATTGCCAATTGGACCGGTCTGCGCGCCGCCGGACTCACGGCGATGGAGACCGCTCGGTACCTCGTCCCCACTTTGAATTCCGAGGCGGGCAGTATCTTGGTGGTGGCGATCTCGGCTTCCGGCGCGACGGTCCGTACCCTCGAGGCGGTTACTTTGGCGAAAGCGGCCGGAATGCAGACGCTGGCCGTGACAACGGCCAATGGCGGACCGCTGGCCGCTGAGACCCATGATTTCATTCAGCTGCAGTTGCCAGCCGTTCCTCCCGGCCCCGGCCTGTTGAGCTACTTGGCCTCACTGGTCGCCGGGTTCGCGCTCGGCTCGCGGCTCGCGCCACTCGAGGTCCAGGAGACAATCGAGGCTGGTCTAAATGAACTGCCAGGATTGCTAGCGGCCTGGCAGGCCAGCCAGGCCAAACTGGCGACCCGGTTGCTTGAGCGATTCGACCCGGTTTGGCCACTTATGTTCCTTGGGTCCGGACCGGCCCACGGCTCGGCTCGTTTCGCCGCCGCGAAGTGCATCGAAGCCAGCGGGCAAGTCGCCTTTGCCCAGGATGTTGAGGAGTGGGCCCACCTTGAATACTTCTGCGACCCGGCCGAGCTACCGGTTTGGATCCTGAGCGGACAGGGTGCCAGCATCGGAAGGGAGCGGGAGGTGGCCGAAGCTGCCAAGAGGATCGGCAGGACATTGGCGGTGAGCGAATGGGAGAGCGCCGACCCGATGCCGGCCTGGCTCCGAGAGAGTCTGGCGCCGCTTGTCCTGTGGTCGGGCCCGCTGATATTTGCTGATCAATGGATGAGTCGAATCGGTCAGGAACCGTTTCGCGGCTTCGGCGGGGGGCGCAGCCGTGAACAAGGTGGAGGGATCAGCCGAATTCGCAGCGGCGAGCGCGTGACTTCGCTGGCTCAACTAAGCTCGTTCCGGACTCGGAACTGAAGTCACATTGTATGGTCACAACAAACCTGGTTATAATGACGCGACCGTGGCAGCGAAATCGTTCCGCTGCCGAGTTCTTTTAGCTGGGGGGCCCCAGGGATGACAATCGCCAGCGTCCTGCTGATCGAGAGCGGCCGGCCGAGCGCACCTTCGTTCGCGCCAGCTCTTGAGAAGAAGGGGTTCGCGGTTACGGTCCAACATGAAGTCGGACCGGCAATCAAATCAGCAGCCAAGAGCCCACCGGATGTGCTCATCCTGGATGCGGCTTCGATGCGGACCAGTGGGAGCCGGTTGTGCCGAACGGCCCGGGCCAACCTGGATGGTGTCCCGATTATTCTGATCTCCCCGGCCGGCACCGGTTCGGACACCGCGAACGGATCTACCGTCAACCTGGTCCAGCCATTCACCGCCCGCAAACTCGTGAACCGGGTACATCGGCTCCTGCCAGGCGACGACCGTTACTCGCTCCAAGCCGGGCCGATCAAGCTCAATCTGGTTCAACGCAAAGTCAAAGTATACGGGCGGGAGAGCCGTTTGACTCCGAAACAGGCCAAGCTGCTGGAGCTCTTCATGCACAATCCCGGGAAACTGCTCACCCGCAAGCAGTTGATCCGGGAAGTCTGGCTGACCGACTACACCGGCGACACCCGCACCCTGGATGTCCACATGAGCTGGTTGCGGCACGCAGTGGAAGGAAACTCAAAGAAGCCGCAGTTCCTGCGCACGATCCGAGGCATGGGCTACCGCCTCGACATCCCAAGTTAGACTCAGAAATCAGAGATTGCCGAATACGCTCATCCAGTTGGATGAGACGCACCGCGTCGGCCGATTAGCTCAGCTTGATTTCCTTCGCCAGCCAGCCGACTCCGCCTTGGGCGGTCATGGCTTTGGCGGCCACCGTATGGCGGCCCCGCCGACGGTAGTGATTGGAGAGGCTGGGGATGAATTCGGCCGAGCGCCAGCCACGGACCGATTGGGATCGGCTCCGAAAGAGGCGACCGTCGTAGTCCCAGTCCACTTCGAATCCCGTCAGTGATTCAGAATCTGAATCTCCAATCCCGATCAAGCTAACCCGCACGTCCCGGCCTGTGGCGCCAACTCGCACTCGTGGCTTCAATGCGGGTCCGCCAGGCACTGAAGGATCTTCCCAGACGCCGAAGGCTTGAGTTGCGGGCTGCAGCAACAACCGGCGGCGAGTCGTCCCAACCGCCAGGGGAGAGAGGTCGCACGCCAACCAGCGCCGTTCCAGCCGGTCGGCCACCACCGCGGTAGTCCCAGCGCCGCAGAAAAAATCCGCCACCAGAGCGCCAGACTGGGTTGAAGCCGCGACGACCCGCTCGAGCAGCGCCTCCGGTTTCTGGGTTGGATACCCGGTCCGCTCGGCATGCAGCCGGGCGACCACCGGGAAGTACCACCAGTCTTCCGGCACTTTGCCACGAGCCAGATCCGGACGCTTGCCGAATCCGGCCTTGGGCGAGCTCGCAAAGGTCTTGGCGGTTGCCGGGTCGTAGGGCGTTCGTACGGCGTCGGCGTTGAAGGTGTACGCCTTCGATTTCGTATAGACATAGATCGTGTCGTGTTTCCGCTTGAACCCGCTCCGAATCGGGGAAGGTCCGTGATAGACCCAGATGATTTCATTAAGCAAGCGGTCTGGCCCAAAGATCTCGTCCAGGAGCACCCGACCGTAGGCAGCCGCGTGCCAATCGAGATGGAGGTAGAGGGTCCCGGTTTCGGCAAGCAACCGATGCATTAAGACCAAACGGGGATAGAGCATGTTCAGGTACTCAGGCAATCCGGACCAGGCGTCTTCAAAACCGGTCGTGGTCTGCCAGGCCGAAGGCCGGCGCGAATCCTCTGACCGGCCGGTGCGGGCGCGGTAGGTCTTCCCGGAGTGAAAGGGTGGATCGGCATAGATTAGATCGACCTGGCCTTCGAATTGAGCCAACAGGGCCGCCATGACCCCAAGGCTGTCACCCAGGATCAGACGATTGGGGTGAGCGACCGAACCGCCGCCGGTCGGCAGTACCAGGTCGGTCTGACGCAGATCGACGGGGTCCGCGGGGTGAAGCGACTTTCCTGGCCACTGGAGAGTGGCCGTTTCCGGAATCCGTTTTGCAGTCCGAGGCATGGGCAGACTCAAGCCCACTTCAGGATGATTGAGGAGAATCGCCTCAAGCCGGTGGCCGACGGCCGAACTGTTGCTCCAGGATCCCGGGGAGTTGAGGAGTCCCGGTCTCCTCCAGTTCGTAGCGAACCCGTTGAGCAGGCTTGTTCAAGGACATCAGCCGGCTCAGGTTGATAGGGGTGCCGATCAGCACCAGATCTGCCTCGGCCGCATTGATGGTCTGCTCCAATTCCCGAATCTGGGCCTGACCGTAGCCCATGGCCGGCAGGATGTTTCCGGTGGTGGGGTATTGGGCATAGGTCGCCGAAATGCTTCCGCGGGCGTACGGACGCGGATCAACGATCTCACGGGCCTGGAAGCGCCGTGCAGCAATCCAGCCCGCACCGTATGACATTCCACCATGGGTGAGGGTGGGGCCATCCTCCACAACCAACACTCGCCGATCGCGAATGGCAGCCGGATCCTCAACCTGGATCGGGGAGGCCGCTTCGATCACCCTGGCATTCGGATTCAAGCTTTGGATATTCCGCCGTACTGCTTCTACATTCGCAGGTTCAGCGGTATCGACCTTATTGATGATCAACAGGTCGGCTGAGCGCACGTTAGCTTCCCCGGGGTGGTAGCGGAGTTCGTGCCCCGGCCGGTGGGGGTCGACGACTACGATGTGCAGATCGCTGCGAAAGAACGGTAGGTCGTTGTTCCCGCCGTCCCATACGATAATGTCGACTTCGGATTCGGCGGCACTCAGCACGCCCCGGTAGTCGATCCCGGCATACACGATCGCCCCTAAGGCAAGGTGCGGTTCGTATTCCTCTCGTTCCTCGATGCTGCACTCGTGGAGATCCAGATCTGCATCGCTGGAGAAGCGCTGGACCGCCTGTCGAGTCAGGTCCCCATAGGGCATCGGATGACGAACTACCCCGACACGATGGCCTAATTGGCGCAACAGGCCTGCGACCCGGCGGCTGGTCTGGCTCTTTCCGCTGCCGGTCCTGACCGCACATACTGAAACAACTGGCTTGCTGGACTGGAGCGTGGTAGTGCCGGTCCCCATCAGCCGGAAATCGGCGCCATTGATCAGCACCTGGGAGGCAATATGCATCACATACTCATGGGTTACATCGCTATAGGCAAATACGACCTGGTCCGCCGAATGGGCATGGATCAGTTCGACCAACTGTTGCTCGGGGTGGATGGGGATCCCTTTGGGGTAGAGCCGGCCGGCGAGGGATGGCGGATAGGTTCGGTTTTCTATGTTCGGAATCTGAGTCGCCGTGAAGGCGACGACCTGATAGGCGGGGTTGTCGCGAAAATAAACATTGAAGTTGTGGAAATCACGCCCGGCGGCGCCCATGATGATCACTCGAGCTGGTTGCATGGTCGGTTTCGTCGGCTCCTCCCGAGGTGGAATCACATTACGGCGGGCGCGGCAATGCCCAACAAGTGCAGACTGTTGGCCAGCGCCTGTCTTGCGGCGGCGGTTAGCCTGAGCCGGGCTGCTTGGAGCTCAGTTGATTCGGTCTGCAGGACGGGGATCGCATGGTAGAAGGCGTGAAACGTTCTTGCCAGCTCATAGGCGTAGTTGGCGATGTGGAGCGGCTTGTACTCAGTGGCCGCCCTGCCTACCGTCTCTGGAAAGCGTGAGATTCGATCAATCAGCTCGGCTTCGAGCGGCGCAAGCTCAAAATCGAATGCGGCGGTCTCCGGCAGTTTGCCGGCCTTCCGCAAGATACTGTTGGCCCGGACATGGGCGTTTTGGATGTAGGGAGCGGCCTGGCCTTCGAAACTTAGGGCCGAGTCCCAGTCGAATACGATGTCTTTGATGTTGTCAACCGAGATCAGGGCGTAAATCAGCGCGCCGAGCCCAATCTGGCGGGCCACTTCCTGTCGCTGTTCCCCTCGCAATTCAGGGTTCTTTTCGGCAATGATCCCCTCGACTCTCCGCCTGGCCTCGTTGTACACGTCCATGAACAGCACGACATGTCCAAGCCGAGACGACATTGCACCCTCGGGGAGGGTGACGAAGCCGTAGGCCAGGTGGAAACATTGGGCGGCCTGAGGGAACCCCCACAGTTCGAGGATCTTGAATACCTGCTGGAAATGCAGGCTCTGGCGAACGTCGACCACGTACACCGATCGATCCACGTCAAATTCCTCGAACTTCCGTTTGGCCAGGGCCAGGTCTTTGGCCGCATATAGGGTTGTGCCGTCGCTGCGCAGCAAGACGACCGTTCGGAACTTCTCTTTGGTCAGACCGAGCTTCTGGTCGATCTTGACAATCACCGGCCCGTCCGGTCGTTCATCGTCCGCAACCCCGGCCTGGACGAGCTCGCCAACGATCCGTTTGGCGTCTTCGTCGACTTCACTCTCGAAGAAAAACACTTCGATCGGAGCCCCCAGGATTCTCAGGATGTCTTCGAATTCGTCCAGACTCCATTTGCGAGTCATCAGCCAGAGCTGGCGAACCTCCGGGTCACTCGCGTCCCACCGGCGGTAGAGCTCACGGCGTTCTGCGTCGTATTGCTCGCGGCGGAGGCGCTGTTCGGAGGTCTCCTGTTCGGCCGGCTCCACCAACGAGTTCGCCTCAGTGTAGACCCCGGCCAGCCATTGGCCGCGCTCATGCACACCCGCCGGCTCCTCGCCAAAGTGGAACCTGCGATAACCCCAGATGCAGGTCATCACGCCCAAGCCGACATCCCCCGGATAGGCGGCCCGAATTGTCGGGTAGCCGGCGAACTCGGTGAGCCGGGCCAATGATTCCCCAAGCACCACGTTGCGGGCATGCCCGATGTGAAAGGAGTGGTGGGTGTTCGGTTGAGCATACTCCACCATGACTCGCTCCGACTTCGGTGTGCCTTTCCCGAATTCCACTCCCCGGGTGATGGCCTCATCCACTACGCGCCGGGCATAGACGCCGGTGTCGAAGTAAGCGTTGAGGTAGGCGTTTTCACTGGTGATTCGGGCGAATCCGGGAGGTTTTTCCAGCTGCCCGGCCACCACTTGCGAGATCTCCCGAGCTCGGGCCGGGACATTGACTCCGGGGTCCGCTTTGGCTTCGCGGGCCGCGGCCTGGAAGCAGGCCGCGGTGCCAATGCCCCATTGTCCCTGGAAAGGAGTCGGGGCCCATTGGATGGTCTCGGGTTGGGGGATTCCGGCTCGGCTGAAGGCTGCTCGCACGCGGGCGGTGAGCTCGTGGATCTCCGAGTCGAACATGGTCTAATCCGCGGCAAACAAAAGACCTCGACCGGAATAGTCGAGGCCTACGGCAACGGCAGGCTGCACTTTCTAACCGCGGTCCTGCTGGACGGAGGCCAATCTCTTCATCAGCCGGCTCTTGCGCCTGGCCGCGTTTTTCCGATGGATGACGCCGGCGTCGGCGGCACGATCCAACTGCTGGATCGCTTCCTTCACGGCCGCTGCGGCCAGATCAGGCTTTCCTGCCTCAATCGCAGTTCGGGCGAGCTTGACCTGGGTACGGGCGTGAGTCCGCACCGGTTTGTTCCGGTCCCGGCGTTTCTCATTTTGCCGGATCCGTTTCTTTGCTGAGCGCGTGTTTGCCAAATTGATCCCTTCGCTACGGCAACCTAGGATTGTAGCCGATGCCGCCGGGCTTGTCCAGAGTCGGCCATTTCAACTCGTCAAACTTCGACCAACCGCACTCCTCCCAACGCATCAAGAAAGCACAGCAGCCCGATCGGTTTCTCGCCGAGCAGGCTGGCTGCACACCGGATGTAGCGCTCTACTTGGGGTGCGTGATACTTCACGGCGGCCGGCAATTCGGTCTCCTCCCGCAATCTATCGATCTTGAAATCGACCAGCTTCCAGCCCTGCGGCCCGCGCCACAACAGGTCGATCTGACCGCTCTGGACCTGACCCTGGGGATCAGAGATGGTGAATGGGATCTCATGCTGCGCGTCCTCCGCAGCTCTCACCTCGGTCCACAGCTCGTGGGCGACCAGGCGGCCCAGCAGCTCAGCCGATTCCTCGATTGCCGCGTGGCGCTGCCGCGTATCCACCAGGCCGGCCCGCAAAGCTTCGTTCTCGATGAAGCGCTCGAATCCGGGGCTGCCGGGTATCGCCAAACGCTGAATGGCCGCGTGGACAATGCGTCCAACCGCGACCGCCGGGGCGCGCCGGCCGCTGCCGGTCGCCCGCCAGGTGCGCTCCGGCTCCTGATCCAGTCCGGGATCGGTCTCTTCCTTGGGGGTAACCGGCACCACCCGGTAGAGCGGACGCTCACTCGAGTCGGGCCAGGCGGTGGCGCTGCCCGGCTGATGCCACCGCCTCGGTTCGGCTTCGGGCGCGCTCCAGACCCGCACCTGCGCGCCTCCGGTTAGCTTCACCGTGAGAGTCTCCCCGACCCGCTCGGCCAATGCCTTCGGTTCGAGTCCGAGCAGCTCGAGGGCCTGCTTCATCCAACCCGCGGCGCTCAACCCTGCCCGGTTTTGACTCAAGTGCCCGCTGACGATCAACCGCTCCCGGGCCCGGGTCGCGGCCACGTAAAGCAACCGTTTCTCTTCGGCCTGCGACTGCTCCTCATCCAACGCCCGGGCCAGCCTGTAGACAGTCGGCTTATCTTCCAGCCGGTCCATTGCGGCGGCCACGCCGAGTTCTTCCATCAGATAGACCGGCCGGGCGAGCTGAGGGCTGGTGCGCGAGGCGTCGGCCAGCGCTACCAGATCGAATTCGAGGCCCTTGGCCTTGTGAATAGTCATGAGCTGCAGCGACCCGCCTTCCCCGGCCGGCGCTTCGCCCTCCCGCACGCCGGCCCCCCGCAGCACGTCCAGGTACTCCAGGAAGGCGCTGACGTTTACCAGTTCGCTGGCCTGGGCGTCCTCGACCAGCTTGTCCAGATTGCGCCACAGGCGGGCGTGTGAGCTGGCCAGCACCGCTCGCCAGTCGAGCCGTCCAACCAGTCGACTGATCAGCTCGGCAACCGGGAGCCGATCGACCAGAGGATGCAGCTCTTCGAGCACCGCCTGGGCGCGGCGGCTGGGGCCGAGATCGTGCGGCTCGAGAAACTGGTCGGCCTCCGCCAGCGCGGCCCGCACCGGTCGCGGTGAGTCACCGTTCAACCGGAGCCGTAACAGGCCCGGATCGCTGAGCCCGATGGCGGGCGAGCGCAGGAACCCGGCCAGCGCCAAATCGTCGCTCGGATCGGCAATCGCTCGCAGCGAATTGACCAGGTCCCGGATCTCCGGCCGTTGGTAGAAGCCGCGGCCGGCAACGGTCACAAACGGAATCCCGGCCGCCTCGAGCGCCGACTCGTACGGCTCGAAACCGCTCGAGGCGCGAAACAACAACGCTACCTCGCTCCAATCCTGGATCACCCCGTCCTGCCGCAACTCGACCAGCCGATTGGCGAGGGCGTGGGCGGCCGCAATCCGGGCCTGCTCGGCCCCCTGCCCAGATCCGAGCACAAGCTCGAGGTGAGGACCGGAACCGGAGGCGGCCGGCTCGGCGCGCTGAGCGGTCAGCGAGGTGTATGGGACCTGGTACAGGTCGCCGGTCTCTTCCCGACCCATCAACGGACCGACGAAGTCATCGAGCGCCGAGAGCAGCTGCGAATGGGCGCGGAAGCTGAGCTCGATCTCCGGCGCCAAGCCACCGGCGGCCAGGACCTCTTGCCGCTTCCGCCGAAATACCCGAACGTCGGCGCCACGGAAGCGGTAGATGCTCTGGCGGGCGTCGCCGACCGCAAACAGGCAGCCCGGGCGATTGCCGACCAGGGAGTCAATAATGCGCCGCTGGCGTTGGTTAGTGTCTTGGAACTCATCCACCAACACCGCAGCCAGCCGCTCCCGCCAATGGTCGCCGATCTCGGGCATCTCGAGCAGCTCCAGTGCCCTGGCTTCCAGATCGTCGAAATCGAGAGCCCGGCGGGCGTCCAGCGCCCGCCGG
>Ga0209109_10000031_pt1 | contig 48418 bp, 41 predicted proteins | sample Rifsed10ft2_FD_184004 | JGI IMG/M metagenome (GOLD analysis project Ga0209109, IMG submission 184004) | Soil microbial communities from Rifle, Colorado, USA - sediment 10ft 2 (version 2) | ecosystem: Environmental > Terrestrial > Deep subsurface > Rock core/Sediment | place: Rifle, Colorado... | reverse complement strand
ATTCGAACCTCCGAAGGCGTCTGCCAGCTGATTTACAGTCAGCCCCCTTTGGCCACTTGGGTAACCGCCCGGGGTCGGCGACCCGCCGCCGGAGCCGATGCTCGGCTCCGCTGGCCCGTCGCCCATCTCGGTCCGCCCGGCAGGAGCCGACGATGGGAATCGAACCCATAACCTACCGCTTACAAGGCGGTTGCTCTGCCGTTGAGCTACGTCGGCATCATACGGCAAAAACGCGCCAGAACCCGCCCGGCGCGGTTGCACCTTCCGGAACAAGCATCCTATCAGGATTCCCTGGGAGCGTCAATCCTGACCGCTCCGGAGGCCCCTTCCTCAGCCGCCGCTCGCCTGCGCGACCACGCCTGATACAGCGCGATCGACCCGGCCACGGCCGCATTCAGCGAGCCGAGACGTCCACCGACCGCGAGCCCGGCCAGAACATCACACCGTTCCCGCACCAGCCGCCGCATCCCCTCGCCCTCGCTGCCAACCACCAGCGCCACCGGACGGACCAGATCGACCTCGTCCAGCGGCCGCGCCGCCGCACCCGCCTCCAATCCGACGACCTGAATGCTCTCCTGCTGCAATCTCTCGACGGCCTGCGCCAGATTCTCCGCCGCGACCATCAAATGCTCGCTCGCCCCGGACGAGGCCCGCACGACGGCCGGCGTGATTCCGGCGGCGTGACGGTAGGGGAGGACCACGCCGTGGACGCCGGTGGCCTCCGCCGTGCGCAGCAGGGTTCCGACATTCTGCGGGTCCTGCACTTCATCGAGCAGCAGCACCAGCGGCGCCTGCCCCAGCGCCGCCGCCGCGTGCAGAATGTCCTCCAGCGCCGCGTAGGGATAAGGGGAGACCTCGGCCGCCACGCCGTGCGATTTCTCGCCGGGCCGTTCCCAGTCGCGCGCCGCACCCGTCTCAACCAAGATCTTGCGCGCTCGAGCCAGTCGGAGGATCTCCGCCAGCGCCCCCGTCGCGCGGGCGCCTTCGGCCACATACACACGCGAAACGCGCCGGCGTCCGGCGCGCAGGACCTCCAGAACGGAGTTCCTTCCCAGGATGAGCTCGTCGGCCTCCTGCCGTCCGCCTCGCTTCACCGCCGTTCCCAGCGCGTCCCGGCCGGGTCGTCCTCCACATTGATCCCGGCCTCGGCCAAGCGATCCCGGATCCGGTCGGCCAGTTCCCACTGGCGGACCTTGCGGAGTTCATCGCGGATTTCGACCATCAGCTGGATATAAGGCGCGCTGTCGCCCCCGGCTTCCCGCCGCAGATCCAACCGCAGCCCGAGCACCCCGGCCAGTTCCCGCAGCACGTCTTGCCCGGCCGCCAGGGCTTCCGCCGAGAGGCCGGCATCGCGGGCCTGATTGATCGCCCGGACCAGGTCGAATATCGCCGCCAGCGCCGACGGCGTATTGAAATCGTCTTCCATGGCCTCGATAAAACGCCCCCGGGCGGCCTCCGCCTCGGCGTGCAACGCCGGACCGGCCGCCCCGCTCGAGTCGCCCTGCGGCCGCGCCGGGCGCAGCCCGCTACGCAGCCGCTCGAGCGCCGCTTGCGCCTGTCCCGCCACTTCGTCGGTGTACGTCAACGGCCCGCGATAGTGCGAGTTCAGCACCATCATCCGGAACGCGTCCGCCTCGTGCTCGGCCAGGAAAGACTCGACCGTCACCAGATTGCCCAGTGACTTCGACATCTTCTCGCCCTTGAGCTGCAGCATGCCGTTGTGAACCCAGTAGCGGGCGAAGGGCTTGCCGGTCAGACTCTCCGTCTGGGCAATCTCGTTCTCATGGTGCGGGAAGACCAGGTCGCTGCCGCCCCCGTGCACGTCGATCTGCTCGCCCAGGTAACGCAGGTTCATCGCCGAGCATTCGATGTGCCATCCCGGCCGGCCCGGTCCCCACGGGCTTGGCCAGGACGGCTCGCCGGGCTTGGCCGCTTTCCACAGGGCGAAGTCGGCCGGGTCTTGTTTCCGCTGGTCGACGTCGAGCCGCGCCCCGGCGCGCATCTCTTCCAGGCGCCGGCCCGACAGGCGGCCGTAATCCTGCGCCCGCGCCACACGGAAGTAGACGTCGCCTTCGACCGGGTAGGCGTAACCGGCGGCGATCAGACGTTCGACCATCTCGATGATCGTCGGGATTTCCTGAGAGGCCTGGGGCCGCATCGACGGCATCTCGACGTTTAGGTCCTGCAAGTGCCGCTCGAAATCGCGCTGGTGCTGGCGGGCCAGGTCTTCCGGCGCCACCCCCAGCTCGGCCGCCCGCCGGATGATCTTGTCTTCCACGTCGGTGTAGTTCATCACGTGCCGGACCTGGTAGCCCCGGTACTCCAGAAAGCGCCGGATGATGTCGAACACGACCGTCGACATGGCGTGGCCGATGTGCGCCTGGGCATAGACCGTGGGGCCGCACACATACATCCGCACCCGGCCGGGCTCGATCGGCTCGAACCGTTCGCTTTGCCGGCTGAGGGTGTTGTAGATCCGCAGCGCCATGGCGACGACCTAGGTCGACTCGGGCCGGGCGAAGATCATTCGTCCAGCGGCGGTCTGAAGCACCTTGGTCACCACCACCGGCAGGCTGCGGTCGATGTAGCTCCGGCCGTCCTCGACGACGACCATCGTCCCGTCGTCCAGGTAGCCGACCCCCTGGCCGGCTTCCTTGCCTTCCTGGATGACGCGCACCTCGAGCGATTCGCCCGGGATGTAGATCGCCTTGACGGCGTTGGCCAGTTCGTTGATGTTCAGCACGGTCACGCCCTGCAGCTCGGCCACCCGGTTCAAGTTGTAGTCGTTGGTCAGGATCGGCGCTCGCAACTGCCGGGCCAGGATGACCAGTTTGTCGTCGACGTTGCGCACGCCTTCGACGTCCAGGTCGGAAATACGGAAGGCGATGGTGTTGTCCTTCTGCAGCCGGTTTAAGATATCCAGGCCGCGCCGTCCCCGCTGGCGGCGCAGCCCGTCGCCCGAATCGGCGATGTGCTGCAATTCGTTCAACACGAACGACGGGACGACCATGGCGCCCGGCAGGAAGCCGGTGCGCGCCACATCGGCGATTCGGCCGTCGATGATCACGCTGGTGTCGAGCAGCACCGAGCGGCCGTTGTCCGCCGAACCTCCGGAGGACTCGGACGACGCCGTGCGCGTCCGCACCATCCCCAAGACGTCGTTCTGGCGCAGCACGAACACGGCCGCGCCCAGGTAGCCGAAGACCAGCGCGCCCACGAAAGGCAGAATCGATCCGAAGGGCGATGGGAGCAGCGACATCGGGAAGGCAATCAGCGCCGCCACGACCAGACCGACGACCAGTCCGATCATCGCCGCCAACAGCGTCTGCAGCGAGGTCTGGCGCACCCGGGCGCGCAGCAAGCGCACCGGGCGCGTGGTGAGGAAAGGCGTGATGACCAGGCCCGTCAAGGCACCGACCATGGCGAAGACGCTCGCCCAGATCTGGGCCGGACCGTCCGCCAGGCGGCTCAGATAAACGCCGAGGTAGATGCCGGCGATCGAGAAGATCAGCATCCCGGCCAGTCGCACGAAGAACTCCACGCTCATCGCGACCTCACAAAACAAAAGGGTGACCGCCTGGTCTCGGCGGTCACCCCATGGGAGGGCTCCGGAGGGGAAGGGCATACCCCAACTCGCCCAACCCGTTCGGCCCAACAACGACAAGAGATGAAGTCCAATAAGACCAAGCCCAGCCGGGGAGGAATGATAGATGACGCCCGGCCGCTTGTCCTCATGTTATCACAATCGGCGCTCCCGGGTCAACGCCCTGCGCCGCTTCGGAGCAGGCGTTGTGCGCGCCAGAAAAGCACCGGCCCGGGAGACGACTCCCGGGCCGGATGGTTACCTGAGGCCGACCTTTGCCTTACGGCAGGCCCCCAACGATATCGAAGGTCTGCAAGATGTGGTCGGCCGCGTCGATGTCAGCCTGGCTGACGATCTGGATCTCGACAAACACCAGGACGTCCCCGGTGTCCTGGACCGGCACCGCCGACAGGATCATATAGTCGGCGCCGCCTGGGCCGCCACAGTTGATGTAGTAGTCGAAGAAGCCCCGGTAGAAGCCATCGTTGTAGTCGTAGCGGTCGTCCAGACTGCAGGCACTGAGGAAGGCCGTGCTGCGCGAGGCGTCCAGCATTTGAATGTGACCGCCGACCTTCTCCTTGTCCGCCGTCACATTGAACTTCACGCCCGGCGTTCCCCAGGAGCCGTCGAAGTCCGCCAGGTTCGGCGCCGCCCAGATCGAGGCGAAGACCGCGCCGCTCGCCGAGGTCCAGGCCGACCCGTCAACCTCCGCCCAGGAAGTGGGAACCTCCACTTGAATGGCTTCCAGGCTGTCCGTCCACGCCGTGTACTCGGTGTAAGCCTGGCCGGGCTCAGGGGCAGCGGGGCCTTGGTCGCCCAACTCCGAGCCGAACGACATCGATGCCACCAGCGCATCACCGTTCAATTGGCCGGTCAAGACTTCCCCGGTGGCAAAGCGAAGCACTTCAATCGCCAGCTTGTCCGAGGCGTCGTGGCTGCGCAGCACATCGCAGTAGTCCGCCATCGTTCCGTCGCTCCCGACGTACAGTCCCTCGAGCGCCGTGATGATGTCGCCTCCCTGAACCCCGGCGTCATCCGCCGGCGAGCCCGAAGTCACGGCCGAGACCCACACACCAAAGAGCGACCCGTCGTCGCTCATGACGACTTCGCCGTTGACGCCGATGGAGTCGACGTCCGTGCCGTCGCGGAGCTGCTCGACCACCGGCAGGGCTTCGTCGCGGGAGATCGCCCACGCCTGGCCGGTGCTGGCCTGGCCGGCGTAGTGAACGGCCACGACCTGGCCATCCTCGGTAATGACCGGGCCGCCGGAGTTGCCCGGATTGGTATCGGCAGTGTGCTCGATGACGTAATCGTCTGACGCCCAGCGCGTCTCGCCGTCGGCGCGCGCCTTGGCGACGATGCCCTCCAGCAGGGTGTACTCCGGATCGCCCAGCGGGAACCCGGCGACATAGATCGGCAGGCCGGTCCCGATCTCGCCATCGAACCACTCGAGGTACGGGTAGCCATCCCCTTCGATGTCGATCACCGCCAGATCCGAGCATTCGGAAACGCCCAGGATCGTGGCGTTCCTGGCTTGGGACTCCCCGGCGATATAGACCCTGAGCAGCGCAGCCCCGGTCACGACGTGATTGTTGGTGACGGCGATACCCGAGGGGTCAATGATGAAACCCGAACCGCGCCCGGCGGCATTGCTGATCTGACCGACCTCAGGATCGACAAAGGTTCCCTGGGCTTCGATTTGGATCGTCGCCGATTGGACGTCGTCCAGCGATGAGACCACTTCGCCGCCGACCGGCTCCTCGCCGCCTGGGATGCCGCCTGCCCCGGTTGGACCGCAGGCCAACATGGCCGCGAACAAGGTGAGCGTGACGAGGGACAGATAGACCAGCGGCGATCGGCGAATCTTCATGAGGACCTCCCAGTCCAGTTCGATCCAATGTCGGCCAAGATTGGGCGGGAGTATAGAAGCATTCCAGCGATCGCACAAGGCGCACTCTTGCAGCGCCGACCGGCTGCCCGTCGGCGTCGTCCGCCTCGGCGCGATACAATCCCCCGGTCATGGACCCCCGTCCGGTGCACCTGTTGGTGACCAACGATGATGGCGTCTCGGCCCCCGGGCTTCTGGCTTTGGCGCGCGCCCTCCTTCGGGTCGGCTCGGTCACCGTGCTCGCCCCGGACCGTAACTGGTCGGCCTCCGGTCACGTCAAGACAATGCACCGCCCCCTGCGGGTGTGGCCGGCGGAGATCGGGGACGGGATACGGGCTCTGACCACCGACGGCGCGCCGTCCGATTGTGTCGCCCTGGCCGTGCTCGGTCTGGTCGAACCGCCGATCGACGCCGTCGTCTCGGGGATCAACCCTCACGCCAATCTCGGCCACGATGTCACGTACAGCGGCACCGTAACCGCGGCGATGGAAGCGGCCATCGCCGGGTTGCCCGGACTGGCCGTCTCCCTGGACTCTCCGGAGGGTCACACCGGATTGCTCGACTACTCCGCCGCCGCCACGGTCGCCGCCCGGCTGACACATCAGATCCTGGAGCGAGGACTGCCGCGCGGGATCCTGCTCAACCTCAACGTCCCCTACGGACCCCTGGAGAAACTGGCCGGCCTGGCCATCACGCGTCAAGGGCTTCGCCTCTATCGCGACGCGCTTGTCCGGCGGCAAGATCCGCGCGGACGACCCTACTACTGGATCGGAGGAGATGCTCCGAGCGGGGTGGCAGATCCCGGCACCGACTTCGGTGCGTTGGCTGCCGGTTACGTCTCCCTGACGCCGCTCCAGCTTGACCTGACGGCCCACGACCGGCTGGCCGAGGTCGAGAGCTGGGGTTTGCGGCTGGATGGAGGACGGAACGCCGCCTAGGCGGGGATGTCCTCGGCCAGTCGCTCCAGCCGAACCGCCGCCACCTTGTACTCCGGGATCTTGGCGACCGGATCGACCGCATCGCTGGTCAACAAGTTGGCCGCCGCCTCGGCATAGTGGAACGTCATGAAGACGGTCCCGCGCGGTGAGCGGACGGTGACTTTACCCCGCGCCCGGACGGCCCCGCGCCTCGACCGGACCACCATCATCTCCCCATCTTCGATCCCTATCGCCGCCGCGTCGTCGGGGTGGATCTCGACTTCCGCCTCGGGCGCCAGCCAATCCAGGCCGGCGGATCGCCGCGTGAGCGTGCCGCCGTGCCAATGGAAGAGGACGCGCCCCGTCGAGAGCAAGAAGGGGTAGGCCTCATCCGTCACCTCCGCCGGCGGGCGATACGCCACCGGCGAAAACAATCCCAATCCCCGGGTGAAGCGTCGGGCATGCAGGATGGGCGTCCCGGGATGGTCGGCGGTCGGGCACGGCCATTGCAGGCCGGCCCCTTTCAGCCGCGCATAGTCCATCCCGGCGTAGCTTGGCGTGAGAGTCCTGATTTCATCGAAGATGGCCGACGGCGTGCCGTAGCGCCATGGCGCCCCCAGGCGGCCCGCCAGATCCTGCAAGATCGACCAATCCTGCCGCGCCTCCCCCGGGGCGGCGAGCGCCGGGCGCACAAGCTGCACACGACGTTCGGTGTTCGTGAACGTTCCGGATTTCTCGGCGAAACTGACGCCCGGCAGCACGACATCGGCCATCTGGGCCGTTTCGTTCGGAAAGATGTCCTGCACCACCACCAGATCCAGGGCTTGCAGCGCCAGTTCGACGTGATGCAGATTCGGGTCGGACAGCATCGGGTTTTCGCCGAGGATGAACAGCCCTCGAACGCGCCCGTCCAGGGCCCCATCCATAATCTCGGTGACGGTCAGGCCCGGCGTGGGGCTGAGGCGCTCGACGGGAACCCCCCAACCGGCGGCGAACTTGGCCCGCGCTTCCTGCGAGGCCACCGGCTGGTAGGCGGGGAAGACGTTGGGCAGCGCGCCCATGTCGCAGGCGCCCTGGACGTTGTTCTGACCCCGCAGCGGATTCAATCCCGTCCCGGGCCGGCCGACGTGCCCGCACAGGAGCGCTAGGTTGGACAGCGCCATCACATTGTCGGTGCCGGTGGTGTGCTGGGTGATCCCCATCGCCCAGAAGATGGCGGCGGCCTTGGCCGTGGCGTAGGCTCGCGCCGCCGAACGGATCATCTGCGCCGGAACCCCGGAAACCGCCTCGGCCCTCTCCGGCGTCCATTCGGCGACCGCCGTTTCCAGTGCGCCCAGGCCCTCCGTGCGACTCTCGATGAAGGCCCGGTTCTCCAGTCCTTCGGCCAGGATCACTTGCGCCAGCGCATTCAGGACGGCGACGTCGGTGCCGGGCCGCGGCCGCAGGTGCTGATCGGCGAAGTCGGCCAGCTCGATCCCGCGCGGATCGATCAGGATCAGCCGCGCACCGTGCTGCCGCACGGCGGCCTTCATGCGCAAGGAGATGATCGGATGGGCTTCCGTCGTGTTGCTGCCGACGACCAGCAGGACCTGGGCCTCGACGATATCGCCGATGCTGTTGGTCATCGCCCCCGATCCCAGCGTCGTGGCCAGACCGGCCACGCTGCTGGCGTGTCAGAGACGGGCGCAATGATCGACGTTGTTGGTCCCGATGACGCCGCGGGCCAGCTTCTGCACCAGGTAGTTCTCCTCGTTGGTGCACTTGGCCGAGGCCAGAAACGCCAGGCTGTCGGGACCGAATTCCTCACGCAAGGCCCGCATCCGTCCGGCCACGTGCCCCAGCGCCGTCTCCCAACCTACCGCCCGGAGCGGTTCTTTCCGGGATCGACGCAGCATCGGCCGGTGCAGGCGGTCCGGCGCCTGCACGAAATCGTAGCCGAAGCGCCCCTTGACGCACAACTGGCCGCGATTGACCGGGCTGTCGAAGCGGCCGGACACCCGGTAGACCAGCTCCTGGCGCACGTGGATGTCGATCTGGCAGCCGACACCGCAGTAAGGACACGTCGTCGCGACGGTCGGCTCAGCCTGCGACATCCTCGTCTCCCATCCCGCGCCGCCCCGCTCGCCGCGGCGCTCGCGTCTGCTGGAAGATCGCCTCCGGCGCGACGCCTTGCTCGAGCAGGTACTCTCGCTTCCCTTTCAGCGCCCCGGTCGGACAGACCCCGACGCACTGCCCGCAGAAAACGCACGTCGTCTGCGGCATGCCCTTGTCGAAGAAGGTGCCGATCGACGTGTGGAATCCTCGGCCGGTGAAGTTGAGCGCGTAGGTGTACTGGGCATCCTCGGCGCAGACTTGCACGCAGCGCCAGCACAGCACGCACTTGGCGTAATCCCGGATGTACATCGGGTTGTCGTCGAGCACCGGTGGCTGGCGGGTCTCGCCGCCGGCGAATCGCTCCGGCCGCGCCTCGACCTGCTCCATCATCTGGCGGACCTCCGGGGCTTCGGACAGGTCCACGGTCGACGCCAGCATTTCGAGGATCGTCCGCCGCGCCCGCAGCACGTTTTCCGAGGCGGTATGGACGACGGAGCCGTCGCGCGCCTCGCTGACACACGCCGCCTGCAGGCCGCGCGCGCCTTCGGTCTCGACCACGCACAGCCGGCAGAGCCCGTTGGAGGTCGTGTGCTCGAAGTAGCACAGCACCGGAATATCGATCCCCGCCGCTCGGGCTGCCTCCAGAATCGTGGTCCCCGCCGCGACCGTCAGCGCCTGGCCGTCGATGGTCAGGTGGAGGTCATCGGGCATGGTCGATCGTCCTCCCTTCCACCGGCAGCTGCGCTTCCCAGGCCGCCGGGCCGCCCAGCCGCTCCGGGTGGGCGTAAACGCGCATCGAATCGCGGCGGACGTAGCCGACCAGAGTGACGTTCCACGCCTCCGCCATCGCCACCGAGAGCGAGGTGGGCGAATTGCGCGAGGCGACGATCGGGCAGCCCATCAGGGCGCCTTTGCGCAGCATCTCGGAGGAGACGCGCCCGGTGGCCAAGAGCGCACGACCGCGCGTCTCGATACCCCGCTGCAGGCACTCGCCGGTCAGCTTATCGATCGTGTTGTGGCGGCCGACGTCCTCGACCCGGGCCAGCAACCGATCCCCGTCCGACAGCCCGGCGGCATGCACTCCGCGCGTGCGGGCGTGCAGGCTGCCGGGGAAATGCAGCCGGTTGAGCTGCTCCACCAGCTGCGCCGGCGAGAGGCGCAGGTCATCCGTCAGCGGCGGCAGCGGCCGGGCCGGGTCGTCGAAGGTCACCCCGCCGCCGCAGCCCGACGTGACGATGGTGCGCGTCGGCGGCTCCACCGGATGGCGCAGCCACAAATCGACGCAACATCCGTCGCGGCTGACATGCGTCAAGACGACCTCGTCCAGGCGCTCCAGGCGTCCCTCGTTCTTGAGCAGGCCGAGCGCCAGGGAGGTTTGATCGCGCGGCGTGCACATGATCGTCGCCAGCTCCCGGCCGTTGACGTAGATCGTGACCAGGGCTTCCTCGATGACCTCGGCCTCGACCGCCTCCCACCGCCCGCGAAACTCCAGCCAGCGGGCCCCGACGGCGCCATCGTCCGATCGGTTCATCCCGGCGGCCGCCCGTCGAGCACCAGCGCCGGGAATCGTTGAACGGCCGAGAGAATCGCCGTTCCGGCCGTCATGCCCAGGCCGCACAGGGAGGCGTTGGTCATGGTGAAGCCGACGTCCTCCAAGGCGCGGAGGTCCTCCGGCCGGGCCACCCCGGCGGCGATGCGATCGACCAGCTCCAGTTGCCGCTGCGTTCCGAGCTGGCACGGGAAGCACTTGCCGCACGACTCGTGGGCGAAGAAACGCGCCAGGCTTTGCATCGTCTCGCGCAGATCGTGCTCGTCGTTGAAGGCAGCCACCACCCCCGAACCCAGCGGCAAGCCGGCCTGCCGTAAGCCCTCGAAGCTCATCGGAAGGTCGAGCTGCTCCGGGACGGCGAACGCTCCGGCGGCGCCGCCGAGCAGGACCGCCTGCAGCCGGCCGCGCACACCGCCGGCCAGCTCGAGCAAGCGACCGAGCGTCGTGCCGTAAGGCACTTCCACCACGCCCGGCTCGGCCACGTCGCCGGAGATGCAGAACAGTTTGGAGCCGGGGGAGTCCGTCGTCCCGACGGCGCGGTAGGCGTCGGCGCCGTGCGCGATGATCCACGCCGCCGCCGCCAGGGTCTCGACGTTGTTGATTGCCGTCGGCAATCCGAACAATCCGTGGGTCGTCGGGTACGGCGGCTTGAGGCGCGGGAACCCGCGCTTGCCCTCGATCGACTCGAACAGCGCCGTTTCCTCGCCGCAGATGTAGGCGCCGGCGCCCGACCGCAGCTCGATCTCGAAGTCGAATCCGCTCCCGAGGATGCCCCGGCCGAGGTACCCGGCGCTGCTGGCGGCGGCGATCGCCCGCTGGAGGATCGCCTGCGCCCGGGGGTATTCGCCGCGCACATACAAGAACCCGCGGCGCGCCCCGATGGCGTATCCGGCCAGCGTCATCCCTTCCAGGACCGAAAGGGGGTCGCCTTCCAACAACAAGCGGTCCTTGAAGGTGCCGGGCTCGGATTCGTCGGCGTTGCAGACGAGGTAACGCTCCTCGCCCGGGGCCGCCGCCGTCATCTCCCATTTCGAGCCGGTCGGGAAGGCTGCCCCGCCTCGACCGACCAGACCGGCGCGCTTGATCTCGGCCACGACTTCCGGCGGGCTCATGTGCTGCAGGGCCCGCTGCAAGGCGGCGTAGCCTCCGCTGGCGAGGTAAGCCGGGACATCGTCCGGCGCCTGCCGGCCGATCCGTCCGGACAACCAGCGCGGGTCGCCTCCGATTCGGCCGAGCGGGGCCGCCGAAGGAGTATCGATCCATCGTCCGGGATCGGCCGGGTCGATCTCGGCCACCGGCACGTCGCCGACCAGCGCCGCCGGCGCCATATCGCACAGGCCGAGGCACGGCACCTCCTCCACCATCCACGTGCCGTCGGCCGAGACCTCGCCCGGCCGAAGGCCGAGATGGTTGCCGGCGGCACTCAGCGCGGCTTCGCCTTGCAGGCGCGAGCACAAGGGGCTGGTGCACACCCGGACGATGCGGCGGCCGGCCGGTTGGGCATAGAGCATGGTATAGAACTCGAGGACGCCATGAATGTCGGCCAGGGGGATACGCAGAGCGCGGCCGATGGCTTCCGCCACCGGCTCGGGCACATAGCCGTAGATGCGTTGAGCTTCGAACAGGGTGGGCAGCAACTGAGCCCGCCCTCCCGGCGCTCGGTCGAAGAGGATGGGGTCGAGCAGAGATAGGTCGGGCGATGGGTTGGGTCGGTTCATGACCGGGGCCTGTCGGAACAGAGACACCGCGTGATTATTATAGTCGGCCTCTCCAATATACCTGTGTGACATGCGGCACACATCCCGTGCACGGGTCGTCGCCTTCCGCGCGGGGGAACGACCGCCCTCGGCCCGTTCGCGTTCCGGCGAGCCCCTGGAGGCGGCGGCGGCGACGCCGGCCGAAGCGCGGATTGACCTTCTCTTCCCTTCCGCTATACAATGGCGCCCATGCCTCTCCAACCCGGGTCGATTCTGGCTAGCCGTTACCGCATCGAAGACAAACTCGGCCGCGGCGGGATGGGCGCCGTGTACCTGGCCTACGATCAAACGCTGAACATCCGCGTGGCGCTCAAGGAGAACCTCAACGCCAATCCGGAGGCCGAGAGGCAGTTCAAGAAGGAAGCCGAGCTCCTCGCCAAGCTGCGCCATCCCCACCTGGCTCGCGTCACCGACTACTTCGTCCTGCAGGACCAGCAGTACCTGGTGATGGACTACATCGAGGGCATCGATCTGCATGCCCGCGCCCTGCAGTCGCCGCCGACGATCGACGAAGTCCTGCGCTGGGGGAGGGACCTGGGCAGCGCCCTGACTTACCTGCACACCCGCCCCCAGCCTATCATCCATCGCGATATCAAGCCGGCCAACGTCAAGGTGCAGCCCGACGGCACGCTGTTCCTGGTCGACTTCGGAATCGCCAAGATCTTCGAACACGATCAGGCCGCCACCACCACCGGCGCTCGCGGCCTGACCCCCGGCTATTCGCCGCCCGAGCAGTACGGCGGCGCCCGGACCGATGCCCGCAGCGATCAATACGCGCTGGCGGCGACGCTCTATTCACTGATGACGCATGTTTCGCCGCCGGACAGCATCGAACGGATGCTCAACAAGGAGCACCTCAAACCGGCCAGTTCGATCCTGCCGGGCGTTCCAAAGCACGTCGACGCCGCGCTCGAGCGAGCGATGGCGGTCGATATGGAAGACCGCTTTCCCGACGTCGCCACATTCATGGCCGCCTTGCGCGGGGAACTGGCGATGGCGACGATACGAGGCCCGGCGGCGCTCGCCGCCAGCGCCTCCTCCGCCCGGGCGGCCGTCCCGCCGCGACCGGGCAACCGCGGCCTGTTGCTCGCCCTTGGGGGCGCCGGGTTGCTGGGGCTGCTGCTCCTGGGGGGCGGCGGCGCGCTGGCCCTGGGAGCGTTCGGTCCCTCGGATGGGACCCCTCCCGCCACCCAGGTCGCCGTCGTCGTGGAAGTCACCTCTACCCCTCGACCGGACCTGCCCGGACCCACCGGCACGCCGTCCCCGTCTCCGACGCCCGAGCCTTCGCTTACGCCCACCCCGGCCAAGTTGCTTGGGGGAGGCGGCCGAATCGTCTTCGCCAGCGATCGCTCCGACCGTCGCTTCCTTCAGTTGTGGACGATGAACCCGGATGGCACGGACCCGGTTCAACTGACGGACGGTCCGGAGAACAAAGCAAATCCACGCTGGTCGCCCGACGGGCGCCGCATCCTCTACACCAAGCCGGGCGGCGCCGACTCCTTCGGCAATAGTCTGGGACTCGATCTGTTCGTCATGAATGCCGACGGCTCGGGTGTGCAGAATATCACCCAGAGCGCGGGCGACGACACCTTCGGGCGCTGGGCGCCGAACGGGCAATCGATTGCCTTCACCAGTGCGCGCAGCCAGGAGGCCGGCCTGATCTACGTCATGCCGATCAGTTGCCCGGCCAGCCCCGAGCCGTGTGAGCCGGGTGAGGCCCAGCGGATCACGATGACGGCGCCCTACTTCGCGCCCGAGTCCAATGCCGCCTGGTCTCCCGACGGAGGCCAACTGGCGGTGATCGCTCGCATCCTGGGAGCGCCTGGCCGAATCTACATTGGCGGCGCCGGCGGCGGCGGGACCCGCTTCGACCGCGCCGACCGCCTCATCGGCGCCGATGACCTGGATTGGTCTCCCCTGGGCGCACTGTTGGCCTTCACCTGGGCCCAGCCCGGCAGCAACGAGATCTACGTCGTCCCGATCGACAATGCCCGCGGCTGGACCAAATTGACCAGCACGGCCGGGAACAGGGAGCCGACCTTCTCTCCCAACGGGGAGTACATCGCCTTTACCTCGACCCGCAACCAGAACGCCGAGATCTACCGGATGACGTCCGCCGGCGCCGATCAGGTCAATTTGACCAACGACCCGGGGCGGGATCAACAGGCTGACTGGCAACCCTATGCGCCTTGACGGCGATCAGACCGGCCCAGGGCGCACAGCCACGACCTCCAAGCCGCACCGCCCGCGAGAACCGAGCACTATGCTCCAACGCCTCCGCCTGGCTCTGGCCTTGATGCTGCTCGCCGCCGCCGCGCTCGCCTGCAACGCCTCCAACCTCGTCGCTTCTGAGCCGACCCCGAGTCCGCAGGTCGACACCACGCCTGTCCCGTCGGCCACCAGCCCGCCGGCGACGATCGCCATCGTCACGCCGGAAGTGACACCCAGCGCGCCGGTAGTGCATACCCTGATTCCCGGGGAGCCTCCCCCTGCCGCCAGGTTCATGACCGATCGCTCGTCGGTTGCGCTGGCCGCCGAGCACCGCAGCATCGCCGACGACTTCAACAACGGAGTGTTCGAGCGCCCCTTTACCTCCCAGACCATGGATTACAAAGGCTATCTCGACTTGAACCGCGGCGAAATCGCCGCTTCCGGGCTGTGGGTCTACGTCACACTCTCCTTGGAGGGACAGCCGCCGGCGGCGGAGCCGGCTTCGTATGGGGTGGAGATCGACCTCGATATGGACGGCCGCGGCGACTGGCTGATCGTCGGCGCCGCGCCGGCAACCACGACCTGGACGACGGACGGTGTGCGCGCCTATCAAGACACCAACAACGATGTCGGGGCGCAGGTGCCCGTCCGGTCGGACCCACCGGCCGGCATCGGGAACGGCTATGAGTCGCTCGTCTTCGATCAAGGGATCGGCCCGGACCCGGATGCGGCCTGGATCCGCCTTCCCCCCTCCAACCCCAATCAGGTCCAGATCGCCCTCAAGGCGGGACTGATCGGCGGGGACAACGAGTTCTTGTGGTGGGGATGGACCTTTGCCTATCCTCAGCCGGCCTGGCACGACTACCAAGATCACTTCACCGTGGCCCAGGCCGGATCCCCCCTGAGCGAGAGCGCCCAATACCCGATCAAGGACCTGGCCTTGATCGACAGCACTTGCCGCTGGGGCTTCGACTTCAATCCGGTCGAGAATGAACCCGGCGTTTGCCCTGTCCCTTCCACTCCGACGCCGGCCCCAACCAAAACGAAGACCCCGACGGCCACCCAGCTGTTCATCATCCCTTGACCCGGTGACGGCAGGGGCCGCGCACGGCGATTCCTGTCACCGCACGACGACAATCCTTACTTCGTCCGAATCGGTCCAGTTGCCGGCGGCATCGTAGGCGCGGGCCCGGACGATGTGCTCCCCGGCCCTGCCCAGCGGCCAAAGGACCGACCAGGGCGGGGCGACTCCCGTCAGCAACGGCCGATCGTCCACGAACACCACCACCCGGTCGAGCAGCGTGTCGTCCGACGCCTCCACCTGGATGGCGACCACGTTATCGACCGGCGCTATGAACTCCGCCCCGTCCACCGGCAGAAGGATCTCGACCGTCGGCGGATGATTGTCCACCGTCACCGGTACCGCTGCCGTCTCGACCGTTCCATCCTCTCGCACTACCGTCAGACGCAGGATCCCCGCCCCGCTCCACCCCGCCGTGTCCCAGCGGCCGAGGCGGCCGCTACGCACGGGCGTCTCTTGGGCTTGGCCGATCTGCAACCATGCCCGCGGGTCAAGCCCTTCCCCGGCGTCCAGGCGGTAGCTGTCGAAACCCTCGCCGGCGGCGCTGCCGACCACGTCCACTTCCCCGGCGACGATACCGAGGAACGTCGGCGAGGTCAGGCGGACGTCGGCCGCCGTCGCGGCCGGCGGCGCAATCCGGTCGTATTCACTCGGCGGGGCTTGCAGTCCGGCGGCCTCGGCCCAGGCCTCCGCTTCGGGCGGCGGCACGAAAAAGACGATCTCCTCCACCTGATCCAACGGCGTGAAGTAGGTTGCCAAACGTCCCGTCTCCTGGTTGATGCGGAAGGGCTGGTAGAGCGTGTCGCTGTGCGTCGGCTCCGTGCCGAGGAGAAAGACCTCGCGTACGACCCGCGGGCAGTAGGGCGTCGGCAGGTAGCCGGACGGATCGCATACATCCAGCTCGGTCACATCGAAGGGCCGCGGCCACGATTCGGGCGGGAGATCGCGCGTAGCATAGCGCATCAGGGCATGCCAGATCGGCGCCGCTCCGTTCAGCGCGTGGACGCCGTCCAGCATCTCTCCCGGCTCGGCCCCGACCCGCACTCCGCCGACCACTTGGGGGGTGTAGCCAAGAACGTAGTTGTCCGACGCGGTCTGACCCGTCACCGTTGCCGCCGGGCGTCCGACCTGGAGCGCGCTGGCCTGCCCATAGGCCGCCTGGCGCGCCGCCTCATCCGACAGGATATCGTTGAGGAGAAAGGCCAGGCCCTCCGAGATCACGCTGCGTCTCTCCGGACGCATCCGGTACAGCACGTCACCCTCCGGACTGTAGACAGCCAGGAGGATCGTGGCCTCCACCCCGCCGCTGCCGGACGCCGCGCCGGCCTGGATCCCGCGGTTCGCCAGGAGTCCATAAGCCGCCGCCAGATCATCCAGCCGAACCTGCCCTCCCGCGGCAACGGCGGCAGGGTCGAGGCCCATCAGATCGAGTGTGCTCTCGACCACGGCCGGACCCAGGAGGGCCAAGAGGTGGTCGCCGACGCTCGCATCCCCTTCGGCTAGAGCCGTCCGCAGCCGGACCGGACCACGCGCCTCGCCGCCTTCTTCCGTGTCGATGACCATCGTGGCAGGTGTGTAGCCGCGCGAGAAGGCGCTCAGGTAGATCAGCGGCGCCAGGACGCTGCCGGGAGGGCGCGCTTCTCCAGCCGCGCCCGTCAGCGCCCAGACCTCGCCGGTGGCCGGATCCAGCAGGGCCGTCGCCGCCGCATCGATGCGGTGATCGACGCCGCTGTCGCCTGGACGCAGCGGCGGCAACAGCGACGCCGCCGCGCACGGCGATCCATCCGCCGCCGGCAACACGCTCAACGGATCGCCGCCGTCCATCCGTGCCAGGTACGAACGCGCAACGCAGTCGGCCTGGAGCTGCAGATCGAGGTCGAGGGTGGTGATGACCCGCGCCCCACCCTGAGCGGCCGTCCCGGCGCCGATCCGCTCCCGCAGCTCCTGCCACGCCACCTGAACGAATCCGAGGCCCTGCATCGCCTGGCGGGCTTCAGCGGCCTGGAGCGGAAGCGGCTCGGCCTGCGCCGTCCGTTCCTGCTGGCGCGTGATCCATCCCTGGCTGCGCATCAACTGGAGGACGTCGCGCTGCAGCGCTTGCGCCGCCGCCGCGTCGGCAAAAGGATCCACTTCCGGATGCGCCGGAAGCGCCGCCAGCAACGCCGCCTCGCCGACCGTCAAACGGTCGGCCGGTTTGCCCAGGTACACCCGGGCGGCGGCGTCGATGCCGAAGGCCAGGTTCCCGTAGTCGGCGCTGTTGAGGAACCACTCCAGCACGCGTTCCTTGGGATACGCCGCGGAAATTTCGTCCGCCAGCAGCACCACCGCCAACGGCGAGACCGATCCGCGCACGAGCGTTTGCCGTACCAGGCGCTCGGTGATCGTCGCCGGCGCGTCGGAGGTCGTTCCCCCCAGCACCGACTGCGCGACCAGGCGCGTCACGGTCCCTGCCGGGTAGCCGGGGTTCGTCCAGAAGGACGGGTCGAGGGCGGCGACGGTCGCTCGTCCGACCCATGCCGGCAGACGGTCGAGCGGCTGCCATTGGCGTTCCCGGGCAAGGGGATGGATGACCTCGGCCAGCAGCGCCTCGCCGCTGCGATCGAACAGTTGCGGAGCGCGAATGCGTTCGCTGCCGCGCGGGCCGAAGAAGCTCTCCAGCGAAGAAGCCGGGGGTAGATCGGCCGCCGCCGTGAAGACGACGCGGCCTCCGGCGACCATCCCGCCGCCCAGGACCAGCACCCCAGGCACGCACAGCGCCAAGAAGAGCGTCGTCGACCATCCACCTGAGGCGCTTCGCCTCCGATGGCGGCGCCTGCGCACCATCTCCGCGACGCTAGTCACGCGGGTCATTCTACTCTTGAAGGCGTCCGCTATAATCCCGCCCCCAGGGATCGGTATGCCTCGCGAAGCCGTCTCCTCATGCCGAGTCGTCCAGCTCGGATTGATTCCCTACCGGCAGGCGTGGGAATTGCAGGAACGCCTGGCGGGCGCCATCGCCCGCGGCGAAGAATCCCCCACTCTGCTCCTGCTCGAGCATCCGCATACCTTCACCTTCGGCCGCCGCGGCCGCGAGGAAAACCTGCTGTGGGACGAAGCCACCCGCGCCGCCCGGCGGGTCGAGGTCGTGTGGGTCGATCGCGGCGGAGACGTTACCTACCACGGCCCGGGTCAGCTCGTCGGTTATCCGTTGATCCCGCTGGGACCCATCGAGGCTTCCGGTCGGCTGCCCCAGGCCGACTATGTCGGTTTCGTCCGCAACCTTGAGCAGCTGCTCGTGGTGGCGCTTGGCCGTCTTGGATTAGCGAGCGGGCAGCAGACCGGCCTGACGGGCGTCTGGGTTCAACCAGATGTCGCCTCCCGCTGCCGCCGCTGCCCGCCGGCCGCACGTCAGAAACCAGCGAAGATCGCCGCCATCGGTGTCAAAGTCGACGCCGCCGGCATCAGCCGACACGGCTTCGCTCTGAACGTCTCGCCTGAAATGGACTACTGGGACGGAATCGTCGCCTGCGGGTTGGTCGACCATCCGGTCGTCTCCCTCGAACAGATCCTCGATCCGACCCCGACGATGGGCCGCGTCGCCCGGGAAGTGGCGGCCGCCTTCGGTGAGGTGTTTGACATGCGGATGGTGGCCGAGCTTCCCGCGAGCTTGAAGCTCGCGGGAAGCTGACCCTCCGGCACGGAATCCGCAACGGGAGGCCACATGCGGACAATCCTCTCCATTGACGGCGGCGGCGTGCGCGGCATCATCCCCTTAGCCTGCCTGGTGCGCCTCGAGTCGAGGCTCGGCCGGCCCTGCCGCGAGATCTTCGACCTGGCCGCCGGAACCTCCACCGGCGCCGTGATCGCCGCCGGCATCGCCCTGGGCGTCAGCGCTCGCGGCCTGCTCTCGCTCTATCGCGAACTGGCCACCGACGCGTTCCAGCGCTTGCCCTGGTGGCAAGTGGTGCTCAACCGCGGCAACCACCGCTACCGCCTCGACTTCGTCGCCCGCTTGCTGACCGAGATGGGCGCGCACCTGCCCCTCAACAGTCTGCCGCTGGACGTGATGATCACCGGCAAGAACACTCTTACCGGCCGGACCGACTTCTTTGTGCGCGATCAGGAGGGGAATGCCGGCCTGTGGGGTGATCTGCCGCTGCGAGATGCCGTGCTGGCCAGCGTGGCGGCTCCCACCTACTTCCCGCCTCATCGCACGAGCTATCGCGGCAACGACTATATCTGGGTCGATGGCGGCGTCGGTGTGGCCGGCAATCCGTGCTACCAGGCGGCCGTCGAGGCTTTCCACTACAGCGGCGGACGCTATCCGCCCGGCCAGACGCGCATGCTCTCCTTCGGGACCGGCCGGCTTCCCCACGCCATCGACGCCCCGCGGGCCAGCATCGTCGACTGGGGGTTCTGGGTTCTGGAGGAGCTCCTGGGCGACTCCGCCGACTGGCAGACGTACATCACGCGGCGCGAATACGGGATGAGCGGTCGCCTCGACTTCCGACGTTACCAACTCGATCTCTCGCCGGCGATTATGGCCGACCTTGGCGTCGACGTCCCGCCGGGCGTGAACCTTTCCAAGATCGGAATGGACGCCGTCTGGGCGGTGGAACTCCTGGAACGCATCGGCCGGGCCTTTGCCGATCGCATCGATTTCGATGCCCCGCACGGACTGGATCTGGGCGACTCGTCGGCGCCTTGATCGATTCCGCCGCCGGCCCTTTGCCTTCAGTCCAGGAAAGGCGCCTTCTCCCCTCATCCCCTCTCCCCGACGTCTCAGGTCTGGAGGGCGGACCAAGGAGTGAGGGGCTTAGACCGCACCGCCGGCCAGCAAGCCCTCGATGCGACTCAGGACCTCGGGCGTGAGACGAGGCGGGACTTCGCCGGCTCCCAGGTTCTCCTGCAACTGCGCCTCCGATGTCGCTCCGGTGATGACGCTCGTCACCTGCGAGGTGCGCAGCAGCCATCCAATCGCCAGTTGAGCCGGAGTGCAGCCCAGGTCGCCTGCGACGTCGGCCAATCCTCGGGCCACAGCCAGATTGGCCTCGGTCAGGATGTCGCCCAGCCAGTCGTATTTCGGGCGCGTCAGGCGCGCCTGGGAGGCCTTGGGCCCGTTGTACTTTCCGCTCAGCAATCCCGAACGCAGCGGGCTCCAGGTGACGAGCCCGATCCCGGTCCTATCGGCCAGCGGCGCCAGCGTCTGCTCGACCACCCGGCGTACCAGCAGGTTGTACTGCGGCTGTTCGACCGCCGGCGCCGTCTGGCCCGCCTGCCGGGCGATGTCGATCGCTTGCTCGATTTGCTCCGCCGTCCACTCGGACGTCCCCCAGTAGAGCACCTTGCCCTGTCGCACGAGATCGTCCATCACCCGCACCGTCTCATCCAGCGGCGTCTCGCGGTCGAAACGATGGCAGAAATAGAGATCGAGGTAGTCGGTCCCCAGTCGCCGCAGCGAGGCATGGCACGATTCAAGGATGTGCTTGCGCGACAACCCCTGCCCGTTGGGGCCGGCCATCGTGCGCCAGAAGGCCTTGCTCGAGACCACCAGCGCCGTGCGCGGCAGGCCTCGCATGGCGGCGCCCATCACTTCCTCGGCGCGACCGCTCTGATACACGTCGGCGTTGTCGAAGAAGTTGACGCCCTGGTCGTAGGCCAGGTGCAGCATGCGTTCCGCCGACTTCTCGTCGACGTCGTCGCCGAACGTCAGCCACGCCCCCAGGCTGATCTCGCTGAGTTTGAGCCCCCAGCGCCCCATCCGCCGGTAGTTCATCCGACCTCCGGCGCCATTATAGATCGACCGACATGCTATACTCGCCCGGCCTCTCGCCCTGGTCGTTCCGATCTCGGGAGCGCGATCGGGCGACCGCTCGCCGCCGGGATCGAAAAGGAGTTGGCGCATGACCGACACGATGCGCGCCGTCGTCAAGCCCGCCCCTGGACCGGGGTTTGAGATGCGGCGCGTGCCCATTCCCGCCATCGGCCCGGCCGATGTGCTCGTCCGGGTGCGGGCGGCGTCGATCTGCGGCACCGATCTCCATGTCTATCGTTGGGATCCGTGGGCCGCCAGCCGCGTCCACCCGCCGGTCGTCGTCGGTCACGAGGTCTGCGGCGATGTCGTCGACCGCGGGTCGATGGTCACGACGCCCAACATCGGCGAATTCGTCTCCCTCGAATCCCATGTGATCTGCAATACGTGCGCCTTCTGCCGCACCGGGCAGGGTCACATCTGCCAGAATACCCGCCTGATCGGTATCGATCGCGACGGCGGCTTCGCCGAGTTCATCTCCATCCCGGCGCAGAACGCCTGGCCCAACCCGCCCGACCTTCCGCTCGAGATCGCCGTCCTGCAAGAGAACTTCGGCAATGCCGTCCACACCGCCTTCGCCTTCGACCTGCGGGCCAAGAAAGTGCTCGTCACCGGCTGCGGGCCGGTGGGCCTGATGACGATCGCCGTCGCCCGTGCCACCGGCGCTCGCGCCATCTACGCCACCGACATCAGTCGCTTTCGTATCGAGTTCGCTCGCCGCATGGGCGCCGATCTGGCGTTGCACGCCGCCGACGACCCGGTGCTCGACGTCGTGCGCCAGGCGACCGACGGCGAAGGTGTCGACGTTCTGCTCGAGATGTCCGGCTCCCCGGCCGCCATTGACCAGGGATTCGCCTTGCTCAAGCCCGGCGGCGACGCCGCCCTGCTCGGCGTGGCGCCCGGGGCTTTCCCCTTCGACTGGAATCACCACATCGTATTCAAGGCCGCCCATGTCATGGGGATCAGCGGCCGCCGGTTGTGGCAGACCTGGTACCAGGGCCGAGGGCTCATCCGATCCGGTGCCGTGGACCTCTCTCCTATGGTGACCGACCACTTTTCGCTGGAAGATTTCCACGACGCCTTCGAGCGAATGGCCTCCGGTGACTCCGGTAAGGTCATGCTCACTCCCTAGAGGTCCGGCCGGGAGGCCCTTCCGGACCACAGCCTGGGATGGCGCCTGCGAAAGCGTCCCAGATAGGGAAATCGCGCGGCCGGATGGCCCACGCATGCCAGAAACGAAAGTTCGCTCCCAGAGGGACTGGCAGGAAAGGCGTCCGGCCGGACCTCTAGGCGGGGAGGGAACCATGGAGCAACGTCTTTTCCGTATTGTCGTGTGGACCGCGGCCGTGCTCACCGTCCTGTCGTGTACGGTGATCGACCGGTTTACCAGTCGGGGCCTGACGGCGCCCCAGGCCCAGGCTACGGCCACCGAGGCCCAGGCCGCCATCGAGGCGACCGAGTTGGCGCCGACCGAGGAGGGGCCGCGCCGCCTGGAGCTGGCGGCCACGCCCACGCCGCCGCGCGTCGCCGAAGACGACGCCCGCGCCATCCTCGATCTGGCGCATCCCGATCACTTCGACTATTTCGACAACCCCGACGCATGGTTCGACTACGACACTCCGGGACGGGCCGCCTACTGGGTGGCCGACGGCAAGATGTTCGGGATCGATTACGAGCCGGAGGAGATCTACACCTGGTGGAGCTACACCGACGCCGCCTCCGGCAACGTCTACGCCGAGGTCAGCGCCACCAATGGGGATTGCGTCGGTCGCGATTCAGTCGCCATGGCGATTCGCGTCGATCGCGACGCGGCCGCCGGCGGCTATTCGCTGGAGGTCTCGTGCGACGGCGCCTATCGCTTCCGCCTGCACCAGGTCGGCGCCGACCAGGTCGAATTCATCGACTGGACCGAGTCGGATGCCATTCACACCGGCCCCGGCGCCACCAACCGCCTCGGCCTGTGGGGCTACCAGGGCCGCTTCCGCCTGTATCTCAACGGGGAACAGGTCGCCGAATACTGGGACACGAGCTACCACCACACCTACGGCACCTTCGCCCTGTACACACGCGCTTCCCAGACGTATGATCTGACCGGGACCTTCGACGACTTCGCCTACTGGAATATCGAATTCATCCCATGAGGCGACACGCCCCGGCCATCTTGCTCTTGGTGATCGCAGCGGCGGCCTGCAATCGACAGGCCGCCGCTCCGCCGGCGTCGGTCCTGCAAACCGGAGTCGCCGCCACCCTGACCGCTGCGCCCCCGCTGCCGGCGACGCGCACTTCGCCGCCGTCAGCCACCCCGTCTGCCACCGCTCTGCCCCCGACGCCCTCCACGGTCCCGACGGAGACGCCCGGCCCGACGCCTACCGTCACCGTCCCGCCGCTGCCGACGGACGACCCGCGTTACGCGCTCTCCCTCAACCTGGCCGTCCCCGACTACGCCGACGGCTTCGCGCAGCGCTACACCTGGGGCGAACTGGCCGACGCCGGCGCCGTCAACACCTGGGAGGACGGGCACCTGAAGACCTCCGACCTGCTCGCCGATGGATTCGTCTGGTGGAGCGGAACCCTGCCCGACGCCGCCGCCGGCGACTTCTTCGTGGAAGTCTCGTCCGAGATCGGGTCCTGCTCGGGCAAAGACGCCGCCGGTCTGGCCGGGCGCGTCGGCGGAGTCAACCTCAACAGCGGCTACACCCTGGAAGTGGCCTGCGACGGGACCTACCGTATGCGCAAGTTCTCCGAGGGCGCCGTGGCCGTCCTGCGCGACTGGACGGCCTCCGAGGCGATCGTCAAAGGACCGGAGGCGGACAATCGCCTTGGCCTGCTGGCCCGCGGCGATCAGATCACTCCCTTCGCCAACGGCGTCGCCCTCGGCCCGGCCGTTCAGGATGCGAGTTTCGCCTATGGGATCTTCGGCGTTTACGCCATGGCGCGGGAAACCCCGGGCGTCGTCGTGGTCTACGACGATTTCGCCCTTTGGTACGTCACGCCCTGACCGGCGCCTCCCCTGCGTGAACAGGATCGTCGTGTCCTCTGCCCTTCTGGCGGCCCTCTCGGCCTGCGTCACCGCTCCATCCGGGCCGTCGCCGTCCCCGCCCACAGAGCCGGTCGCGCCGACCCGGACAGCCACCGTCGCGTTTCCGACGGTGATCCCGACCGCCACCTGGACCCCCGGGCCGACCCTGACGCCCACCGTCGATCTGCAGTTGGACTTCGGCCCACTCCTGCTGGATGATCCCATGGACGATCCCTCCGAGTGGGAGCTCGCCCCATCCGCTTCCGGGGGTGCGGCCTTCACCGACGGCCGTCTGACGCTTTCCGTCCGGACGCCACGCGGCTACCAGAGCGCTTTTCGAGCCGATCCGGTCGTAGGCGATTTCTTTGCCGAGGTCGACGTCGTCACCGACGTCTGCAGTGCGGGGGACGAGGTCGGCCTTACCGCCCGAGGCGGCGGCCTTGGCGAACAGTACCGATTCCTGCTCGGCTGTGACGGCACGGCCCGCATCACGCGCATTCTCGAAGACGGATCGCGCGCCCTGACCTTGCGCGTCGCCTCACCGGCGATCCACTCCGGCGCCCCGGCGCAGAATCGGTTGTCGATTTGGCTGCGAGGGCTCGACCTGAAATTCCTCGTAAACGGCGAGGAAGTACTGGCGGCGCGCGACGCCGCCCTCACCCGTGGCACCTTGGGCGTGATCGCGCGGGCCGGTCCCGGCGGCCAGGTCTCGGTTGGGTTCGACAACTTGCGCCTGTACGCGCTGGCCGACACGAACCCGACCGCCACGCCGCCGCCCGCGGCGGTTCCCTAGCCAGCATGCCTCGCCCGCGACGCCCGGCCAACCGCCTCAACGACCTGGACTCCAAGACCTGGCTCAAGTTCCAGAAGTCCTGGTTCATCCACAATCCGCCGCCGCGCCAGAGCGCCGTCTTGCGCCATCCGGCCAAGTTCCCGGAGAGCCTGGCGCGCGAATTCGTCGAGTTCTTTACGCGCCGCGGCCAGACCGTCCTCGATCCGATGGTCGGCACGGGCTCGACCTTGCTGGCCTGCCTGGAGTCCGGGCGGCACGCCATCGGCGTCGAACTCAATCCGGTCTATGCCGACCTGGCGCGCCAACGCCTGGCCGAGGCCCGCCAGGCGACGCCCGCGCCCGAACTGCGCCTCGAGCTCCACCAGGCCGACGCCTCCCGCCTGGCCGAGCTCGACCTTCCTCCGGTCGACTATGTCTTCACGTCCCCGCCCTACTGGGACATGTTGCGCTCCCCCGGTGCCGCCACCCAACGCCGCCGCCGGGGGTCGACCGATCTCGATGTCACCTACTCCGACGACCCTGCCGATCTCGGCAACGTCGCCGATTACGCCGCCTTCCTCGACCGATTGGTGGCCGTCTACGCCGGACTACGGACGGTGCTTGTCCCTGGCGCCTATCTCACGATCATCGTCAAGAACGTCAAGAAGCGCGGCCGCGTCTATCCACTGGCGTGGGACCTGGCTCGCCGACTAAGCGAGACCTTCATCCTGAAGGACGAGAAGATCTGGTGCCAGGACAATATCCGCCTGGCGCCCTACGGCCTCGGCCACGCCTGGGTCAGCAACACGTTCCATCACTATTGCCTGCAGTTTCGGAACGAGGGCTAGCTTTCAGCGATCAGCTGTCCGTTTTCAGCCGGAACCGGCTTCGGGCCGTGCGTGTGAAGGCTGACCGCCGACGGCCGACTGCCGCCGGTGCTCGTTCAGTTGCGCCCTCGACCAAAGGCAGGTATCCTAGATTGACAATCTCCGTCGTTTCCGCGAGCTCAGGCGATGTATCTGGCGATTGAAGGCGTCATCGGCGTCGGCAAGACCACCTTGGCGCGCCTGCTTCACCCGATGTTCGACGCCGCACTCCTGCTCGAGGCCTTCGAGGAGAACCCGTTCCTGTCCGACTTCTATGCCGACCGACGCCGCTATGCCTTCCAGACCCAGATCTTCTTCCTGTTGAGCCGCTACCACCAGCAGCGGGACGGAGTGCCGGCGGCGTTGGCCCAGGGTTCTCTGGTGGCCGACTACACCTTCCACAAAGACGCCCTCTTCGCCCGACTCAATCTCGAGGGGGACGAGCTCGAGACGTATTTCCGGCTCCACGCCGCCCTGGCCGAGCGACTGCACCCGCCGGACCTGACGGTGTACCTGAGGGTCGACACGGAGACGGCGCTGCGGCGAATCGCCTTGCGCGATCGGAGCTATGAGCGCGATATGGATCAGGCGTACATCGCGCGTCTCAACCGGGCCTACGAGGCCCACTTCTCCGGCGCGCCGCAAGGCCCGACGCTGATCATCGACACCAATCGGCTCGACTACGTTCACGACCCTGCCCATCTCGACGAGGCCGCCTCCCGCATCCGCGCCGCTCTGGGAATCCATCCCTATCAGCCGGCGCTCCCCTTCGCGCCGGGGGAGGCGCGGTGAGGATCACCCGCACCCAGCTCATCGAGGCCGCTCGACGCGAGGTCGAGCGGCGCGCCGAGACCGACGGCCTGGCGGCGGCCTATCTGATCGGATCGATCGTCCACGACCAGGCCGTCTTGGGCGGCGCCGCCGACATCGATCTGGTCTTGATCCATGACCACCAGCCGGATTCCCGGCGGGAGATCGTCGGTCTGTCCGACGAAGTCCATCTCGACATCGCCCACCACCATCGCGACCAGTATGCTCAGCCGCGGCTGCTCCGCCTCGATCCATGGCTCGGGCCGGCGATCTACGATCCGCTCCCGCTGCACGACCCGCAGCACCTTTTCGAGTGGGCGCAGGCCTCGGCCCGCGGACAATTCCTGCGGCCCGACCACCGTGCGGCTCGGGCCGGCGCTTTCCTCCAGCGGGCCCGCCGCCTGCAAGCCGCCCTCGACGTGGAGCGCGCGTGGGTCTCGTCGTTCGGCCGGGCCGCGCTTTCGGGCGCCAACGCCATCGCCACCCTCGCCGGGCAGCCGGTAGCCGGTCGTCGTCTCCTCCCTTTGCTCGACGCCGCCGCTGCCGAGGCCGGGTGCCCCGAGGCCTATGGCGGCCTGCTGCGCCTCTTAGGGGCCGAGACGCGCGGCCCGCTCGATCTCGCCGGGTGGGTCGCGGCCTGGGCCCGCGCCTTTGACGCCGGCAGCGGCCTCACCGCCGAATCGGAACTGCTCCCCGAGCGCCGCGGCTATTACTTGCACGGCTTCCAGGCCCAGCTCGAATCGGCGGCGCCGCATGCCGTGCTGTACACCCTGCTCGACACCTGGGACAGAATCCTGTCGACCCTCTCCGCCTTCGGCCAGGCGGAAGAGCACCGCTCCTCCTGGGAGGCGGCCCTCGCCCGCCTCGACCTCACCGCCGGCGACGCCGCGCATCGTCTCGCCGAGCTCGAGGCCTACCTCGATCACCTGGAAGCCTTCCTCGAGGAGTGGGGTGCCCGCTATGGCGCCTGACTCGTCGCCGCAGGCCTGTGGATGAAGAAATTCATCGCCGTCGCCGGCAACATCGGCGTCGGGAAATCTACGTTGGTGGGCTTACTCGCCCAACGGTTGTCCTGGCAGCCGTTCTACGAGCCGGTCGGCGACAACCCCTACTTGGCGGATTTCTATCGCGACATGCGCACCTGGGCCTTCCACTCGCAGATCTTCTTCCTGACCCGGCGCCTTCGCATCCATCGCGAGCTGTGCGACCACCCGACGTCGTCGATCCAGGATCGCAGCGTCTACGAGGACGCCGAGGTCTTCGCCTGCAATCTCTACCGTCAGGGGTTGATGATCGACCGCGACTATCGGAGCTACCGAGAGCTCTACGGCGTATTGACCCAGTTCCTTCCGGCGCCCGATCTGGTGGTCTATTTGAAAGCCGAGGTCTCGACGCTGGTCGACCGCATCTCCCAGCGCGGACGAAGCTACGAGCAGGACATCCGCCCCGAGTACCTTTCTCAGCTCAACCAGCTCTATGAGGACTGGATCCGCGGCTTCACCCTGTGTCCAGTCCTGACGGTGCCGGCCGGCGACCTCAACTATGTCGCCCACGATAGCCACCTCGACTTGATCGTCTCCAAGATCTACGACAAGCTGGAAGGCAAGGAAGAGGTGGTCTTCGGCGAAGACGAAGTCGCCCGCGTCAACGGCCGGCTCGACTAACCCTGCTCCCGGCGCCGCCGCCGCGCAGCTTGATGCCCCCCCGTTGAATCCTGTACAATGCAGCGAACCGGACGCGCAATCGGGCGACAGCCACCCCTCGCCAAAGGAGAGGCCCGATGAACGTCATCAAGGTCTCGGCCGGTTCCCGGACCTCGTCCGTCGCCGGCGCCATCGCCGGGATGGTACGCGAGCATCGACGCGCGGAGGTTCAGGCCATCGGGGCCGGCGCCGTCAACCAGGCCGTCAAGGCGACCGCCATTGCCCGCGGCTACCTGCTCGAGGACGGGATCGACGTCGTCTGCCTGCCGGAGTTCACCACGGTCGACATCGAAGGCAACGAACGCACCGCCGTACGGCTGGTCGTCGAACCACGCTAGACCGCATCTCTACTTTTGGGGTTCCGGCCGACGATCTTGGGTGGTCGGGAGACGAGGACTAGCCGGCCGACGCCGCCCCGGCTGGAGAGGGCAGATCGAGCATCATCGTTTCGACGGCCAGACGAGCATTGGCGTTGCGGCGCAGCGCTTCCTGGGTCCGCAGGATCGCCTCCAGCGCCCGTCGGATTTGGGCCGGATCCCGAAGCAACGATCCCTCCGTCGATCTGCCACCGCTCGGGCCTTGTGCCGCGCTGCGCAGGGCGTCGCCCAGCAGGATCAGCCAAACAGCCAGCCGCTCCTCCAGGCAGTCGTCCTCTTTCCACTCGTCGGCCAGCGCAAATCGGCCGTGAAGTCCGAGCTCCAGGGTTTCCTTCAACTGGGTGGCGTACCCCAGCCGGCGGCCGCGCAAGGTCGAGTCGTCGAGCATCTGCCGCGCCAACTCGGGCCGGCCGTTCGCCAGCCCGGCCGCCTCCCGGGCCGCGGAAGCGCCTGCGCCCTGAGCCTCGAGGGCGGCGGCGATGTCGGCCAGGGGGACCGGGCGAAGGGCAAGCACCTCGCAGCGGGAGGCGATCGTCGGCCGGACTTCCTCCACATCGCTGGCGATCAGCAGCATCGTGACCCGCCGCGCCGGTTCCTCCAGCGTCTTGAGGAGCGCATTGGCTGCCCCCTCGCTGGCCATCTCCACGCCCACGAGCACCGCCACCCGCCCGCCTCCCGCGAGCGACGAGAGCGACAGCTGGCGCTGCAGCTCGCGCACCTGTTCGATCGTGATCCCTTGCTTGTCCTCGGGCCGCTCGACCCAATGCAGATCCGGGTAGGTGCGTCCCCGAACCTGACGGCAAGCCCGGCACGCGCCGCATCCATCACCCGGTTGCAGAGGCGCCTCGCACAGGATCGCCTGGGCGAAGGCCAGGGCCAGGCGCGACCGACCCACGCCTTCCGGACCGGTGATCAGGTACGCGTGATGCGTCGCGCCCCGCGCCAGCTGACGGCGCAAGAGATCCACCGCCCAGGCGTTACCGATCAGGCCCCAGTCCATGGACGTCATTCTAGTCGAGGACGTCCGGCTGCATGTTATCCTTCGCCTGTCATGGAGACCCCATCCTTCCACATCGGGCCGGTTCCGGTTTTCGGCCGCCGCATCCTGGCGCCGATGGACGGGTTCACGGACCTGCCGTTCCGTTCCTTGTGCCGCCGCTTCGGATCGGCCATGAGCTACACCTCCTTTGTCAACGCCGCCGGAATCCTTGCCGGGTCGGCCCAGGCCACGGCGGCGCTGGCCTTCGAGCCGCAGGAGCGGCCGGTCGCCGTGCAGATCTTCGACGATGACGAAAGCCGCCTGCTGGCTGCCGGACTGAAACTGATGGAGCGGCAGCCCGACATCCTCGACGTCAATATGGGCTGCTCGTCCCGCTGCGTCGCCGGCCGGGGCGCCGGCGCCGGGCTGTTGCGCGACCCCGGCAAGGTCGGCCGCATTGTCGGCGCGCTTGCGCGCGCCCTTCCCATCCCGGTAACCGCCAAGATTCGCCTGGGGTGGGACCGCGACACCCGCAACTACCTGGAAGTCGCCCGGGCGATCGAAGACAACGGCGGCCGCCTCATCGCCGTTCATGGCCGCACCAAGGTGCAGGGCTACACCGGCGAGGCCGATTGGGCTTCGATCGGGGAGGTCAAGGCCGCCGTGCGCATCCCCGTCCTGGGCAGCGGCGACATCGCCTCCGCCGGCGACGCCGACCGCCTGCTGCGCCTCACCGGCTGTGACGGGGTGATGATCGGCCGGGCGGCGATGGGCAATCCGTGGATTTTTCTTGCCGAGGCGCCGGTGCTGGGTCCGCACCAAGTGCTGCCGGTCGTCGGCGAGCATTTGACCAGGATGGCGGCTTACTACGGCGAGGCCCGCGGGGTCGTGCTGTTTCGCAAGCACCTGTCTCGCTATCTGGACCATCTCGCCCTCGGGGAAGGGGAACGGCGCCTCCTGCTCACCGCCTCGACCGCCTCGGACTTGCGGACTCTTCTAGGGATACCGTGGGAGGCATCGCCGCAACCATGGCCGGTGGCCGCCTTCCAGGCGGCGGAGACCGGTGCGTGAGGCCGGCGCGATAATCCACCGGCCCCGATCGCCATGCCGACCAACATTCTGAACCGTCCGCTGCTCTCGCGCATCCGGCGCAACCACGCCCTGGAGCACGCCACGATCCATCTGCTGAGCGCGCGCTATCCATGGGGGACCTTCATCGGCCGGTCCGATGTTCAAGGCTTCTATCTCTTCGGCGATGTCCCCGGGCCGGCCGTGGGAGAGGCTGCCGTCGAGGCGTTAAGTCGCCTGCGCGCCGGCGAAACCCGGCTTTCGATCCATCCGAATTGCGGCACCAACCTGCTGACCTCGGGCGTCCTCGGTGCGTCGGCGGCCTTTGCCGCCTTCGCAGGAAGCACCACCAACCGCAGCCGTTTCGGCCGACTCCCGACGGCAATCTTCCTGACCGCCTTGGCGCTTCTAGCGGCCCAGCCCTTGGGGACGGCCCTGCAGCGATCGGTGACAACGCAAGCCGACCCGCAGGCCCTGCGTGTCGCCGAGGTGCGCACCTGGCAGCGTGGCCGCACCACCTTGCATCGCATTCGCACAACAGGCTGAGCCGATGGTCCGGCCGGCCGCCTTGCGAACCGTTCCGTGAGCGACGGCGCCAAGCCGACGGTGATTCTTCTGTTCGGCGACGATGAGCTCGCCCTGGAAGAACGTCTGGCCGATTTCGTGGCGCGTCTGGCCGAGCCCGCCAACGCCGAGTTCAACCTGAGCCGGTTCTACGCCGCGCGATTGGACCTGGCGGCGTTCGAGACCCAACTTCTGGCGTCGCCCTTCCTCGCTCCGCGGCGAATGATTGTCCTCGATCTGGGGACGCTGACCTCCCGCCGGCTCGACTTCCCCGAGCACTTCTTCCACCTGTTGGAGACGATGCCGGCGACGTCCGTCGTGGTCGCGCTCGAACGGCTCGACTACCAGGCGCTCCAGCGTCGGACGCGAGGTTCCTCCGCCGCCGACGCCGCCCGGGCCCATGCCGAGGCCTCACCCTTTTATCGCTGGGTGCGCGATCACCCCGGCCGGGCCGTCGCCCGCGAGCTCCGCCGCCCGCGCGGCCCGGCCTTCGAGCGCTGGGCGATCGCGCGGGCGCAGCATCACGGCGCCGAGATGGACGGGAAGGCGGCGGCCCTGCTGCGCGAGTACAGCGGCGAAGAAACGCTGCTGGCCGATCAGGAGTTGCGCAAGCTGGCCGCCTACGTCGATGGGGTCCGGCCGATCGGCGCCGACGATCTCGTGCGCCTGACGCCGTTTCGCGCCGAAGGCGATGTCTTCGCCATGGTCGACGCGGTCGGCGGTCGGGACGGCGCCACGGCGATGCGCACCATGCAGAACCTGTTGGCGGAGGAAGATCCCCGCTATGTCTTTACGATGGTCGTCCGTCAGTTTCGGTTGCTGCTGCTGGCGCGCGAAGCCCTGGATCGCGGGCTAGCCCCGCGGCAGCTGCTGACCGAGAGCCCCTATCGCTTGCCGGGTTTCGTCGCAGACAAGATCGGCCGTCAGGCGTTGGGTTTCTCGCTCGAGCAATTGACCGACGTCTATCGAGAGCTGCTGGCCCTCGATGTCGCCAGCAAGTCCGGCCGCGCCGACATCACCCTCGGCCTGGAGACCCTGGTCGCCGCGCTCGCCGGCTAGGCAGCCTGCCCGGTAGGCTCTTCCACTCCGATCCAGAAGTGCTGCCGCAGAGCATCCGGCCTGACGAGAAGAGTCAGGTCCGCCACGGAAGGCGGCGGCTGCTCCCCGGCCGTCTCGGGGTGGATGACGCACAACGTGGCTTTGCGGCCATATTTGTCGGCGTAGTACGCGGCCGCCCGCGTCACACGGCGGCCGAGGTCGACTTCCGGCTCGATGTCCAACCAGAGCATGCCCACTTTCATCGCCCACCTCCCGAGGAAATGACGCGGTCCATGCGCCAGGCGTCGCCGTCGGCGTCGTGCGCCAGGACGCAAGCCAAGCCGTTCGTCGTCCGAACATGGAACCGGCGCGAGGCGACGCCTGACGTCGCCAGCTCGCCATGGGCGGCCTGCAACGCTCGCACACGATAGCGCCGGCCTCGCCAGACGAACTCCTCCGGCGCCGTGCTCCCGTGCGACGGCCAGACATGGATCGGCTCTCCGACGCCGGCGCCTCGACTGATGCGGATGCGGTTCACGCGTTTGGCCTCCAGCCTGCGGGCGCCGGACGGACGGGAGGAAAGCGTCCGAGAGCCGAGGCAGCCGGGCGACGGCCCCTGGCTACTCCATCCAGGTCAACCGCGGCCAGGCTCACCCCTGCCAAGCGTGTGCACCGACCGCCGCACCTGTACTCGAACCATCCATGGTGGTCACACGCGACCAGGCGGGCCACCTCCGGGCCGGACCAGCCGGCCGCGCGCAGCCCTGCCATCCGGCTCGGCGCGGCGCCCAAGACGTGCATTCCCCAAGCGCCGCCGGATCGCAAGATCCTCATCAGCGCTGCCCGGCCGCGTCCGCTCTCGGGCCCGGCCAGACTCATGAGGTCATCCACGACCAGGAGCATGTCCGGCCAGCGCCGCCCTTCCGATACCCTCGCCAGCAGCTCGGCCTCCAACCACAGCAGGTTGATCTGAGCCGAGCGGGCGTCTCCCGCCGTTTCGGTCACGGCGTGCGGCAGCGTCTCCAGGACGGTCAGGTCTCGCCCGGTGGCATCGATCGCCGTCACTTGCAGCAGCGCCGGTCGAGTGGTCATGGCCAGGCCAATGGCCAGGGCCCTCAATATCTCTCCTCTGGCCGTCGGTGATCCGCCTTCGATGAGCACGTGGCCCGAGGCGGGGTGATGCAGGTCCACCCAGATCGCCCTTCCGTCATCATCGATTCCGAGTGGCGCGAGAAAGGCCGTCGAAACGCCGGAGCCTCGCAGGATCTCGAAGGCGTTGGGCGGCGCGGCGACGCCGTGTCCTGCGGACGCCGCAAGTTTCCCGTCGAACCGCCGTTCGGAATCGGCGGGATCAGGCGCCTCCCGCAATCGTCTTGCCGAACTGCGCCGGACCCGCCATTCCCGACCGGTAACACTTGTCCAGTCCTGTCTCTGGCCAGCTGTCTCCACAGGCCCTCCCGGAGTTAGAAAATTTGTTCTATCATTCTATAGAACGTCCGTGCTAAAGTCAAGGGGCAAAGGGGATGGAGGCCGATGTGCTACAATGGGCCTGAATGGCCCTCTGAACAGGGATGAGCGACCAACGTCCATCCCCCATCGCCGGGACCTGGTATCCTGCTGACGCCGAGGCGCTGGCCCGATCTGTGGATAAACAGCTGGCTGAGGCCGAGCTCGAACCGGCTCCCGGGCCGGTGGTCGGGCTGGTCGCGCCGCATGCCGGGCACCGGTATTCCGGCGGGGTGGCGGCTCACGCCTTCCGCGCCGCCGCCGGATTGTCACCCGAGACGGTCGCCGTCGTCTCGCCGATGCACCAGACTCATCCGGCCGCCGTTCTAACCACCGGCCATGACGCCTACTGGACGCCGCTGGGGCCGATCGAAGTCGATCAAGCCCTGCTGACGGCGTTCGAAACGGCCCTCGATCGGGCGGCCGGCGTGGCCGTGGTTCGCGTCACGCGCGACTCGGAGCATTCGCTGGAGATCGAGCTGCCGTTCCTTCAGCGCTGCCTGAAGTCTCCCTTCCGCCTGCTGCCGATCATGCTGCGCGACCAATCTGCCGCCGTCGCCCAAGCCGTCGGCCGGGCCCTGGCGGGGGTCTTGCGCGATCGACACGCCTTGATCGTGGGCAGCAGCGATCTATCCCACTTCTACCCGGCCTCCACCGCGCGGCGCCTCGACGGCGAATTGCTGGCGCGCCTGGCCGCCTTCGACCCGGAGGGGCTGCTACGGGCGGAGGACGAAGGCGTCGGCTTCGCCTGCGGTAAGGGAGCCCTGGCAGCCGTGCTGTGGGCCGCCCGCGAGCTGGGAGCCGACGTCGTTCGCATCCTGGATTACGCCACCTCGGGCGACGTCACCGGCGATGACGAGTCGGTCGTCGGCTACGGCGCCGCCGCCATCTACCGCTCCACCAGGGCCGTCGCCACCTGACGATGGCATCCTTCCGATCCGACTGGCTGGGGTTGGCGGCGTTGGTCCTGCTCGTGCTGACCAACGCCTTCTTCGTGGCGGCCGAATACTCCCTCGTCCGTATTCGCCGGACCCGAGTGGCCGAACTGGCGGCGCACGGCAAACCCAATGCCAAGGTGGTCGAGGGTCTGCTCCGGCGTCTCGACCGCTCGATCGCGACGACGCAGTTGGGCATCACGATGGCCGGTCTGGCGCTCGGTTGGGTCGCCGAGCCGGCCCTCTCGGGGCTGTTCCAACCGATCGTCGAGCTCTTTCCGGGACTTCCGTCGGACGAACTTTCGCGTGGCCTGTCGGCCGCCCTGGCGTTCGCCGTGATCACCGCCGTTACCGTCGTCATCGGCGAACTGACTCCCAAGGGAATCGCCCTCAACGATCCCGAGGGTACGGCGTTGTTCATCGCTCGACCGCTCTCCTTGGTGGGGTGGACCTTCCAGCCCTTCATCGCCGCGCTCACCCGGGCCGGAAACCTCGTCATGCGCCTCCTGCGGCTGCCGCCTGTCTCCGGCAGGGAAGGCGTCCATTCGATCGAAGAGCTGAAGATGATCGTCAGCGCCAGCGCCAAGGGCGGCGTCGTCGAAGGCGAAGAGGAGGAAATGCTGCAGGCCGTCTTCGACTTCGGCGGAACGCTGGTGCGACAGGTGACGGTGCCGCGCACCGAAATGGTCGCCGTGCCGGCCGAGGCGCCGCTGGCAGAGGTCATCCGTATCGCCGGCGAACACCCGTTCAGCAAGCTGCCGGTCTACGAAGGTAGTCTCGACCACGTCATCGGCGTCGTCCACGTCAAAGACCTGCTGCGCCTCTCGGCCATCGAAGACCTTGCCACCCAGACCGCCCGCGACGTCATGCGCGAGACGATCTATGTCCCGGAGACGACGTTCATCGCGATCTTGCTGGCGCGCTTCCGCCGCCGGCGGCAACACATCGCCATCGTCCTGGATGAATACGGCGGGACGGCCGGCGTCGTGACCCTGTCCGACCTGGTGGAAGAGATCGTCGGCGAAATCAGCGATCCCTTCGACGAACCCGAATTGCAGCCGCTGCCGGACGGCACGGCTTTGATCGACGGCCTGGCGACCATCGCCGAGGTCAACGAACGGTTCGACCTGCACCTGGACGATCCCAACTACGACACGCTGGCCGGCTTCGTCCTCGGGCGCCTGGGCCGGCTGGCGCAGGTCGGGGACCAGGTCGTGATCGATGGGGTCGAGCTGCGGGTCGAGGCGATGGACGGCCTGCGCATCGCCCGCGTCTCTCTCACCCGCCTTAACGCCGCCGACGCCTCGACGCCGGCCTGATGCAGCCCTTCGCCGAAGTCGCCCTGCATCTGGCGCGCGTGCAGGGCACCTTCACCTATCTCGTCCCTCCTGCCTTGACTCAGGTGTTGGCGCCGGGGCACCTGGTGGTCGTGCCTTTTGGCCCGCGTCGCGCTCAAGGCATCGTCTGGCGCCGCACGGCCGAGTCCCCCGTGGCGGAAACCCGGGCAATCGAGTCGTTGGTCGACACGCAACCGGTGTTGACCCCGGCGCAGCTGGCGTTGGCCGATTGGCTGCAGCGGGCAACGCGCGCTCCACTCGGAGAGTGCCTGGCGCTGATGATCCCGGCCGGCCTGGCCCAGCACGCCGATGGGCTCTATACCCTGGTCGATCCGTCCGCCCAGCCGCCGTCGGTGACGGCCGCGCGCCTGGTGGCGCTTCTGCGCGCCCGCGGGCCCTTGCGAGGCCGACAGATCGATCGCCATTTCGGACATTCCGGAGGCGATCGCGCTGCGTCTCGCCCGGATTGGCGCCGGGCGGGTCAGAGCCTGATCCGCCGGGGGGTCGTGACCAGCATCCCCGTCCTCGACCCACCCGCGGCGGCGGTGCGCCGCGTTCGGTCGGTCCGTTTGGCGCAAGCGGCAATGCAGGTGACGGCGGCCTTCGACGACCTCGGGCGGGGCGAGGCGGCGCTGCGCCGGCGACGCGTCCTGGAAACCCTGCTCCACGAAGGGCGCCCATTGGACGTGATGTGGTTGTACGCCGAGGCCGGCGCACGCCCCGATGACCTGCGCCGTCTTCGGGATCGAGGCCTGATCGTCTTCGACTCCCACGAGCAGACGCGCGACCCCCTGGCGGGATCGTCCGCTGTGCCTTCCCCGCCGCCCGACCTGACCCGGGAACAGCTCGCCGCGTGGGAGCCGATCGGCGACAGCCTGCATACCGGCGGCGGCGCGTTCCTGCTCCATGGGGTCACCGGTTCGGGCAAGACCGAGATCTACCTCCGGGCCGTTGCCCAAGTCGTCCAGGCCGGCGCATCGGCGATCGTGCTGGTGCCGGAGATCGCGCTGACGCCCCAGACGACCGATCGCTTTCTGGCCCGCTTTCCCGGCCGCGTCGGCGTGATGCATTCGGCCTTGAGCCCGGGTGAGCGCTTCGACACGTGGCGGCGCGCCCGGTCGGGCGAACTGTCGGTCATCATCGGGGCGCGCAGCGCATTGTTCGTTCCCTTGCCGCGGATCCGCCTGATCGTCGTCGACGAGGAACACGACGAGTCCTACAAGGAACGAGACATCGCGGTGCGCTACCACGCCCGCGCGGCGGGGCTGGCCTACGCCGGGCTGCTGAATGCCGTCTGCGTCCTCGGCAGCGCCACGCCCGACATCGTCACCTATCAGCGGGCCTTGTCCGGCGAGATGCGCCTGCTCGACCTGCCGCGCCGGCTGATGAGCCGACTCCCGGAAGCCGACTCCCAACCGGCGGGCCGGGCCCGGCCGATCGAATTGCCTCCAGTGCACGTCGTCGATATGCGGCAAGAGCTCAAGGCCGGCAACACCTCCCTTTTCAGCCGGCGCCTGACGGAAGCCCTGACGGCGACGCTCGATCGCGGCGAACAGGCCATCCTCTTTCTCAATCGTCGAGGTTCGGCGACCTACGTCTTCTGCCGCGACTGCGGCTGGGTGGCGCGCTGCCCCCGCTGCGAGACGCCGCTGGTCCACCACCCGACGGCGGCGGCGCTCCAGTGCCACCAGTGCGGCTACCGGCGCAAGCCGCCGGCGACCTGCCCGCAGTGCCGGGGCCGGCGGGTGCGCTACTTCGGCGCCGGGACCCAGCGCATCGAAGCGGAGATGGAGGCTCGCTTTCCCGGAGCGCGTAGCCTGCGCTGGGACTGGGACGTGACCCGCCGCAAGGGCGCCCACCAGGTCATCCTGGCGCACTTCGCCGCCCATCGCGCCGACGTGCTGATCGGAACGCAAATGCTGGCCAAGGGGCTCGACCTTCCGATGGTGACCCTGGTGGGCATCGTCTCGGCCGACACCGGGCTGTTCCTGCCCGACTACCGCGCCGCCGAACGGACCTTCCAGGTCCTGACCCAGGTGGCGGGCCGCGCCGGTCGCGGTCGCGCCGGCGGGCAGGTGATCCTGCAAACGTACCACCCGGAGCACGAGGCGATCCGAGCCGCTTCGGCCCACGACTTCCGCGCTTTTTATAAAGCTGAGCTGCGCCACCGCAAAGAACTGGGTTACCCGCCTTTCCGCCGGCTCGTGCGCCTCGTCCTCCGAGGAACCTCGCCCGAGCGCATTCAGGAGGAATCCACCCGCCTCGCCGGCCGATTGCGGCGCGCCGTGGCGCGCTCGGGCGCGGCGATCGAGGTGCTGGGCCCAACCCCGTGCTTCTTCGCGCGCCTGCGCGGTCTGCTACGCTGGCAGATCGTGCTGCGCGGCGCCGAGCCGGCGGCGGCCGTGCCGGACGATTTGCCCGAAGGCTGGACGATCGACATCGATCCGGTGAGTCTGTTATAGGCGTCCTGCGCGTAGTCGAAGGACGCCTTTCCCTGGGCTTGAGGAGGGATGCGATGCCCGATACCGAAAACGTCCGTCCGGTTCTCGAGCGGCACTTGCAGTCCATTCTCGATTGCGACGTGGACGCCTATCACGCCACCACTGGCGCCGACCTGACGCTCTACGAGTGGTACGTCACGCCGCATCGCATCGACGGCCTCGGCTTCCATGATTTCCTGATGAGGGAGTCCGCCCGCCCGGAGACACCGGCGATCGCGCCGCGCATCGCGCTTAGCATCCCGGAGGGGATTCCGGAGGGGACGCCGCTCGATCCGGCCGGACGATCCGGCAAAGCCGCCGACAAGATCCCGAGTGAAGCCGGGGAGCAGGCCCGCCAGCGATTTGATCTGGCGAACTACCGCGAGCAGGTCTACGGGGATTGTGCCGTGTGCAGCTATACACTGTTGATCTCCCGCGCCACTTCCGATGGGACGAAGGTCCGCAGCCATCATGAGACCCGCGTGCTCGTCCGATCCGGTGGCCTATGGAGAGTCGTGCACGTCCACAAATCGCCGGCGTGGAATGCTCCCTATGAGCCGACCGGCTGAGCGCGCGGCCTGCTCGGCGCACTCCGCGAGCGAAAAACAAACCGCCCCCAAAGGGGCGTCGGAGCTTGGCTTCGCCAAATGGTGATCGCCGGCCGGGACCCTTCGATACCATCCCGAGATCAGCGAGGGACTGCGCGCCGCGCCTGCGGCGCGTCGCCCCGCTCAGGGAGGTCGGCGACTCACCCTGAAGAGACAGCCCGCGCGGAGCGGAGGCGAGGACCCAGCGCAGCCAGGCCCGAGCCGCAGTCGAAGCGCGCTCAGGGGTGGACTGATTGGCCACTCTTCAACCTCGGCCGCCGTCTCACCTTCGCGGCCGTGTGCTCCTGGCGGCCCCGCTCACTCCATCCGCCCGTTAGGCGTTCCCCCGGCTGTCGTTGTACAGGGCTTCGCGGATCGACGCCACCTGCCGGCGCAAGCCCTCATCCGTCTCCAAGAGGCTGGCGATCTTGTCCAGGCCGTACATGACCGTCGTGTGATCGCGGCCGCCCAACACCGCTCCGATCTTGGGCAGCGAAGCGTCGGTCCCTTCCCGGATCAAGAACATCGCCACCTGACGCGGCAGAGCCACCTGACGCGTGCGGTCGGTGCTTAAGAGCCGGTCTTCGTCGACGCCGAAATGCTCGGCGACGGCGGCGATGATGCGATCGGGCGTCATGGCCGTCGACCGGGTCTGCAGGTCGATCAGTGTCGATTCGACCAGATCGCGGGTGATCGCCAGGCCGCTCAGGTCCGAAAAGGCCAACAGCCGGGTCAGGGCGCCCTCCAACTCGCGGATGTTGCTCTGCACCCGGCGGGCGATGATCTCCAGGTACTCGGGCTCGACTGTGCGGCCGGCACGATCCGCCTTCGACCGCAGAATCGCCATGCGCGTCTCGAAATCGGGGGGCTGAATGTCGGCGATCAGGCCCCACTCGAAACGCGAGCGCAGCCGCTCCTCCAACGTCACCAGGGCCTTGGGCGGCCGATCGGACGAGATCACCAGCTGCTTCTCCTGCCCGTGCAGCGCGTTGAAGGTGTGGAAGAACTCTTCCTGGGTCGACTCTTTCCCGGCGATGAACTGGATGTCGTCGATCAGCAGGACTTCGATGCGGCGGTAGTGCTCGCGGAAGGCGTCGGTGGTGTGCGTCCGGATGGCGTTGATCAGGTCGTTGGTGAACTCTTCCGACGAGACATACAACGCTCGCAGCCCGGCGTTGACGCAGGCCAGCCCCACGGCGTGCAGCAAGTGCGTCTTTCCCATCCCCACGCCGCCGTACAGGAACAACGGGTTGTAGGCCCGCGCCGGATTCTCGGCCACTGCCAGCGACGCGGCGTGGGCCAGGCGGTTGCCCGGACCGACGACGAACGATTCAAAGGTGTAGCGGGCGTTGAGGTTGGCCGGCGTCGGCCGCGGCGTGGGAGTCGGATCGACCGGGGGCAGCGCCGCTTCTTCGGAGGCCTCGCCCGGCCACAGCACGAAGCGCACTTCGACGGTGCGGCCCGCCAGGCGGCTCAGCACCTCCCCGAAGGTCCCGCGCAAGCGTTGATCCAGCCAGTCGCGAGCGTAGGCATTCTGCACGCCGAGGACGAAGGTGCCGTCCTCGTAGGTGAGCAGTTCTGCGTCACGGACCCAGGTGTCGAACGTCGCCCGCGGCAGTTCCAGTTGGAGCTGGCCGAGCGCCGCCTCCCACGTCCGCTCCGCATCCATGCGCACCTCCTGCGCCCGGCCCGGACGGCGGGAATTCCTCCCCGCCCGAGGCCGCCCCATGCAAGATTCAATTCAACAAGGTCGACGCTGTCGGGCGGCTCGCGGGGCGTACCTGCTGGCCTCTGACTCGCACCGGTGAAGCACCGTCGAGTCTGCGATCACCACCCGTAACGACCGCATTCTATCAGATCGACCTCGACTCTTCAATACGATCGCCCACTTTCTTCCTAAAAACAATGGAAGATTTAAGGCGACGCGACGTTAAGGCCATATGCGCGAATGACCGACGCGCGCCACCACAACGTTCGGGGGGAGATACCTCTTGTCCTCCGCCATATCTTCCCGTGGACAGGCGCCCTTCGGCACATGTGCGACCTCGCGGCACGAAAGGACACTCGGCTTCGTCTCTCAGCGCAGCTCCACTTAACGGCGCACGGCCCCTTCGACGCGGCCGTGGTGGATTCGCAGACCGCTCGCGCCGCCCTGGGAGGGCGGCGCGGCGCGCTTTCCTTACCGCGCCAGTTGATTCGGTCCTTCGATCAGGGCTTGGCGAGCAGAAGATCGAGCGCCTCGCGCAAAGAACGCACCGCCAGCAGCTCCAATCCGGGCGGTGCCGCCTCCAGGCGCGGGCTGCGCGGGGCCACAACCCGGCGGAATCCCAGCTTGGAGGCCTCCCGCAGCCGCGCCCCGAGCTGCGGAACAGCCCGCAGCTCCCCCGAAAGACCGACCTCGCCGACGACCGCCATGTCCGCCGGGATCGTCCTGTCCCGCATGGAAGACGCCAGCGCCGCTGCGATCGCCAGGTCGGCCGCCGGCTCCTCGATCTGCAGCCCCCCGACCACGTTGACGAATACATCCTGGTCGCTCAGGCTGAGCCCCAGGCGGCGGGTGAGAACGGCGGCGATCAGCAACAGCCGGTTGAAATCGACGCCGTTGGCCGTCCGGCGGGGATTGCCAAAGGCCGTCGGGCTGGTCAGCCCCTGGATTTCGACCAGAAGCGGGCGCGATCCTTCCAGCGTGATGCTCACAATCGAACCCGGCGCCTGGACGACCCGCTCGGCCAGGAAGGCCTCCGACGGGTTGGGCACTTCCACCATCCCGGCTCCGCCCATTTCGAACACGCCCACTTCCGTTGTCGGTCCGAAACGGTTCTTCACCGCCCGCAGCAGACGGAAGGCGTGCTGGGCGTCGCCTTCCAGGTAGAGCACCGTGTCCACCAGGTGCTCCAGCACCCGCGGGCCGGCGATGGCTCCGTCCTTGGTGACGTGCCCGATGAGGAAGACCGGCACGCCGCTCCCCTTGGCCAGACCCTGGAGCCGGGCGGCGCACTGCCGCACCTGGGTGATCGAGCCCGCCGCCGGCTCGAGCTCGGCATCGTGCATCGTCTGGATCGAGTCGATCACCGCCAGGCCCGGTTGGAGCGTTTCGATCTGGCGCAGGACCCCGTCGAGCTCGGTCTCGGCCATCAAGTGCAGACCGCTTTCGGACCGGGCGCCCAGCCGTTCCGCCCGGCCCTTGATCTGCCGCACCGACTCTTCTCCCGAGACGTACAGGACGGCCTCCCGCTCGGCCAGCGCCAGCGCCACCTGGAGCAGCAGCGTCGATTTGCCGATACCCGGGTCGCCGCCGATCAACACGATCGAGCCCGGGACGATGCCGCCCCCCAGCACCCGGGCGAACTCTTCGATCGGCAGCGGTATGCGATCGATCCCCTCGTCGCGGATATCTGCCAGACGCACGGCGGCTGCGCTCGCCGCCGCTCGGGCTCCCCGCGGATCTGCCGGCTCGGCTGCCTCGGCGACCATACTGTTCCAGGCGCCGCATTGAGGACAATGCCCCAGCGGCTTGGGCACGGTGCGCCCGCACTGCTGGCAGACGTACTGGATGCGTCGACGCTTCATCCCGACCCCTCCGGCGGGACTTCCTCGCCGGACACTCTCCACTCCTGGCGGACGATCGTCGGCACGGCGCGCCGCTGGCTGCGATCCGTCGCCCAGGCGATGGTCTCGAGCGCCTGCGCGGCCGGTGTACACAACCGCTCCGGCGTCGGGCGGATCCCGGCCCGCGCCAGATCGAGCCGATCGGCGTCCCAGCATGTCTGGACCGTCGGGTCCCCGTCGAGCAGGCCATCGGTATGGAAGGCGCAGGCGTGATAAAGCAGGTCGAAGGCGCCCGGGGTGAGCGGGAACGAACGGCCTCGCAGGCTGGCGGCGTAGTCCGCCCCCCTGCGACCGTGGCCTTCATCCTGGCCCTCGTTCGCCCGACGGGCGTCATGAAACAGCGCGAACAGCAGCAGGATCTGATCGTCGGCCCCCGTCATCGGGGCCAGCCGCAACCCGTTCTCGTAGACCCTGGCCCAATGGGTGACCCCATGCAAGCCGAACCAGGGCAGTTGGTACTGGTCATGGATGGACTGCACCAATGTCGTGATGGAAGACATGAATGCGGGCTCGGCAGTCACTCGGCGATTATACGTTCCGCCTGCCCTCCTCGCGAAACGGCCCGGCGCCAGGCCGGGCCGCGATCCGCCATCATATCTTCCCGGAAGCTTGAAGCTTCCGGGAAGGCCGGGCTCATGCCGCCGGAAGGGGTTCGGCCGACTCGGGGGCCGGCTCCTGGCGCAGCAGGTCGACGCCATCGTCGACGGCTTCGACGACGATGCGATCACCGGGCTTGAACTCGCCGGCCAGCAGCTTGTCGGAGAGACGGTCCTCGACCTTGCTCTGGATCACGCGTCGCAGCGGCCGGGCGCCCATCTCGGGGTCGTAGCCCAACTCGGCCAGCTTCTCGCGGGCGGCGTCCGTCGCCGTCAGCGTGATGTCATGTTCGCCCAGCCGCCGGGCGACCTTGGCCAGTTCCAGGTCGACGATCGTGGTGATCTGCTCCCGCGTCAGGGCGTGGAAGACGATCACGGCGTCGACCCGGTTGAGGAATTCCGGGCGGAAGACCTTGCGCAAGGCCTCCATCAGCTTCTTGCGCATATCCTCGAAGGCCTGCTTCTCCTCCACGACCTCGTCGCGCTGCAGGGTGAAGCCCAACTGCGTCTGACGCCGGATCAGCTCGGCGCCGACGTTGGAGGTCATCACGATCATGGCGTTGCGGAAATCGACCTTGCGGCCGCGGGCGTCGCTCAGGTGCCCTTCCTCCATGATCTGCAGCAGCATGTTGTGCGCGTCCGGGTGGGCCTTTTCGACCTCGTCGAACACGACGATCGAATACGGCCGGCGGCGGATCGCTTCCGTCAGCTGTCCGGCATCGTCGTAGCCGACGTATCCCGGCGGCGCGCCGACCAGGCGGCTGACGCTATGCCGCTCCATGAACTCCGACATGTCGATGTGGACCAGGGCTTCTTCGCTGCCAAAGATGAACTCAGCCAGCGCCTTGGTCAGCTCCGTCTTGCCGACGCCGGTCGGCCCCAGGAAGATGAACGAGCCGACCGGCCGCTTGGGGTCCTTTAGTCCGGCGCGGGCCCGCCGCACGGCCTTGGAGATGGCCTCGATCGCCTCGTCCTGCCCGACGACCCGCGCGTGCAGCGCCGACTCCATTTGCAGCAGCCGTTCGGATTCTTCCTCGGCGATCTGCATCACCGGCACGCCGGTCCACATCGAGACGACCTCGGCGATGTCGTGGGCGGTGACGCGCGGGCTGTCCTCGCTGCGTTCCCAGCCGGCTCGCAGCTGTTGCAGCTGCTCTTCCAGCCCCGACTGATGGAGCAGCAGTTCCTGGGCGTCGTCGTAGCGGGCTTCTTCGACCGCCAACGCCCGAGCCTGGCGCGTCTGGCGCAGGTCGTCCATCATGCTCTTCAACGTGCGCGCTTCCGGGCTCTTGTACATACGCACGCGTGAGGCGGTCTCATCGATCAGGTCGATCGCCTTGTCCGGTAGAAAGCGGTCGGGCACGTAGCGGGCCGAGAGGTGCACCGCCGCTTCCAGGGCCTCGTCGGTGATCACCAGGCGATGATGGTCTTCGTAGGGGCCCTTGACGCCGCGCAGGATCGCCAGCGCCTCGTCGACGCTCGGCTCCTCGACCATCACCGGCTGGAAGCGCCGCTCCAGGGCGGCGTCGCTCTCGATGTACTTGCGGTATTCGTCGAGCGTCGTGGCGCCGATGACCTGCAGCTCGCCGCGCGACAGGGCCGGCTTGAGGATGTTGGCGGCGTCCACCGACGAGCCGGCCGAGCCGGCGCCCACCAGCATGTGGACTTCGTCGATGAACAGGATCGCCGCCGCCGACTTCAGCTCGTCGATGACGCGTTTGAGGCGTTCCTCGAATTGGCCGCGGTACATCGTCCCGGCCACCAGCGAACCGACGTCGAGCTGGAGCACGCGCTTCCCCAGCAGCGGCTCGGGCGTCTCGCCGGCGATGATGCGCTGCGCCAGCCCCTCGACGATGGCCGTCTTGCCGACGCCTGGTTCGCCGATCAGAGCCGGGTTGTTCTTGTTGCGGCGGGCCAGGATCTGGATCACGCGCTCGATTTCCGTTTGGCGCCCGATGACCGGATCGAGCTTGCCGGCCTCGGCCAGCCCGGTCAGATCCGTCGCCAACTGATCGAGCAGCGGCGTCTTGGCGGAAGCTTCCTTCTTCTCCGGGGCCCCGACAGGTTGAGCCGCCACTTGCCGCGCCGGAGTCTCTTGCAGCACACGCCGCGTCTGGCGGCGCACCTGCTCCGGCGTGATGCCGAGCCGGCGCAGCACGTCGATCGCCACCCCCTCCCCCTGCCGCACCAACCCCAGCAGCAGGTGCTCGGTGCCGATGTAGTGGTGCCCCATGCGGCGGGCTTCTTCGATCGCCAGCTGCAGCACCTGCTCGGTCGACGGCGCCAGCTCGATCTTGCCGCCGGCATGCCGGCCGACGCCGGTCAGGCGCTCGACCGTTTCCTTGACGCGGGCCGGATCGAGGCCGAGCTCGCGCAGGACGCGCCCGGCCACCCCGCCCTCTTCCCGGATCAAGCCGAGCAGCAGGTGTTCGGTGCCGATGTAGTTGTGGTGCAGACGCTCGGCCTCTTCATGGGCCAGGCTCAGGACCCGGCGCGCCCGCTGGGTGAACCGCTGCATCTTATCGGCCACGGTGCTCTCCTAGGAGCGCGGCGAATCCCGCCTGCATCGGTCGGATTCTACCAGAAACAGGATTCCCCGCCGGCGGGCCATTCGGCCCAACACAACCGATCGGTTGGGTTTCGATCCTTCCCGGACCAGCCGCAGGGCGCGCCTTTCCGGCGCCTCGGGGGCCATGCCGCCACAGTCCCAAACGCAACCGGGCGCCTGGCGGGCGCCCGGTTCATCTACAGCGTGGCCAGCTTCGCGGAAGCTTGGAGCTTCCGGGAAGCTCTCTTAGGCCGGTTCGTGCTCCTCACCGGCGTCGTCCGGCTCCGCCGCTTCGTCGATCTCATCGTCGAAATCTTCGTCCAACTCGGCGTCGAAGTCCTCCACCTCGGGCGTCGCCGGCGCCGGCTCGGGGGCCGGCGGCCGACCGGCCATGGTCTGCCAATCCAGGTCGGTGTACTCGGCCGAGGCGACCCGCTTCAGGCTCAGGCCGATGCGCTTGCGCGCTTGATCGACCTTGATGACTCGCAGGGTCACCTTTTGCCCTTCCTGGACGACCTCGCTCGGGTGCTCGATGCGGTGTTCGGACAGTTCCGAGATGTGAATCAGCCCTTCCACCTGGTATCCATCCTCGACCGTCAGGCTGGCGAAGGCGCCGAACTTCGTCAGCTTGGTGATGACGCCTTCCACCAGCTGGCCCTCCTGAAGCTTGCGCCCCAGCTCCTCCCACGGGTCCGGCTCGAGCTCGCGCATCGACAGGCTGATGCGCTTGCGCTCGGTATCGACCGCCAGCACCTTGACCTGCACCTCCTGGCCGACCTCGAGCATCTCGCTCGGATGGCCCAGCCGTCTCCACGAGATCTCCGATAGGTGCACCAGGCCGTCGGCCCCGCCGATATCGACGAAGGCGCCGAAGTCGGCCAGCGAGATGACCCGCCCGGTGCGCACCTCGCCCGCCTGCAGTTCGCCGATCAGCTGTTCCTTCAGGGCCTTGCGCGCTTCGCGCGCCGCCGCCCGTTCGGAGAGGATCAGCCGGTTGCGGCGCCGGTCGACCTCGATCACCTTGGCCAGGATCGCCTCGCCGACCATTTTGCCCCAGCGCTTGTCGGGCGTCTCGCCGTCCGCCCGGCGGCGGCGCGACGGACTGATTTGCGACGCCGGGATGAAACCGCGCAGATTGCCGACCTTCACGATCAGGCCGCCCTTGTTGTAGCCGGCGACCGAGCCTTCGTAGACCGACTGGTCCTGCTGCAGGGTCTCGGCCCGCGTCCAATCCGTCTCTTCCATGGCGCGCGCCGCCGACAGGACGATGCCGAAGTCGCGGTCGCCGGTGCGGACGACGTACACCGGCAGCTCGCGCCCGACGACCAGCTCCGCCCGCTGTTCTTCGGTCATCAGCTCGACCTCCGAAGCGGGGATCACACCTTCCGACTTGGCGCCAATGTCCACCAGAATATCGTTGCCGCTGATGCGGGCAATCGTTCCGGTTCGGGTCTCGCCCCGACGGGGCGAATCCATCCCATAGGCTTCCTCTTCCAGGAAGGCATCCATCGGATGGGCTTCGGCGCCCTCCCCCTCCGGCGGCGACGCCGAAGGTGTTTCGAGGGGCTCTCGGGTGGGTTCCATGAACTAGATTTTCCTTCTCGACAGGGTCCAGCGATTATACGAGGGTACCGCAGTCCTGTAAACGGGCGACCGCACGCCGCCCTTTGCACGGCGGGCGCGCCGGCGCCGTCCATCCCCCGGGGTATAATGCCGCGGGAGCACCGCGTGGGAGTTGTTTTTCCCTTCACCGCAATCGTCGGACAGGAGCGCATGCGGCGCGCTCTGATCCTCAACGCCGTCAATCCCCGCATCGGGGGCGTCCTGATTCGGGGAGAGCGCGGCACGGCCAAGTCGACGGCCGCCCGCGCCCTGGCGGCCCTGCTGCCCGAGGTGCGGGTCGTCGCCGGCTGCCGCTTCGGCTGCGACCCGGACCAGCCGACGACCTGGTGCACCGAGTGCCGCGAACGGGCGGCGGCCGCGCCGTCGCTGCCCACGGCTCTGCGCCGAACGTCGTTTGTCGACTTGCCCGTCTCCGCCACCGAGGACCGCGTCGTCGGCACCCTCGACATCGAGCGGGCCATCAAGGAAGGCGAGCGGCATTTCGAGCCGGGGGTCCTGGCGGCCGCCAACCGCGGCCTGCTCTACATCGACGAGGTCAACCTGCTGGACGACCACGTCGTCGACGTCCTGCTCGACTCGGCCGCGCTGGGGATGAACATCGTCGAACGCGAAGGCATTTCCTTCAGCCACCCGGCGCGCTACATCCTGGTCGGCACGATGAACCCGGAGGAGGGCGACCTGCGCCCGCAACTGCTCGACCGTTTCGCCCTATCGGTCGAGATCCACGGCCTGCGCGAGCCGGCCGACCGGATCGCCATCATGGAGCGCATCCTGGCCTTCGAGACCGACCCGGACGGCTTCGCCACCGAGTGGCGACTGCGCGAGCAGACGCTGTCGCGAGAGATCGACGCCGCCCGCCGCCTGGTCGACCACGTCGGCTACTCGCCGCGGGATCTCTTCGCCATCGCCACGCTGACGGCCTCGCTCCACGTGGACGGGCATCGGGCCGATCTGGTCATCCTCAAGGCCGCCCGCGCCCACGCCGCCTACGAGGGTCGCGACCGGCTGACCGATCGCGACATCGCCCTGGCGGCCGAGCTGGCGCTGCCCCACCGCCTGCGCCGCGGCCCGTTCCAGCAGGCCGAGGTGGAGCTGGACGACCTGCAGGCCCGCATCCAGCAGATTCAAAC
>Ga0209109_10000029_pt1 | contig 49406 bp, 43 predicted proteins | sample Rifsed10ft2_FD_184004 | JGI IMG/M metagenome (GOLD analysis project Ga0209109, IMG submission 184004) | Soil microbial communities from Rifle, Colorado, USA - sediment 10ft 2 (version 2) | ecosystem: Environmental > Terrestrial > Deep subsurface > Rock core/Sediment | place: Rifle, Colorado... | reverse complement strand
CTGGCCACCAGCCGCGATTTTGCCTCCAGCTCGAACCGCGTTTTCTCGCTCGACACCCGGCTCAAACTGAATCCGAACTGGATATTGAGCGGGCAACTGATGCGCAGCTACACGCGACAACTCGATGGCACGAGGTTGACCGGACCGGCCTACTGGGCGGAATTGCGCCGCGACGGCCGGCACTTGATCTACTCAGGGCGTTATTCGGACCGCAGCCCCGACTTCCGTTCGCAACTCGGCTTCGTCCCCCGCGTGGACATCCGCCAGACCGAACAATTCGTGCGGTACTACTGGCGACCCAAGAACAGCCGTGTCGTGCTCTTCGGGCCTGACGTCTTCACTGTGGTCAACTGGAATCGGCTAGGGCAGGTGCAGGATTGGTTCGTAGATGCGAGTTTCGGTGCCGACCTCAAGGGCCCGACAGGGTTGGGCTGCCGCCGTGTGGACGCCTTTGAGCTGTTTCAAGGTAGCGGTTTCCGGAAGCACTCGACCGATTGTGGAATCAACACCGCTTGGTTGAAGTGGCTCGAGCTTACCGCTGGCTACGGCTGGGGAAGCGGCGTCAACTATTTCCCCGGCTCAGGACTGGCTCCGTTCCTGGCAGGCTCTTCCTCCGTCGAGTTCGGCTTCATATTGCGTCCCCGTCCGAGAGTCCGGTTTGACCAGACGTACCTCTATAGCCGCCTGGGCAGTCGCCAGGGCTCGACTCCCACCGGCATTCCACCCGGAACAAACATCTTCAACAATCACATCCTGCGGTCGAAACTGAATTACCAGTTCACCCGCGAGCTTTCCCTGCGCGCGATCTTGGACTACAACGCCGTGCTGGCCAACTCGGATTTGGTCGCATTGGAGCGGACAAAACGCTTTGCGGCGGACTTTCTACTCACCTATCTGCTCCACCCCGGCACGGCGGTTTACGTCGGATACACGGACATTTACGAGAATCTGGAAATTGACCCAGGCGTACCGACCACATTGCGTCGCACTGGCTCGCCTGAAACCTCCACCGGGCGGCAATTCTTCGTCAAGATCAGCTACCTATTCCGCTTCTAGCAGCACTTGCGCCCCCCCGGTCGCTGGCGAAAAGGGGATGGAATCCGCTACGTCTTGACGATGTTTGCGGGTAGTGTTACGTTTCGCGGCGTCTCGGGCGGATGGTTTCTGATTCCGCCGGCTGCGAGCGCCTGCCCTGAACCTTAGACGGTTCAGGGCCCGTATCGTTTCCATCGAAAGGCAAGACGCCAGGCAAGCCCGACTGCGGGCAAACTTTCTTAAGGAGGCATCATGGCTGAGCGTCCCCAAGCGGCGGCCCCCTTTCAGCCGTTCGTTCCCGCGCAAGTCACCCAGGCCGAACTCACCTTCCGAGCCGTTTTCCTGGGCGCTATCCTCGGTCTGATCTTCGGCGCGGTGACCGTTTACCTGGCCCTGGTCGCGGGGTTGACGGTGAGCGCGTCCATCCCGGTGGCGGTGCTGGCCATCAGCATCTTCAAGTGGCTGGGGAAGTCCACGATTCTCGAGAACAACATCGTGCAGACGACGGGCTCGGCGGGAGAATCCATCGCCGCTGGCGTGGTCTTCACCTTGCCGGCACTCATTTTCCTCGGCTTCCCCCTGGGTGTGCCTGAGATTCCTCGCGTGCTTCTTCTGGCCCTGGTGGGGAGCGTGCTCGGCGTGCTGTTCATGATTCCGCTGCGGCACCAGTTGAATGTGGCCGAGCACGGCACGCTCACCTATCCGGAAGGTACTGCCTGCGCCGACGTCTTGGTGGCGGGGGAAAAAGGCGGCAGCTTTGCCGGTAAGGTGTTTGCCGGCTTCGGCCTGGGCCTAATCTACAAGTTGCTAAACCAGGCCCTGTTGTTCTGGCAACCGCGGCCCATCTACCAGCCGGGGTGGTATCCGGGGGCAACGCTGGCGGCCGCGGTGACGCCGGAGTATCTGGGGGTGGGCTACATCATCGGCCCGCGCACCGCCGGGATGATCTTTGCTGGCGGCGTGCTTTCCTGGTTGGTCACCATTCCGATGATCAAGTTCTTCGGGGAGGGCCTCGTCGCACCCATCTTTCCCGGCACCGTGCCCATCCGGGAGATGGACGCCTTTGCGCTCTGGAACGCTTACATTCGTCCCATCGGGGCGGGGGCGGTGGCGACGGCGGGGCTGTTCACGTTGTCCCGGACGCTGCCCACCATTGTGCGGGCGCTGCGCACCACGCTCCAGCAGTTGCGCAAGGGCAAGGTCGCCGAGCCAGTAGCCGCCCTGCGCACTGAGCGGGAGCTTCCGGGTACCGTCATCTTCGGTGGTTCCCTGGCGATGATCCTGATCGTCTGGGCGCTGCTGGGACTGCGGGTCAATCCCGGCGTGAGCGGCAACCTGATTGCTTCGATCCTGGTGGTGTTCTTCGGCTTCCTTTTCGTAACTGTTTCGGCGCGGATCGTGGGGTTGATCGGCGCCTCCGCCAACCCCATTTCCGGGATGACCATTGCCACTCTGATGCTAACGGCGCTCCTCTTTGTGGCGGTGGGCTGGACGTCCGGGGCCTATCCGGCGGTGGCACTTTCCGTCGGCGGCATCGTCTGCATCGCTGCCGCGGTGGGCGGGGCAACGTCGCAGTCGCTGAAGACAGGGTTCCTCGTTGGGGCGACCCCGCGGCGCGCGGAAGTGGGCATGATTATCGGGGCTCTCACTTCGGTGCTGGTGATCGGCTTTACTCTCGTGCTCCTTAACCAGGCCTACACCCGCGTCGAGCCGCTGGTGATGGAGAACGTGCAGTTGAGCGCGGAGATGAAAGTGGTGGGCGAGGCCGCCCAGGACGGCAAGTCCTACCAGGTGATCAACGTCATCGGCTCGCGCATTCTGCCCGACGGGCGTTACTTCTACGACCCGGCCGGGCGCCGCATCGAATTCCAGGAACGTGTAGGCATCGGGTCCGAGCGCCTGCCGGCGCCCCAGGCGGTCCTGATGAGCACGGTGATCAACGGCATCTTGCGCCAGAGCCTCCCCTGGGGCCTGGTGTTGCTGGGGGTGTTCATCGTGGTGGTGATGGAGCTGTGCGGGGTTCGCTCGCTTGCCTTCGCTGTCGGCTCCTATCTGCCTATTTCCACCACCGCGCCCATCTTCTGCGGGGGAGTGGTGAACTGGTCGTTAGAGAAAATCTACAAGCGCCAGGAAGGCGAAGTCTCAAGCGGCGCGTTGTTTGCCGCCGGGCTCATCGCCGGCGGTTCCATCGGCGGCCTGATCTTGGCGGCCATTGTGGGCTTCGAACTGGAACAGAAAGTGGCCATCGGGACGAAGTACTGGCCAGCCATGGCCAGTTCCAGCGTCTTTGGCCTGCTGGTCTTTGCGGTGATGGCGACGGTACTGTTTGTTGTCGGGCGCAAAAAACTCGAATAAAGTCGAAACGTCTAGGAGTCGAAAAGTCGAAGAGACAAAGAGTCTAAGAGACGAAGAGTCCAACAGTCCAAGAGTCAAAGGGTCCAAGAGTCGAAAACCAGCACCATGAGTGCACAGCGGGCGAAAGTGGAGTCGTTCGAAGACCTTCACATATTTCAGCAAGCGAGGGTTCTGGTCACCCAGGTCTATGAACTCACTCGTTCAGGCCTTATTACAAAGGACTACGCGTTGGTGGACCGGATGCGCCGGGCGGCGATATCCATTCTCTCCAATATTGCCGAAGGATTCGAACGGCAAACGGACGTCGAGTTCGCGCGTTCGCTTTTTATTGCCAAGGGTTCCGGTGGTGAATTGCGCGCTCAGGTTTTGATTGCTCGAGACCAGAAGTACGTGGCGGAGAGGGACTACGAGGCGATTTCTTCTTGTTGTCGCCGGACAAGCGCGGGAGTGTACAACCTGATTTCCTGTCTCCGGCACTCGAGATCCACTCCGGAAGAGGCCAAGACGTGACCTCGCTACTTTGTGACTCTTCGACTTTTGGACTCTTAGACCCTTCCACTCTTTGACTCTTGGACTCTCTGCCATTTAGACTTGCAAGGTCATGGGTTCCTTCCCGCGTTCCTACGGCCGGCGCATCAACTGGGGCGGCCTGCTCACCCCGGCCATCAAGGCGCTGCTCATCGCCAACGCCGCCGTTTTTCTCCTGCAAACCCTGGTGCGCCTCTTTTTCGGCGGCCAAGCCGAGTTTGCGCTCATCCAGTTGTTCGGCCTGGTGCCGCGTGGCGTCACCCACGGCTTGCGGTTCTGGCAGCCGTTTACCTACCTGTTCCTGCACGGCGGACTATGGCACGTGCTGCTGAACATGCTGGTGCTCTGGATGTTCGGCAGCGATCTCGAGCGCTCCTGGGGCCGGCGTCGTTTTTTCACCTATTACTTTCTTACTGGCGCCGGGGCGGCTGTGATCAACATTGTCGTGAAGACTCTTTCTGATCCGGCTGGCATCGGATCGTCGCTCCAGCCCACCATCGGCGCTTCCGGCGCCATCTTCGGCATCCTGCTCGCTTCGGCCCTCGTCTTTCCTGACCGCCAGGTCTGGCTGATCCCGTTTCCGGTGACGCTCCCGATGCGGATCTACGTGTTCATCATCGGCGCCATTGCCTTTTTCGGCTCGCTTGGGGCCAGCGGCGACAACATCAGCCACATCTCCCATCTCGGCGGGATGATTTTTGGCTTTGCCTACCTGCGCGGCAATCTCTGGTGGTATCGCCTGCGCAATAACTTCTACGATTGGAAGCGGCAACGATTGCGGCGAAAATTTGAGGTTTATATGCGCGAAAGAGACGGCGAGCGCGGAGATCGCCGCCCGGGCGGATGGGTGAACTAGAGAATCGAAACTCGAGAAAGTAGCACTTACAAGGTGGCTAGACCGATCGCGGGTATCAGCGGCGGCCGATGGTATGCAGCTTCATGAAGTTCGTGGTGCCGGGGACGCCCGCCTGCGCGACCCCCGCTCAAGGGATGAAGGATAAGGGAAAGGGAGAGTCGGAGCAACCCGAGGATCGAGAAATCATCGTCAGGAGGCGATTCCCGGCGCGCTCTGATGGCCCGGCGGGTTTATGGGCTGCTCACAAACTCGCGCACAATCTCGAAGAGATAGCGGCAGCCTTCGCGAAAAGAATCAAGCGGGATGCGTTCATTGTCGGCATGGTAACCGGCGATCTGCTGGTCGGTGAGCGGAAAGGGAAGCAACCCGTAGGCCACCACGCCTTTCAAGCGGAGTTCGACGGAATCGGTTCCCCAGGTGGACATGTAGGGAGTGATGACCGCTCCCGGGAATACCTTGGCCGAGGCTTTTTCGATGGCGGTAAAGAGAGGCGTGTCAAAGGGGGAGCTGGGCGCATCGGACTGCGAAATGGCCTGCGCCTGGAGCTTCACCTGCGGATCGGCCACGACTTTTTCCAGCTCTTGGACGAAAGTTCCGATGTCTTTTCCCGGCAGCAGGCGGATATTGAGCGTGGCGCGAGCCTCCGACGGGATAACGTTGACGCGCAGGCCGGCGCGAAGAATCGTCGGCGAGACGGTATTGCGCAGCATCGAATTCCACGCCGGGTTCTCGCTCAATCTTCGCGCTGCCTCCGCGCCGCGCATCGGGTCCTCAAGCAGGCGCATCCATTTGGCCGTCTCCGGGTCTTCGATCTTGGCGAGTTGTTCAAAATAGCGGCGCGTGGTTGTGTTCAGCTCAGCCGGAGCCTGGTAGGCGGCGAGCCTGGCCACGGCGGCAGCAAGGTGAACGACCGGGTTTCCTACGAGCGGCATCGAGGCGTGACCGCTGGGCCCGGTGGCAATCACCTCGACGGCGTAAGAAAGCTTCTCGCTATTCTGCACGCCGATGGTTGCCACGCCGCCGGCCGCAGCCCGCTTCGCGGGATCGGGGCGCGCCACCACCCGCCCGCCCTCGTTGATGGCGTAGCCGGCGCGAATTTTTTCCCAGTGCTTTTGGGCGGTGTAGAGCATGCCCAGATCGCCGCCCGATTCTTCGTCGCCCTCGGCAAAGAAAATGATGTCTCGTTTCACGGGGACGCCGGAGCGCTTGATCGCCAGCATCGCCATGAGATTGGCGATCACCTGGCCTTTGTCATCGAGCGCGCCGCGGCCATAAAGTTCGCCCTCTTTGGTCACGCCGCCGAAGGGATCCACCTCCCACTTGGCGCGATCCACGCCGACCACGTCCAGGTGGGCCAGGAGCAGCAACGCCTGGTCCGGAGCCGATGGCGGTTCGGCGGAAAGCCGGGCGATGACCACCCCGCGAGCCGGAGCCGTCTCGATCACCTCGGCCGGTATGCCTTCCCTGTCCAGGATAGATTTGAGGTATTGCGCGGCGGCCAGTTCGTTGCCCGGCGGATTGGTCGTATCAAACTGGAGCAGGCGGGAAAGGTATTCGGTGCCCTCGCGGCCAAGCGCGTTCCAGTCGAGTGCGGATTGGGCTCGGGCAGGCTGCCGGCCAGCGACGCATAACCCCAGCAAAACCAGGGAGAAAGCAAAAATTCTTCGCAGCATGAGAACCCTCCGGCGCAACGTTTCCTCTCAAAAACGAGTCATACTACCATGGGTTGACGTTTGTGAGGGCAGGTGGCAAGATTTCTCGAAGGCCCTCAGAGGAAGGTTGTCGGAAAGCGCGGAGGAATAGCATGAGACGCATTTCGTTTTGGAAACGGCTGCTGGTCCCGCTGTGCGGGATTGCCGCTGGCTGCCTGATGGCGCCGCTGCCCGGTTTGGCGCAAGAAAAGAAGCAAAAGGAAGGCCCGCCCCGACAGGAGGAGACCTATACCATCGCGGTCGAAGTGCCGGTCGTGCAAGTGCCCGTCATGGTGACTACTGAGCGCGGCGACATCATCACCGAGCTGAAAAAGGAAAATTTCCGCATCCTGGACGATGGCCAGCCGCAGGAGATTAGCGCCTTTGGCCCGAGCGAAGCGCCGATGACCATGGTCATGTTGATTGAGGGCTCGCGGGCGGTCGGGTACGTCATCTACCAGATCTATGACACGGCTTATGCCTTCCTCAATCATCTCAAGCCGGAGGACTGGGTGGCGCTGGTAACCTACGACATGAAGCCGCGACTCGAGGTGGACTTCACCCACAGCCGCCGGGAGGTCGCCGACGCGCTGCGCGGGCTGGGATTCGCCGCCTTCCGCGAGTCGAACCTGTTTGACGCCCTCATTGACACCCTCGGCCGGCTGAAGGACGTCAAAGGGAAGAAAAGCATCTTGCTCATCAGCACGGGGATGGACACCTTCAGTAAAGCTACTCTCGATCAGGCCTATAAGGCGGCGCAGAACTCCGATGTGACAATCTTCTCGGTCGGCCAGGGGCAGGACATCCGAGAGAGGCTCGATGCTAGGGGCTACGCCTCCGGCGCGCAGCGAGTGGGTTGGCTCCAGTGGGACAACCAGCTTCGAAGCTTCTCTCAAATGAGCGGTGGGCAGGCCTATTTCCCGCGCTTCTTCGGGGAGATGCCTTCCATCTTTAAAGACATTGCCAACCGCCTGCGCAATCAGTACACCATCGCCTACACGCCCACCCAGCGCGCCCGGGACGGAAAATTCCACAAGATCAAGGTTCAGGTCGTCGGCCCGGATGGCCAGCCGCTTACGGCGCAGGACCAAAAAGGAAAGAAGCACAAAATCGTGGTCCACGCCCGAGAGGGATATTACTCTCCCAAGGGCTAGGAGCCCTTACATAACCCCGGCGCGCGATTCGTCCCACTAATGCAAAAGAAAGGGTGGGGTTTCCTCAAAGATAACGATCAATATCCGCGCTTCTTGTCCACCAGGTTGAGCAATTCCCGCCCGGAAAACCAGCGTTCCAGATTGTTGAGCAACAAGGCGGCGTGGCGATGCCAGAGCCGCTCGCTCACGGCCGAGACGTGCGGGGTGATGAGCAGCCGCGGCGCCGACCAAAGAGCGTGATCGGGCGGAAGCGGCTCCGGATCGGTTACGTCGAGTGCTGCTCCGGCAATCTGCCCGGCGCCGAGCGCTTGGATCAAGTCGGCTGCATTCACCAGCGTGCCGCGGCTGACGTTCAGGAGATAAGCGGTGGGCTTCATGGCGGCGAGGGTGCGGGCGTTGATCAGACCAATCGTCTCGGAAGTTTCCGGAGCGGCTACGACGACAAAGTCGCCTGCGGCAAGCGCCTCCAGCAAGCGTCCGCTTTCAAAGACCGCGTCGGCAGGTTCCGTGTCCTCGTTGGCCCGTTTTCTTACGGCGACCACGTTCATGCCGAGCGCCTTCGCCCTTCGCGCCAACTCACGGCCTATAGCGCCAAAGCCGATGATGACGAGCGTCCGTCCCCCCAGCTCCATGGGATGAGGCTCCTCCCCCCAGATCTCCGACTGCGACCAGTGGCGCTCGTCCTGATAGCGGACCGCCGACGGCAGGTGTCGGGCGAGCGCGAGGATAAGCCCGAGGGTGTGCTCGGCCATGGCCACTGCATGGACGCCACGCGAATTCGTAATCAAGACGTCGCTGGCCACGATGGCCGGCTGCATAAGCTGGTTCACGCCCGCCGCCAGGCAGTGAATCCACTCGAGTTCTCTTGCCAGAGCGAACTGTTCCGGCCGGAGCGAAAATCCGGCAAAAATGTTTGTGTCGCCGATTTCGCGCTCGAGGCCGTCGTAGGAGGGAAGATGGACAAACTCGAGCGCCGGCCAGCGCGTCCGGATCATCTCGGCGAACCACTCGGGCGGCCGCCAAAGCTCAAACCGATGCCAGATGCAAAGCAGGAACTTGGTCGAGGAAGGATCGCGAGTCATGGCGGCGGTCATCCTAGCAGCTTCCCGCCTCCGTTTGTAGCTCCGGTGAACTGTGGTCCCTTCGCGTGATTCCTTCGTCCGGTATTCGCTTTGGCCGCGGAGGGTGCCGGATGCGTTTTCGGGCGAGGGCGGGAAAACTACGGGCACATGCGAAGGTCGCAGCCGGTCATTTCTTTCGGCTGGGGAATACCGAGGATACCGAGCAAGGTTGGAGATACGTCTCGAAGCGAGCCGCCCGGCCGGAGCCGCAATTGTGCGTTGTCGGTGAGGCAGACGAAGGGAACGGGATTCGTCGTATGGGCGGTGTGAGGCCCGCCGGTCACCGGATCGAGCATCAATTCGGCGTTCCCGTGGTCTGCCGTGACGATCCATGCCCCGCCTTTGGCCGCCATCGTCCGGTAGATTCGCCCGAGACACGCATCCACCGCTTCCACCGCCTTGATGGCCGCTTCCAGTTTGCCGGAGTGGCCGACCATGTCGGCATTGGCAAAATTCATGATGATGGCGTCGAAGTCTCCCTTCTCGATCGCCTTCACCACCGTTTCCGCAACCCCGGCGGCGCTCATTTCCGGCTGGAGGTCGTAGGTGGGCACTTTGGGGGAAGGGACCAGAATACGTTCCTCGCCGGGGAAGGGCTTTTCCACGCCCCCGTTAAAGAAATAGGTCACGTGGGCATACTTCTCCGTTTCGGCGACGCGCAGGTTGCGGAAGCCGAGGCCGGAAAACACATTGGCCAGGATGTTTTCCACTTCCTGCTGGCCGATGACGTGGGGGACCCAGGTGAAGGTTTTGTCGTACTGCGTCATCGTGACGAAGAAGAGATTCTTCGGCCGCTTCGGGTCAACGAATTTGTCGAAATTTGGCTCGGCCAGCGCCCGGGTGGTCTGCCGGCCGCGGTCGGCGCGAAAATTGAAAAAGATGACCGCGTCGTCGTCCTGGATTCGCCCGCGCGGCTTTCCCGCCTTGCCCGAATCGGGCTTGCCAGTAATCACCATGGGCAGCACAAATTCATCCGTGACGCCCTGGTCGTAGCTGCGCCGGAGAGCTTCGATGGGGTCGCTCGACTTGTACGCCGCTTCTCCGTGGACCATCGCGCAGTAGGCTTTCTCGATGCGCGGCCAGCGATTATCACGGTCCATGGCGAAGTAGCGGCCCGTCACCGTGGCAATCTGGCCGGTGCCGTACTCGCGCATCTTCTGTTCGACCTGGCGGAGGTAGTCCACCCCGGCGGTGGGGGAGGTGTCGCGGCCGTCCATGATCGCCTGGACAAACACGCGCTCCACCTTGTTCTGCTGCGCCATCTTGAGCAACGCCATCAGATGGTTGATGTGGGAGTGAACGCCGCCGTCGGAGACCAGGCCAATCAGATGAAGCTGCCGCTCGCGGCCGCGGGCCATCGCTTGGAGAAGCAGCTCGTTTTGAGAAAATTCTGCGCTTGCGATCATCAGGTCAAGCCGGGTGATGTCCATGTGGACAATCCGCCCGGCGCCGATGTTGAGGTGGCCGACCTCGGAGTTGCCCATCTGGCCTTGAGGAAGCCCGACGGCTTCGCCCGAGGTCGCGATCGTCACCCAGGGATATTTCCGGCAGAGCTGGTCGTAGTTCGGCGTGCGCGCGAGCGCGATGGCGTTATTCTCCCGCTCTTCGCGGTAGCCCCAGCCATCCAGCACCGTCAGTACAATCGGTCTCGGTCGTTTTGGCATGTCAAATTATGAGTTTTGCTCGAGCCCCGAAGCACCCGCCTCGGTATTTCAATTGTCTCCTATTTCCCCCAGGCAGGTGCCTGGGGGCTCGGCGCTGCTTCTTGGACGATTCTCTTTTGATCCCATATAGAACCCGGTAGCTTACCCTCAACCCGGGCGGAAAGTATTGTCTCAGTCCTGGTATGTTGAGCTGGGTGGCACCCGTTACCTCTCAAAGCAAGGGCAATGTGTTGTTCGTGAGTCTCATACGCCGAGCCCGGTGGCACCTGCCAGTATCGCGCCGAGCCCGGTGGCACCTGCCAGTATCGCGCTGAGCCCGGTGGCACCTGCCACCGGGACGGCTAATCGAGTATCAGATTGTGAGGATCGATTCGTATCGGTCCACCTCCAAGTTCATAACTCCGGAGACTGGAGTAGGGGTAATTGACTGCACGCTCGACCAAGCCCTCTCGAACTGGATTAGCATGGATGTAATCCAGCTTTTGCTTGAACATCGTCCGGGAAGTCACCGCTCGCACATAGCTGTTCGGTTGCAATACGAAAAATCGAGCGTCTTTTCTTCGCATCGGCGGACGCGCAAGCTGCAATTGCTCGATCAAGGCTATTCGTCGATTTTCTTTTAGCCAATCCACCACCAAGCGGCCGATGGCGCTTTTGAAGTCTCTAAGGAAGCTGGCAAAGCTTTTCTGAGGTGGGAAGTCCAGCAAGAGATGAAAGTGATCGGCCAGTAACACATAGGCGTGGAGAAGAAAACCGTACCGGTTCCGGTAGAAATCAAGCTCGCGGAAGAAGACCTCACACAGGACAGGTTCCCGGAAGATGGGGATGCGTTTGTGGGTATTTGCCGTGAGAAAGAGAAAACCTCCCTGGACTTTCTTACTTGCCCGAATCTTCTTCCCAGTGGCAGGTGCCACTGGGCTCGGCGGTTGAGCGGTCGGCTCGATCACGGAAAATTCCTCGTGGAGGCTTCGTGCTTCGGGCGTGTGAAGTAGCTCCCGCCGCCGGCTACAATCACTTCAGTTGGCTTGGAGCGGCTGCGCATTGTAGTTCCTTTGAGCCCTTCTGCTCCAATGTCGCTGAGCCCCGAGGCATCCGCCTCGGGGATTTGTGGAACTCCTGTTCCCGCAGGCGGGTGCCTGCGGGCTCAGCGGATTACATTCTGACCTTCAGCGCCGAGCGTCCAAGGAAGCGAGCACGAGACCCCAGCTCTTCTTCAATCCTCAGCAACTGGTTGTACTTGGCGATGCGGTCGGTGCGCGAGGCTGAACCGGTCTTGATCTGCCCGGTGCCCATGGCCACGACGAAGTCGGAAATGAACGTATCTTCCGTTTCGCCGGAACGATGCGAGACAATCGCCGCATAGCCGGCCTTCTGCGCCATGCGAATGGCTTCGATCGTTTCCGTCACCGTCCCAATCTGATTCAATTTGATCAAGATCGCATTGGCAATGCCCTCGCGGATGCCGCGGCCGAGTCGTTCCGTGCTGGTTACGAAGAGATCGTCGCCGACGAGCTGGACTTTTTGGCCGAGCGCGGCGGTAAGCATCTTCCACCCCGCCCAATCATCCTCCGCCAGGCCGTCTTCGATCGAAACAATCGGATACTGGCGCACCCAATCGGCATAAAAGGCTACCATTTGCTCGTTCGAGCGGGTCGAGCCATCCGACTTTTTGAATACGTACCGGCCGTTTTGGTAGAACTCGCTCGCCGCCGGATCAAGCGCAATCGCCACCTGCTCGCCCGCCCGGTAGCCGGCCTGGACGACGGCCTCGAGGATGAACTCGACGGCTTCAACATTCGATTTCAAATTCGGAGCAAAGCCGCCCTCATCGCCCACCGCCGTCGCATAGCCGCGCTTCTTCAGGACCGATTTGAGGGTGTGAAAAACCTCGACGCCCATGCGAAGAGCTTCGGAAAAAGAAGAGGCCCCCACCGGCATTGCCATGAATTCCTGCAGGTCCACCGAATTGTCAGCATGGGCGCCGCCGTTCAAAATGTTCATCATCGGCGCCGGGAGCGTTGCTCGGCCCTCGCCCCGATCCCATCGGGGCAAGCCGCCGAGATAGCGATAAAGGGCGATGCCCTTCGCCTGGGCGGCCGCCCGCGCGCATGCCATAGAAACGGCCAGGATGGCGTTGGCGCCGAGTTTGCCTTTATTCGGCGTGCTGTCCAAAGAAATCATCAAGCCATCCAGGGCTTCTTGCTCGGAAGCCTCTTTGCCTTTGAGCGCGGCGGCGATGGGCCCGTTGACGTTAGCGACCGCCGTGCGCACGCCTTTGCCCAGGTAGCGCGCTTGATCGCCGTCGCGCAGCTCGAGCGCTTCATGCTCGCCGGTGGAGGCGCCGGAAGGCACCGCTGCCCGTCCCACCGTTCCTCCGGCAAGGCCGACTTCCGCTTCCACGGTGGGATTGCCGCGCGAGTCGAGGATTTCGCGGCCCCGTATCCACTCGATAGCTGGCATTCTTTCCTCCATGCAGGGAATCACTGGCAGGATCGACGCGGGCGAACAGAATGGTAAATCATAGCACGAGCGGTCGGGAAGCTCCGGCGAGCCCAGGAAGGCCCGCACCAGAACGGTCCCGCCCTGGCGGGATCAGCTTGCCGAACTCCAGCGAAGGGGAATGCCGTGGGTCTTGGCCAGGGCCTCAGCGTCGGCAGCGATTCTCTTGAGGTCAATCCCCTCGACGTTGATATTGGCCAGGCCGACTTTCCAGCCCTTCCCCTCTCCCTTCCAAACCCACTCGTAGAGCTTCATCTCAGTCCGGAACTTGCTCTTGAGCACGCACAGGGCGACGATTCGGCGATTCGTCCGGATATAGACGCGCTGGTCGAGAAGTTCAAAGAAATCGCTGACCGGCAATTTTTCGGTTTCGGGCCCGGAGGTCGCTTCGCTTTTCGGGTCGCTGTCCATGGAGTCTTCCTCAAGCGCAAAACGTTTAGCGAGATTTGGGTGCGTCAGATCGCCGGAGCGCATTCTAACACACGGCTCTTCGAGGTTCGCGGATGCTTGCTACTCCGGCTCTTCAAAGGCGGCGGAATCGCGCACGACAATGACAATGCCGCTGTCGGTCACAAAGTAGCGCTGGCGGTCTTTTTCCAGATCGAAGCCGATCTCCTCGCCTTCCGGGACGGAGACGTGGCGGTCAACGATAGCCCGCCGAAGGCGCGCATTGCGTCCGATGTTCACGTGGGGAAAGATGATCGAGTTTTCGATCTCCGAGTAGCTGTTTACCCGCACGTCAAAGGAAAGCACCGAAAGGCTGACCCGCCCGCCTGACACGATGCAGCCCGGCGAAATGATCGAATCCAAGGCCACGCCCATGCGGTCGGGATCGGCAAAGACAAATTTGGCCGGCGGGAGTTGTTCCTGGTAGGTGCGCAGCGGCCAGCTCTGGTCGTAGAGGTTGAAGACCGGGGTGACGGCCACCAAGTCCATGTTGGCTTCGTAATAGGCATCGAGGGTTCCCACATCGCGCCAATACTGGGCTTCCTTCTTGTTCTCGTCAATGAAGTTGAAGGAAAAGACGCGATGCGTTTCCACGATTTTCGGCAGCACGTCCCGGCCGAAATCGTGAGTGGAGTGGGGATCTTCGGCGTCGGCCAGCAGAATGGGAATCAGGGTATGGGTATTGAAGACGTAAACGCCCATCGAGGCGTGGATTTTTTCCGGGCGTTCGACGGAGCGCTTGGGTTGGGTGGGCTTCTCCTGGAAGCCGACGATGCGGCCATCCCGGTCCACCTCCACCACCCCCAGGCGATGCGCCTCCGACGGGTCCTCCTCAATCGTCGCCACCGTCACCTCGGCCCCCGCCGCCACGTGCTGCTCCAGCATCCGCTGGTAGTTCATCTTGTAGATATGGTCGCCCGACAGGATCAGGACAAAGCGGGAGCGTTCGCTGCCGATGGAATAGATGTTTTGATAGACCGCGTCGGCGGTGCCCAGGTACCAGTTGTTCGAGACGCGCATCTGCGGCGGAATGACGTCAACGAATTCCCCCAGCTCAGGCGAAACCAGGTTCACCCAGCCCCAGCGGATGTGGCGGTTGAGGGAAAGCGATTTGTATTGCGTGAGGATGAAAATGCGGCGCAGGTCAGAGTTGATGCAGTTGGAGAGGGCCACGTCAATGATGCGGTAGATGCCGCCAAAGGGGACGGCCGGCTTGGCGCGGTCACGGGTCAGCGGCCAGAGTCGCTCACCCGCGCCGCCCGCCAACACGACTCCGAGAGCTTCTTTCATCAATTCCATGGGAAAGGGATGTTCGCAAGCGCGCGGCTCCCAACCCCGCCTCCGGCGCGGTGGTGGCCATTATAGCCGTTCTACTACCCCTTGAGTAGGGCTGAGGAAGGGAGAAGGGTGGCTAGATATCGAAGCGGGTCCAAATACCATTTTTGGTGGGCGCATATGACTCATCCGCTTGTGCCGGAAAGAGATAGCGCCGGGTCGCTGGCAGCCAGAACTGGCAAGGTGCGCGCTGATGGCCGGTGTGGGGTCCCAAATCTTGTGCATTGCCACCGCCGCCGCGTCGGGGCTTGGCGAGGCTAAGTACTAGATTCTGCAATATCGCTTGACTTGCCCGGCGCGATTCAGTATGAAGGGCGATTGTCATTCCTCGAAAAGACTGGGGGTGAACATGTATGGCTGAAGTAGTCATTCAGGAGGGCGAGTCTCTCGAAAATGCTCTTCGACGTTTCAAACGGAAGGTGCAGCAGGCCGACATCATCAAGGAGATCAAGAAGCACAGCTTCTATTTGAAGCCAGGAGAGAGACGTCGGGTCAAGGCAGCTTTGGCCCGCAAACGCAGCCGCAAAAAAGCCAGACGCGAACAGGACTAACCCCCAGCCGGGGACAAGCCCTGTACCGTTCCAGGCAGGGCACGTCCCCATTTCATCGGGGCAAGCAAGTTTTTCAAGTCTTGGTCGGCCAATGGGAGCCGCATTAGGGTGTGTCGGATCCCGGAGGTGGTGAGCGGATGGTCAGCGGCCTCTCAAGACGGAGCCGAGTATGGAATACCGCGATAAGATCCTGAAGTGCGTGGAATGCGGGGCCGAGTTTGTTTTTACAGCGGGCGAACAGATGTTTTTTGCCGACAAGGGCTTCAAGAATGAGCCCAAGCGATGCAAGCCCTGCAAAACCAAGCGCGGCCAATCGAATGGAATGGGTACCTCAAGCTTTCACCGGGTAGAAACCAAGACAACGTGCTCGCAGTGCGGGAAGGAAACTACGGTACCCTTCAAGCCGACCCAGGGACGGCCGGTCTATTGCCGCGAATGCTTTCAGCAGCGACGCCAGAGCAGCGCGGCCACAGCACCTACGGCCTGATCCATCCCGCCAGGGCGGGACGCTCCGTCACGTGGGAAGCGGGACGAAGCGCTCTCATTCAGGACGAAGCCATCGCGCCACCTCTTCGCCCATGCGCTCGGGTTTTTTCCCGACCGCTGGCTTCTGTCGCGTTCTTTCGATTACGCCCGCATGGCGCAACATCCTTTGCGGCTGTTCGCAAAGGATCGGCGATACCCCCTGCATCGCCCGAGCCGTGACGGGATGCGGTCTTCAGCCGTTTCCTTGACCCATCCCTTGGTGTATGCTCCCGCCACCGGCCGCCCCGACACGTCGGGGCGGCCGGTGCACTTCCTTCCAGGAGAAAAGGGATGTCGCACGTTAGAAAATTCTCTTTGATCGTACTTTGCGGCATGGCGCTTGTTTTTCCGGGCCTTCTTCCCGGCAAGACGATTGCCATCAAAGCTGCCCGCCTCATTGACGGCAAAGGCGACCGGGTGATAGCCAATCCGGTCGTCGTGGTCGAAGGCAATCGGATCGTATCCGTCAGCTCGGGTGGAACGATTCCTTCCGGCGCCGAGGTGATCGACCTCGGCCAGGCAACCCTCCTGCCGGGCTTGATTGATACCCACACGCACGTGCTCCTTCAGGGCGATCCAACGGACAAGGAATATGAAGACCAGATCCTGCGCGAATCCCAGGTCTATCGCGCGCTGCGGGCGACGGTGGCGATGCGGAACGCCTTGATGAACGGATTTACCACCATCCGCGACGTGGAAACGGAGGGTGCGCTTTACGCGGATGTGGACTTGAAAAAGGCCGTCGAAAATGGCGTCATCGTTGGCCCAAGGATGGTGGTTTCGACGCGCGCGCTTTCTGCCACCGGCGCCTATCCCCTGCGCGGCTTTCCCTACGAGGTTACGGTTCCGAGCGGCGTGCAGGTTTGCGATGGTGCCGACGAGTGCCGCAAGGCCGTGCGCGAACAGGTTAAATACGGCGCCGATTGGATTAAGTTCTATGCTGACCGTGCCTATTATCAGCGACCGGACGGGACGTTTTGGGCGATCACGAATTTCACCCAGGAAGAGGCGAACGCGATCGTGGAGGAGGCGCACAAGCTGAGGAAGAAAGTCGCCGCCCACTCAATTACGCCCGCGGGACATCAACTCGCTCTAGCCGCGGGTGCCGATTCTCTTGAGCATGCCGACGTGCTCGATGAGCAGACCATCCGGGAGCTGGTCGCGAAAGGAACATGGATTGTCCCGACGTTCACGGTGACCGAATACGTTGCTGGGCCGCGCGGCGGCGTCTGGCCCGCGCTCATGAAAGCGCACGACGAAACGTTTCGCAAAGCCGTCCAGGCGGGCGTGAAGGTGGCTTTCGGCAGCGATGCGGGCGGGTTCCCCTGGACGATGAACCAGGCCAGGGAATTCGCCTATATGGTGAAAAACGGCATGACGCCGATGCAGGCCATCCAGTCGGCCACTTCGGCAGCCGCCACCCTGCTCAACATGCAGGACAAGATTGGCTCGATTGAGCCGGGCAAGCTGGCCGACCTTGTCGCTGTCCCGGGCGACCCGCTGGCAGATGTAACCCTCCTCGAGAAGGTCAACTTTGTGATGAAGGAGGGTGTGGTTTACAAACGCTAATCCCGCGTTGGCAGTGGTGGGTTTTGGGCCGGGGACTCCTCTCGCGATGGCTGGAATTTCCGTCGAAAAAGGATGACAATTTCTTGCCTTCCAACTTGGGAGGCATCGGTCTCTTGCCGGATCGCGCCTGGAGGGAGCGAATGCTGGTTCGGCCAGTGTGGGCGGCTGCTTCGGCGGCGAGAACTTTCAACCCGGCGAGTGCCTGGGATGCAAGCCAGTGGCTGAAGGGCGCCGGCATTACTGCCTGGATGCTCATTCGCCAGCCTGACCACGCTCGCCTGGCGGGTGAGTTCGCGCGTCGCTGGGGGAACGAACGATTCCCGGAACCGCAGCCGCGCGATCAAGCCGTCCTTGGCGTCTCCTTTCACGACGAGGGCTGGGTGGAGTTGGACGCGGTTCCGCAACGCAACCGGGAGACGGGCGCGCCGCGCCAATTTCTGGAACTTTCTGCCGGCGAGTTTCTGCCCATCTGGGAGCGTTCTATCCGCCGCGGATACGAACACGGGCCGATGGCCGGGTGGCTGGTGAGCTGGCACTTTTCGGAGCTGGCGAAAATGCGCTTGGCGACGGCCGGGACGCCGGCAACCGATCGAGCAGCATTGGAAACGTTTGTCGAGTGGCAAGAGAAGTCCCGCGAGCAAGCGCTGGCGCACATCATGCTTCATGGGCGCGAACAGTTGATGGCCTGCGGAAAGCTCTTGCAGTTTTGTGATTTGCTTTCGCTTTACGTCTGCCTGGGTGCAGCCGGCCCGATTACCCTGCCGCAAAGTTTCCTGCTCCATACGGGCGAGGAGCAGAGGATTCGCCTGGAGCCCAGCAATGATAGGAGGGGCGACATCCGGCTGCTGCCGTACCCCTTTGATGTTCCCGAGATGCGCTTGAGCGTCCCTGCCCGGAGACTTTCCCGGGTTTGGTTTGAATCCGACCGTGAACTTTCCGACGACTTCCATTCGACAAAAGAAGAGAAGCTGACTTTCCGGTTTGTCCCGTGACGGTTAGGGGGGTGCTGGACAACCCTCTGCCCTCGTCATTCTGAGGCGGCCAGCCCGCGGGTGTGGAGTGCGGGAGCTTGCTCCCGCTGTTTCGCGTGCAGGCTTGCCTCCTGAGCCCCGAGGCACCTGCTTCGGGATCACGCCGGTCGGCAAGACTTGCAGGCGCGGTAGCCGGCGCGTTCGGCCCCTTTGACGCTCGCAAAATAAACGCGATGGTCGGGGGTGAGGCGTTGCGCATGCCGGCACCCCGGAAGACAAAAGATCTTGGTGGTATCGCTGCCCACCAGCCTCGCGCCGCGATCGGCGGCCTCGGCCAGGCGATCCAGCTTGACGCCTTCCCATGCGAGGAGCCACGCTTTCACTTTGGGGCCGCCGCAGCCGTAGTTGCCGATGTGGGAATCGGCGCGGATCACCCGGTGGCAGGGGATTAAAAACGGAATAGGATTGCGCGCCATCACGCTCCCGACGGCCCGAGAAGCTGCCGGATGGCCTGCCTCTTTTGCCAGCCAGTGGTAAGGGCGTACCTCGCCGCGAGGAATTTTGGCCGCCAGTTCAAGTACCCGCCGCTCAAAATCGGTGACGGTGGAGAGGTCGAAATGGGGCAAGAGTGTCTGGCCCCGCCGGCGGCCGGGCTCCACCCACGCTTCCACTTGCGAGCGCAAGCCGGCGGGTGGCGCTGGATCGAGGATCGGCTTGAAGCCGTACTGTTTGGCAAAAGTTGTTTCAAATTCGCGGTCACTGCGGCACTTGTTGGTCGCGCAAATCCCCCGCTCGGTGTAAGAGTAGTAAAGCCGGCCAAGGGGCATTCTCACCCACGAATAACGGACGCCAACCCTGGGAACCGCCGCTTTCCCCTGAGCCAGCCCCGATCCCATCGGGGCCAGCAGCCTGTCCTTCAATGCGCGGACAAAAGCTTCATTTGGTTCTTCGCGTCCAAGCTGCGGACGAGAACTTCGAAGCCTCTCGGCCAGCCCGAGCAGTTCGCGCAAGGCAGCCGGGGCCGACTTGCCCGGTCCGCCTGCCGCCCGCCAGCCGGGCGGGCCGGGACGGGCGGGCCGGGCTTCGTCCAGAAACAAGGCAAGCTGATGCGCGAGGCGAGTTTTCATCGGAACTCCTCTTCCCAGGCGCGCAAGTGTTCGAGCGCGCGGTAGGTCAACTGCTTCACGGCAGCGGCACTGCGTCCCATCACACTCGCAATCTCTTCCGTCTTGAGGCCTTGGACGAAGCGCAACTCGATCACCTGTCGCTGGGCGGCGGGCAATTCGAGCACCCGCTGCCAGAGGCAGCCGGCGCGCTGCTTGCCGATGGCGGCCTGCTCGAGCCCGTCGGAGGTTCGCGGCTCCTGCCATGCCGGCGCCGCTTCGACCGGTATCGTGACGCGTCGGGATTTCCGGCGATGACGGTCCACGACCAGGTTCCGCGCGATCCCAAAAATCCACGGGCCGAACCCTCCGCGAGAGGCATCGAGCCGGGAAAGATTTTCGAGCGCTTTCAAGAACACCTGCGCGGTCAAATCTTCCGCCTCAGCGCGGTTGCCGACTCTCGCGTAAATCGCTCCGTACACTCGCCGAACGTAGCGGTCGTAGAGTTGGCCAAATGCTTCGCGTTCTCGCTTGGCCCGCTCCACCAGTTGCGCTTCGTCCACGAGGCCTGCCTTTCAGGAGGGAAAACGCTCCGGGAAGGAAATGGTAACGCAGAAATGCCATCCATGCCTCCGGCCCGCGGGGTTTTTGGATCCCCGAGGCAGGAGCCTCGGGGCTCCGAGCCTCAGGCTCCAGCCTGGGGGCAATCCCGCGACGAGAGCCGGCAAGAAATCGCACTCGAGATTCCTCTTCATCCTCACTCGCGTTTTCTGGCCATCGGGCGCTTTTTTGCGCTAGAATCCACTTTCAGGCCATTATGGCGACGTTTTTTATAGAAAACTTCGGCTGTCGTGCGACGCAGGCTGATGGCGCGGCGGTGGAGCGTGAGCTGCTTGAGCGCGGCTGGGAACGGTCCGGCTCGGCGGCCGAGGCTAACGTCATTGTCGTCAACACGTGCACCGTGACGGCGGAAGCCGACCGGCAGGCGCGGCAGGCGATCCGCAAGATGGCGAAGGAAAATACCCTCTGTCGCATCTACGTGACCGGCTGTTATGCCCAGCGCGCGCCGGAGGAGCTTGCCCGGCTGCCGGGCGTGGTCTGGGTGATCGGCAATTCGCACAAGCGTGAGATCCCCCGGGTGGTGAGCGAGGACTACGCGCCCCTGGATATTCCGCTCGACCGGCTTGACCGAAGCCGCGCCCTTTCTCTTGAGCAGGGTCCGGCCAAGATACTAACGGGAAATATTTTTGAAAGCGGCGAGCTCCTGGCGGCGCCGGTGTTTGGCGGCGAGCTGGAGCGGACGCGCCCGACCCTCAAGATTCAGGACGGCTGCAACCTGCGCTGCGCCTATTGCGTGATTCCCTTTGTCCGCGGGAAGAGCCGCAGCCTGCCGCCGGACATCGTGCTCGCCGAAATTTGCAAACTGGTCGCCGGCGGTTCGGAAGAAATTGTGCTCTCAGGAATCAATCTGGGAGCTTATGGACAGGACCTCCAGCCCAGAGCGGAGTTGATTGCATTGCTGCGCCGCATCCTGGCGGAGACGGAACTGCCGCGCCTCCGCTTGAGCTCGATCGAGCCGCTCGATGTTACGCCGGAGCTCGTCGAGCTGGCGGTGAAAGAACCGCGGATCGCCCGGCACTTCCACGTGCCCTTGCAGTCCGGTTCCGACAGGATCCTCCGCCAGATGCATCGCTGGTACAGGATGGCGGACTATGCCCGGCGCATCGAGCTCATCCGCCAGCAAATTCCCGACGCGGGCATTGGCGCCGACGTAATCGCGGGCTTCCCGGGCGAGACGGAGGAAGATCATCGGGCAACGGTTGGCTGGATCGAACGGCTTCCGTTTACCTACCTCCACGTCTTCAGCTATTCGCCGCGGCCGGGCACGGCGGCGTTGGCTCTGCCGGACAAGGTTCCCGCGGCTCAAATCAAGCAGCGCAATGCCGAGCTGCGCGCCCTGGCCGCCGAGAAGGCCGCGCGCTTCCGCGCTTCTCAGGTTGGCCGGGAGATGACCGTGCTCACCCTGCGCCGACAGGAGCAAGGAACCACCCCGGCCATTTCCGATAACTACCTCCGCATCTCGATCCAGGGAAATCTCCCGACCAACCAATGGCTGCGCGTGCGCGCTACCGGCCTTTCCCGGGAAGGGATCAGCGGCCAGCCTGTCTGATGTTTCCTTGAGTTTGTAGCTCGCGCGAACCGGGGAAAGAGAACACCTCGCGGACAACCACCCTATCGAACGATTCCGCTATTTGACGGTTCTACTGCTTTCCAGGATCACCTGGGCGATCGCCAGGTCGCGCGTGTGGGAAAGCGAGAGCGCGATGCGCTTCACCTTCATGCGCCGGGCCAGCCGGGCAGCGGCTCCGGAGAGTTTGAGCGCGGGCTTGCCGCTCGCGAGGTTTACAATTTCGAAGTCGCGCCAGCCAATGCCGCCGCTCCAGCCGGTGCCGAGCGCCTTCTGGGCTGCCTCTTTGGCGGCAAAGCGCGCCGCGTAGCGCTCGAATTTGTTCCTGCGGCGCTCGCAATAGGCAATCTCAGCGGGCGTAAAGACGCGCTCAAGGAGTCGTCGCCCGCGGCGCAAAATCGCTTGCTCGACCCGCTTCACTTCCACGACGTCAACGCCGATGCCTGCAATCACGCGCTCGCTCCAAAACCCGGAATTATAGCACGGCGGCAATCGGGAACCGTGGAAGCGGCCTTCCACCCCGCGTCCAAGGGCTTGGATTTCACCGGTCGCCGCGATCCGTCGGGGCCGGTCGCTGGTCGCTTGCCTTGGGCTGCGCTATCATGTTGCGCGAGCATCATCCGCGGGCAATGAGCGAAACGAATTTCATCAAGTTTCTGGGCACGGCCGGGGCGCGGTTCGCCGTCACCAAGCAGATTCGGGCTTCGGGCGGGGTCTGGTTCTGCATGGACGGTATTGACTTTATGGTGGACCCGGGACCGGGGGCGCTGGTGCGGGCGCTCGCGAGCAAGCCGAAGCTCGACCCGTCGAAGCTCGAAGCCATCCTTCTGTCTCATTTGCATATTGACCACACGAACGACGTGAACATTTTGATTGAAGCGATGACGGACGGCGGCTTTCGCCGTCGCGGGAAGCTCTTTGCCCCGCGCGACGCGCTCGAGCAGGCGGTATTGCCCTACGCGCGCAAGTACGTGAGCGAGCTGCACGCGCTCGAAGAGGGAGGCGCCTACAACATCGCTGCCGGGCTGCGCTTCCAGACGCCGCTCAAGCTGCAACATGGCCCGGAAACGCACGGCTTCGTCTTTCGCGCCCGCCACTATACGGTGGCCTATATCGTGGACACCCTTTTTTTCCCGGAACTCGAGCGCGCCTATCGCGGCGACGTGCTCATCTTGAACGTCGTCCGGCTCAAGGCGAGCGAGAAGGAACAAGGCGAGCCCACCATCAAGCACCTGACCCTCGACGACGCCCGCACCCTTATCAGCGCCATTCGGCCCAAGACGGCCATCCTGACCCACTTCGGCATGACCATGATCCGCGCCAAGCCCCGGGAATTGGCGGCAAAACTCTCCCACGAACTGGGCACCGAGGTCATCGCTGCGAGCGACGGCCTGCGGTTTGAACTGGAATGAGCCCCGCCCGCCGCAACCCACTCCGCTCAGGCGGTTCAGCGCGACGATTCACGACGAGCGCCGGCATGCCTTCCTCCCCGCGAAAAAAATTTCGCGTTCGGCGGGCCGCCTCCTTAAGGCTCATGGAATGCCCCGAGCTTACCGGGAAGCGATGGGCGTGGATGGAGCATGGATTTACGACGCGGGTTGGCGGCACGAGCCTCGATCCTATCGGGGCGAGCGCGCAACCCGGGCGGCATCGGAACGAAAAAGTTTTGAACTTGGGCCGGAGGGCGTGGGACACCGACGAGAACGTCTTGGAAAATCGGCGTCGTTGGTTGAGGGCCATCCGGGCCGGGTCCGCCCCGCCGTGGCGGGGCGAGCGACTGGCATTGCTGCGGCAGAGGCATACCGATTTCATCCATGTGGCGGATGAGTGCTTCGCCGGCGGCCGTCGCCGCGTCGGCGACGCCATGATCTCCCGGACCCCGGGCGTTCTTTTGGCGGTGCAGGCGGCCGACTGCCTGCCCATACTGCTGGCGGACGCGAGCCGACGGGCGGTGGCGGCGGTTCATGCCGGCTGGCGGGGCTTGTTGAAACGGATTGTCGAGAAAACCGTCGGCCGGATGCGAGTTGCCTTTGATTGCCGGCCCGGGGACCTGCACGCGGCGATCGGGCCGGGCATCGGCGTCTGCTGCTACGAAATCGGCGCCGAGGTGCGCGATGCTTTTACGAGCCAGTTTGCGTACGCGGCCGAGCTTTTCGCGGAAGGGCCGGCTGATCCGGAGGCAGAACGGCTGGCGGCAAAGTATCCCAACCTGTTTCTCGCCGCTCGGCCGCCAGGCCACGGCCCCGTGGCCGACCGCACGCTGCTTCTTGATTTGAGCGCAGCAGCTCGGCGCCAGCTCCTCGACGCCGGGCTTGCCGACCGCCATATCTACGATAGCGGCTTCTGCACCCATTGCCGCAGCGATCTCTTCTTTTCTTACCGTCGGGAAAGAGACCACCACGGCCTGCAATTTGGATTTATCGGAATTCTTCCAAGTGAGCCTGCTTGAATGTTGTGGTGCTGATCCCCGGCAGTGCCTAAGCGTCTTCTCGCACGTAGCGGCCTTTAGAGTTTGTGTGACAACGCATCCACGCCGAGCCCGGTGGCACCCGCCACCGGGTTCGTTCTTTGTCCCCCAGGCAGGTGCCTGGGGGCTCGGCGTCTGGGGTTGAATGCTTGGGGCTGGGTGCCTTCCGGTTCTAGCGGCCTGCCCGGACAAGATACGTGAGTTTTCCCACGGGCGCTTTAGACGGGCATTCTATGCGGCGACGTAGCGTGCCGACTAAAGGCCGCCGCTACATGGAAGATGCGGTTGAGGCGTTCTTGGCGACTTCGAGCAGGGCGAGTTGCCCGCAGGCGGCCAGAACATCCTGTCCGCGCGGGCGGCGAAGGAAGGCGAGCAGGCCGCGCGAGGTGAGAATCTTCTGAAACGTGGCTACGCGCTCGGGTGCCGGCGGCTCAAAAGGGAGCGCGCCGGGGGCGGGGCCGGGATTGAGCGGTATCAAATTCACTTTGCAGCGAATTTTCGAGACCAGTTTCCGCAGCCGGTGAGCATCGTCGTCCGAATCGTTCACATCCTTCAGCAAAACGTACTCAAACGTCAGCCGCTCCCAGGAGCGCAGCGGGTAAAGCCGGCAGACCTCCATCAGTTGCTCGAGGGGATACTTCTTGTTGATGGGCATGATGCGGGTGCGTGTCTGGTCGGTGGTGGCGTTGAGCGAAACAGCCAGCTTCGGCCGGACGGTTTCCTGGGCCATCTTCTGGATGCCGGGAACGATTCCCGACGTGGAAAGGGTCAGGTGGCGCTGGGCAAGATTCAAGCCGCCTGGATGGCAGAACAGCCGCACGGAAGCCATCACCGCGTCGTAATTCAGGAGTGGCTCGCCCTGGCCCATGAGGACAATATTCGTTTGCGGGAGCAGATGCCCCTGGTTGTCGGCGAGCGCGGCAAGCACCTGGCCCAAGATTTCTCCCGCCGTCAAGTTCCGGCGCAGGCCCAACGTGGCCGTCATGCAGAACTTACAGTCCACGGCACAACCCGCCTGGGAGGAAATGCAGAGGGTGTCCCGGCCGGCAAATGGACGAGCGTCATCCGTGTCCGGCATGAAGACGGATTCGACTGTCTGCCTCCCTGCCTCCTGGCGGGGTGAGTCCGCCGCCTGAAGGCTAAAGACGTAGCGGCGCGTGCCGTCGCGGGAGTCGTAGCGGCGAACGATCCGTGGCAGCGTGATGGAAGCGAGTCCGGCAAGCTCCTGGCGGAGCGGCTTCGGCAAGTTGGTCATCTCCGCCAAGCTGAACCGCCGCTCGGCGTAGAGCGCATGGTAAAGCTGATTGCCACGGTACGGTTCGAGACCCCAGGCGACAACGAGTTGGCGAAGGTCGGCAAGGTTTCGGCCAAGCAACTCGGCCTTCACGGAAGCACCTCAACCCATCATAGCACGCGCCCTGATGCACGCGGGTGAGAAGGGTCAGGCACCAGTCAGGCACGAGGCTCGTTGACTTGGCCGCCGCGGCGGCCCTAAGATGGGCGCTCCAGAATCGGCTCTTGAATGGCGGCCGGCTCCAGCGGGACAGCTCTTGATTCCAGAACATTGACCAGGCTAGGACCAGACTATGACCGGACGATCTCGCACTGTCGCGTCCAGGAAAGGTTCAGGGGGTTGCCCGGCGATGTTTGCGGATGGAAGCTGAAGGGAGACACGATGTTCAAGGTTTCTCAGCCAAAAGTCTTCGTTGGTTCGCTGGTCGTGGTGCTCATCCTTCTTCTTGCCGCCACCCTCACCTATTCCGGGAACCCGCTCCCGCCCATCAGCTTGAGCGTGGATGCCCGGGAAGCGCCCCGCAGGATTTTTCATGCCCGGCTGGTGATTCCCGCTGCACCCGGACCGCTGACCTTGCTTTATCCCAAGTGGATTCCCGGCGAGCATGGGCCGACGGGGCCGATTACGAACCTGGCCGGGATGAAGTTCACTGCCGCAGGAAAGTCACTCGAGTGGCGGCGGGACGACCTCGATATGTATGCCTTCCATTGCCAGGTGCCCGCCGGAGCAAACGCCGTCGAGGTCGAGCTTGATTATCTTTCGCCGAGCGAAAAAAGAGAGTTCACCGCAAGCCCGGCGGCGACCGCGCAACTGGCGGTGTTGAACTGGAACCTGGTCTTGCTCTACCCGCAGGGCAGGCCGGCGGGAGAGTTGAGCTATGTTGCCCGCCTGCGTTTGCCGGCGGGCTGGAAGTTCGGCTCGGCGCTGCCCGTGGCCCGCCGCGGCGGGCATTCCGGGGACACGGTGGAGTTTGCTCCCGTCTCGTTGACCACGCTGGTGGATTCTCCCCTCATCGCCGGGGCGCATTACCGGGCCATTCCTCTCAACGTGGAAGGGGCGCCGCCGCACGAGATTGACCTCGCCGGCGATTCCGCTGCGGCCATCGAGATGAGCCCGCCGCTCGCGCGGAACTACACCCAACTGGTCGCCGAAGCCGCCGCGCTCTTCGGCGCGCACCACTACCGGCGCTACCACTTCCTGCTCGCGCTCAGCGACCACGTCCGCCCGTTTGGACTGGAGCATCACGAGTCGAGCGACAACCGTCTTCCCGAGCGCTCGCTGCTCGACGATGCCCCGCGGAAGCTCGGGGCCGACCTGCTGCCGCACGAGTTCGTTCACTCCTGGAACGCCAAGTACCGTCGTCCCGCAGGCCTGACGACCACCGACTTTCACCAGCCGATGAAGGGCGAGCTGCTCTGGGTTTACGAAGGGCTGACCCAATACCTGGGCCAGGTGCTCACCGGCCGCAGCGGCCTGTGGACTCGAGAGGAGTTTCGGGAGAATCTCGCGCACCTGGCCGCCTACCTCGATCACCGCCCCGGGCGCACTTGGCGGTCGCTGGCCGACACCGCTGTCGCCGCGCAAATCCTCTACGGGGCTCCAAGGGAATGGACCGCTTGGCGGCGCGGCGTTGATTTTTACGACGAAAGCGTGCTGATCTGGCTCGAGGCCGACGTAATCATCCGGCGCCAAAGCCAGGGCCGGCGGTCGCTTGACGACTTCTGCCGGCTGTTCCTTGGCGGCCAAAGCGGCCCGCCCGAGGTCAAGCCCTACACGTTTGAGGATCTCGTAGCTGCGTTGAATGAGGTCGCACCCTATGACTGGCGAGCATTTTTCACCGCCCGGCTGAACTCCACCGCCGCCCGCGCCCCGCTGGAAGGTCTCGAAGGAAGCGGATGGCGGCTGATCTATACCGCGACACCGAACGACCTGCTGCAAGCCGCCGAGAAAGAGCAAGACTTCATCGACCTGAGCCACTCGATGGGACTGGTGCTGAAACACCAAGAGGGTGACGCAGAGAACGGCAGGATCAATGACGCCATCCCGGGGATGGCTGCGGCGCAAGCCGGTATCGGCCCGGGGATGAAACTGGTCGCCGTGAACGGCCGCGCCTGGTCGCCTGAGCTGCTCCGCGAAGCGCTGCGGGCCGCCAAGACCACGCCCGAACCGCTCGAGCTACTGATGGAAAATGCGGGGTTCTATAAGACCTACTTCCTGAACTATCAGGATGGCGAAAGATATCCGCACCTCGAACGTGACTCCACGCGGCCCGACCTGCTCGGAGAAATTATCAGACCACGCGCGGCGCGGCCCGCTCCCCAGGCCTCGGAAAAGCCGCAGTCGTAATCACCCCGGCAGCCAGAGCTAGGTGCGGAGACATCGTCGCCGCGGCATAGCCCCTTTGCCCCTTCGAGTCCCAACCCATGCCATAAGGGAAACGGTCTGACCAAGCGCGATTTCATGGTAAGTCTTTGATAATTAAGGCGATAATAGTTCTCTTTTCAGTGGAAAAGAGTCGCCCGGTGTGCTACAAAAGGAGGTGCTGCAGCGTCGTTCACGCCGGGTCGGGACCAATCATCCGGTTGCGGGCCTTCATCTGGGGAGAGGACCTCTGATTTCCTACCTGCCTGAGGGGTGAGTTTTTTCCGGTTGGGCGGGCAGAGGGGTTCGAGAGAAAGTCATGGTTCGAGACGGCCGCCACATCAAGAAGGAAACGCTACCGAACGGCCTGGTCGTCATCACCGAGGCCATGCCGCAGGTACGTTCGGTTTCCCTCGGCATTTGGGTGCAGACCGGTTCGCGGCGGGAGCCCCCGGAGTGGAATGGGATCTCTCACTTCATCGAACACATGCTCTTCAAGGGGACGCGTCGCCGCACGGCGGAAGACATCGCGCGGTCGGTGGATTCGATCGGCGGCATGCTGGATGCCTTCACCGCGAAGGAACTCGTCTGTTTCAGTACCCGCGTGCTGGACGAGCACCTGCCCATCGCTTTCGACGTGCTTTCCGACATGATGCTCGAGCCGCTCTTCCGGGAGGAGGATATCCGCCGGGAACGCGGCGTCATCCTGGAAGAAATCAAGATGGACGAGGACAACCCCGATTACCTCGTCTATGAGCTTTTCACGCAAAATTTCTGGCGCGACCATGCCCTGGGCAAACCGATCCTCGGAACGCCTACCACCGTCAAACGGTTCGATCACGAAAACATTGCTCGCTTCTTTGGCCACTGGTACGCCCCGAATAACATGGTTATCACGGCGGCCGGCAACCTCCAACACCAACAGGTGGTGGATCTGGTCGAGAAGGCATTCGGCAGAATCAAACCGGCCAAGGACGGTCTCGAAGATCCCGTCCCGCGATCGCACGCCTTCATCAGCACGCGCACCAAGAAAGAGCTCGAGCAGGTGCATATTTGCCTGGGCGTGCCGAGCTACCCGATGGCCCACGAGCGGCGGTTCGCCTGCGCGGTAATGAACACGATTTTGGGCGGCGGGATGAGTTCGCGGCTGTTCCAGAACATCCGCGAACGGCAGGGGCTGGCCTACGCCGTCTTTTCCGAACTGAACCCCTACCGCGATACCGGTTGCCTGTCGGTCTATGCCGGCACGGCGCTCGAAACGGCTCACAAGGTCGTCCGCTCGGTGCTCGATGAGTTCAAGAAGCTCAAGAGCGAGCCGGTGACCGAAGAGGAATTGCGCCGCGCCAAGGACCACCTGAAGGGCTCGCTGATGCTCTCGCTCGAATCCACCAACGCCCGCATGTCCAACCTGGCCCGCCAGGAGATGTACTTCGGCCGCTTCTTTTCCCTCGATGAGATTATCCACTCGATTGAAAAGGTGACGGCGGAAGAGATTCGCGTCATCGGCTCGGAGTTTTTCCTCCCTGACCACATCGGGCTCACCGTCGTCGGAAACCTCGACGGCTTCAAAATCAGCCGCGACGAGCTGGAGTGCTGAGGCAGCAAGCCGGAGGCAAGGAAGCAAGGTGGTTCTCCAGCACACGTAAAATGAGTGGCTTTTTCCCTGCCTCCTTGCTTCTCTGCTTCCTTTTTTGTCCCATTGACGGCTGGCCTGCACTCTGATAAATCAACCCAAACGACCTGAGCGGGGTGTCACACGTCGCTTCGCCTGTCCATTCTGGCCAGCGGTTCTTCCGGCAATGCAGCCGTTCTGGCCACGGCCAAAACGAAGATTTTGGTGGACGCGGGCATCTCCAAGCGCGAGACGCTCCGCCGAATGCACGCCGCCGGCGAAACCCCGGAGGGCATCCGCTCCATTCTTGTTTCCCACGAGCACACCGACCATGTTGCGGGATTGGCGCAGCTTGCCGAGGAATGGAAGGCAACGGTCTATATCACGGAGGCGACGTACACCGGCTTGCAGAGGAGTGCCGGGGTTCAACCCATTCGGGGTGAACCTGGACTGCTTGCCGGACTAAAGTCCAGCGCTACGGGTCGTTGCGAGCTTCCCCGCGTTGAATATTTTCGTGCCGGGCACCGGTTTTCGATCGGGGATATCGAGATCCATCCCTTCTCGATTCCGCATGACGCGCTCGACCCGGTGGCGTTCGCGTTTCGCGCCGCGGGACTGAAGGCCGGCATCGTCACCGACCTCGGCTACCTGCCCGGAATGGTGAAGCAGCACGTGCGCGAGTGCGATTGCCTGGTGCTCGAATCAAATCATGACCTCGATATGCTCAAGGTGGGGCCGTACCCGTGGTTTTTGAAGCAGCGGTTGATGAGCCGCCTCGGCCATCTTTCCAACCACTGCGTGGCGGAATTCCTGGCCGAGGACTTTGACGCCTTCGGCCGCCATCTCGTCCTGGCGCATCTATCGGAGAACAACAACCACCCGGAGATTGCCCGCTTGACGGCCCTCGAAGCGCTCGAACGCCGTGGTCAGGCCTTTGCTGGAGAACTGTCTGTCGCCCCACGACGCACCCCCCTAGCCACGATCCAGTTGTAGCCGGCCCGCCTCCGAGCTGCATTCTTCCCGCTCCTGGAGCACGATTCGCGGCCTTTCCGCCATCGGAACATTCGGCTATGATAACGACGTGATTGCACGCTATACGCGGTCGGAGATGGGCCGCATCTGGAGCGAGGAAAACAAGCTGGCGGCGTGGCTCAAGGTGGAAATCGCCACCGCTGAAGCTCAGGCCGAAGCCGGCATCATTCCCGCAGAAGCTGCCCGCGCCATCGCCACCCGGGCGCGGGTTGATCCGAAAAGAGTTGCTGAACTCGAAGCGCGCGTCAAACACGACGTCGTCGCGTTCACGATGGCCGTGAGCGAGACCGTCGGTCCGGAAGCGCGCTGGCTCCATTACGGGCTGACCTCGAACGACATCCTGGACACGGCTCAGGCGCTCCAGGTGGCGGAAGCTTGTGAACTTCTCCTCGCCGGTCTTGGCAAGCTGAGTGACGTCCTCCGCCGGCGCGCCTACGAATTCAAGGATACGGTGATGGTCGGCCGCACGCACGGCGTCCATGCCGAACCCATCACCTTTGGCCTGAAGCTCGCCAACTGGTATGCCGAATCGCTGCGCAACCGCCGGCGGCTCGAGCAGGCTGCCGAGCAGATGCGGGTGGGAAAAATTTCCGGGGCGGTCGGCACCTTCGGCCACCTGCCGCCGGAGCTCGAGCAGCGCATCTGCCATAAATTGGGTCTGACGCCGGCAGCGATTTCTTCGCAGGTTTTGCAGCGCGACCGGCACGCTCAGTTCCTCTCGACGCTGGCTCTGGCGGCAAGTTCGCTTGAGAAGATTGCTCTCGAGATCCGTCACCTGCAACGCACCGAGGTTCGCGAGGTGGAAGAGTATTTTGCCGAGGGCGAGCAGCGGGGCAGCTCAGCCATGCCGCACAAGCGCAACCCGGTGACCTCGGAGCAAATCTGCGGCCTGGCGCGGGTGGTGCGAGCGAACGCCGGTGCGGCGCTCGAAAACGTTGCGCTCTGGCACGAGCGCGACATCTCCCACAGCTCGGTCGAGCGCATCATCCTGCCTGATTCTTGCGCCCTGCTCGACTACATGCTGGCCAGGACCACGGAGATCGTTGAGACCTTGATTGTTTATCCCGAGCGGATGCGTCAGAACCTGGAGTTGACTCGCGGGCTGGTTTTTTCCGGGCAGTTGCTCTTGGATTTGACGGCCAAAGGCGCGCCGCGGCAGGAAGCCTACGCCTGGGTCCAGGAGCACGCCATGGAAGTCTGGCGGCATGGCGGCGACTTTCGCGAGCGGGTCTCCGCCGATTCCCGCATCACCCGATTCCTCTCGCCGGCAGAGATCGAAGCTGCCTTTGATTTCAAGCGCCAGTTGAAGTATGTGGATGCGATCTTTCAGCGGGTCTTTGGCGCTGCCGTGTCCCACTAACGCATCCTGTCCCTCTGTGCCGCTCTGTGTGCTCTGTGATCCCTGTGGTGAGAAATAGAGCCCAAGATGTACCACAGAGGACACAGAGGATTCACAGAGACGAAGCACGGGCAGCAATAAATCTTCTGTGTTTCCTATCTAGGCCCGGGCGCAGCTACTCGCCCTTTACCGCCATTTCCGGGTTAATCAGCCGCGCGACCGGTGTGTCGCCTTGGATGTGTTGGTCGAGGATTTCGGCCACGTCGGAAGGCTGAACGGTCTTATACCAGATGCCGTCGGGATGGATGATGACGGTGGGACCGACCGGATGCTGGCCGGTGCAACCCACTTTGGTCACGATAACGTCGGTCCACCCCCGCGCCTTCACTTCCTCGCGGAATTTCATCAGCAATTCGTTCCCGCCTTTTTCCCCGCATTTGCCGGGACCTTCGGTGTTGCAGACAAAAATCTGTTTGCGAAAGACGCGTGGCATCGTTCCCCTCCGTGGGTGTGTTTACCTCTTTGGATTGTAACTGAAAATGGGGGCTTATACGGCAACCATCCCCTCAAGAGTCGCGCTCGTCATCTGCTCAGCCGGCTCACAATCGGTTAATCACACTGGCGACAAAGCCGCCGCCGAAGCCATTGTCAATGTTGACGACCGACACGTTTGAGGCGCAACTGTTCAGCATGGCAAGCAGGGCGGCCAATCCTTCGAAGCTGGAGCCGTAGCCGACGCTGGTCGGCACGGCGATCACCGGCACCGAGACTAATCCCGCCACCACGCTCGGCAGCGCCCCTTCCATGCCGGCCACGCAGACAATCACCCGGGCCTCGGCCAATTTCTTGCGGTGTTCGAGCAGGCGATGCAGGCCGGCCACGCCCACGTCGTAGATCGCTTCCACACGATTGCCCATCATTTCCGCCGTGAGCAAAGCTTCCTCGGCAACCGGAATGTCCGACGTGCCGGCGGACACGACAACAATTTTTCCCTTGCCATGGAGCGTAGTTTCTAGCCGAATGGCGATTACGCCGGAGAGAGGATAGAACCGAGGCGGAGAGCGTCGTAATCCACCCGATCTGCGGCAGGCCGCAACCACGCGGTCAAAAATCGCGCGGTTGGCGCGGGTAATCAGGATATTGTGCCGCTGGCGCAGCATCTTGCGGACGATCCCGGCGATTTGCTCGGGTGTCTTGCCGCGGGCAAAGATCACTTCGGGGAAGCCCGTGCGCAGGGCGCGGTGGTGATCAATTTTGGCAAAGCCGATATCTTCGAACGGAAGATGGCGCAGACGGTCGAGCGCCGCCGCCAGACCCACCTTGCCGCGCTTCACTTTCTCGAGTAGCTTCTTGATTTCCTGTTCTTTCAACAATTCTCCGGTTTCTTTAGCTCTCTGGAATCACCGAGATTCTACACGAAGATGTAGGGGCCGGTCTTTAGAACGCCCCAGGCAAGGGAGGGCAAGCTGAAGCTTGCCCCTACATGTGGGGGATACGATGTGCGTAGGCTATTCCACGTCTCTGGTTTCGTTGACTTGCCTTCGGCGTCGCCTTAACATGGCGCTTTGCCTCGAGCGCAAAATCTCGCCATGACACCCCGCCAACAGACCGATCAACGTACCATCACCGTGGCGGTCACGGGCGCAAGCGGCGCCGTTTTTGCCCAGAAGATCCTGACTGTCCTCGATGCGGATCGCCGCGTCAGGAGGGTCCACCTGGTGGTCTCGAACGGCGGCATCATGCTCCTCAAGCATGAATTGGACATTGCCGCGAACGAACGCAAGAAGCTGCCCTCGCTGATCGTCGGCGGCAAGGGCAGGAAAATCGAGTTGCTCGATAATCAGGATGTGGGCGCGTCGATTGCTTCGGGAAGCTATCCGGTGCACGGGATGGTGATCATGCCGTGCAGCATGGGGACGCTCGGCGCGATCGCCCACGGCGCTGCCGAGACCTTGATCCAGCGGGCCGCCGACGTGACGCTCAAGGAGCGCCGGCCGCTTGTCCTGGCGATCCGCGATACTCCCTTTTCCCGAATCCACCTCGAGAACATGCTGCGCTGCCAGCAGGCCGGCGCCATGATCTTTCCCATCATCCCTTCGTTTTACCATCGGCCGAAGAAGATTGACGATCTGGTGAGCCAGTATGTGTTCCGCGTCCTGGCGCACCTGGGGCTGCCGCAGGAGCGGCAGTATCGGTGGAAAGGAATGTCGCAGGCCGACAAGCTGAAATCGTAGCCGCGCGATGAAGAGGACAATCGAAAAGCGAAAATCGAAAAACGGAACTCGCAACTGCGTCCATGTCACCCTCGAGTTTCTCTTCAAGCCGATTCCTTTGAATCGATTTTCGAATTTCGGTTTTCGACTTTCGTGTTTCGCCTGGATCTTTGCATTTGCGCGCTGAGTCCGAGTCCTGATATGAGCGCCGGCAGAATCCGCACCACGCTCGAGATGATCAAGTTCGAACACTCGGTCTTTGCGCTGCCGTTTGCCCTGACGGGGGCGCTGGTGGCGGCGCGGAGCGCGGGGCTTCCGCACAACCTGCCCACTCTCCGCCAGTTCCTGTGGATCGTGGTGGCGATGGTGGCGGCGCGGAGCGCGGCGATGACTTTTAACCGCATCGCCGACCGGCATCTGGATCGAGCCAACCCGCGCACGCAGGCGCGGGCGCTGGTGAGCGGCCAGCTTTCCCTCCCCTTCGCCTGGGGCTTCACGTTGGTGGCGCTGGGCGTTCTCTTCCTGGCGGCCTGGCAACTGAACCCGCTTGCTTTGAAGCTGGCGCCGGCGGCGGCGGCGATCCTCCTGCTCTATTCCTACACCAAGCGGTTCACTGTCTGGTCGCATTTTGTGCTTGGTTTTTGCCTGGGGATGTCGCCGGTGGCGGCGTGGATTGCCATTCGAGGAACGATCGAGCCGCGGATGCTGATTCTGGCGGCGGCGGTAACGCTCTGGGTGGCCGGATTTGACATCCTGTACGCCTGCCAGGACGTGGAATTTGACAGCAAGGCGGGGCTCTATTCGCTGCCCAAGTCGCTCGGGATTCCGCGGGCGTTATTGGTGGCGCGGCTGCTGCACGTTTTCATGGTGGCGCTCTTGCTCTGGCTGGCGCGCGTTTGGGCGCTGGGCGGGCTGGCCTATGCAGGCATCGCGATCGTCGGCGCGCTGCTGGCCTACGAACATTCGCTCGTCAAGCCTCACGACCTGAGCAAAATCAATGCTGCATTTTTCACGGTGAATGGCTATATTAGCCTCTTGTTTCTGCTTTTTTGGGGCGCTGACATACTCGTGGCTGGAAGGTAGAGGCTGCAAGCGACCGAGGCGAAACTCGAAAAGCGAAAACCGAAAACCGTGCCCTACGAGAATTCCTAAGTATGGCGAGCCAACTCATCCTTGAGGACAAGCGGCTGGCAGCGATCGGCGACAAAGTGCTTGCCGGCGAGCGGCTCGCGTTTGACGACGGCGTCGCGCTCTATCGCTCGACCGACTTGCTGGCCGTCGGCTGGCTCGCCAACCACGTCCGCGAGAAGAAGCACGGGAACGTCTGCTACTACAACATCAACCGGCACCTGAACCCGACCAACGTTTGCGTGGCCTCCTGCCGGCTGTGCGCGTTCGGCCGCAAGGCGGACGCGCCGGGCGCTTACACGATGGCGATTGAGGAGGCGGTGGAAACGGCCGCGCGGGGATGGACGGAAGCGGTGACGGAATTCCACATTGTGGGCGGGCTTCACCCCGACTTGCCCTTCGCCTATTTCCTTGACCTGGTGCGCGCGCTCAAGAAGCGCTTCCCGCGGGTGCATCTCAAGGCATTTACGATGGTCGAGGTGCACTACCTCCAGAAGATTTCCGGTCTCTCGATTCGCGATGTGCTTCTGAAGCTCAAGGAAGCGGGAGTGGAGTCGCTGCCCGGCGGCGGCGCGGAAATTTTCAACCCGCGGGTGCGCAAGGTAATCTGCGACCACAAGACTTCCGGCCAGATGTGGATCAACGTGGCGCGCACCGCCCACGAGGTCGGCCTGCGGTCGAACGCGACGATGCTTTACGGCCACATCGAGACGGAAGAGGAGCGTGTCGAGCACCTGTTGCTGCTGCGCGCCCTGCAGGATGAGACGGGCGGCTTCGTGGCGTTCATCCCGCTTGCCTTTCACCCCGAGCACACCGCGCTCAGCCACCTGCCGAAAACCTCCGGGCAACTCGACCTGAAGAACATCGCGGTGGCGCGCTTGTTGCTCGACAATTTCGATCATATCAAGGCCTACTGGATCATGATGACGCCCCGGGTGGCGCAGGTGGCGTTGCGCTTTGGCGCCGATGACCTGGACGGCACGGTGGTCGAGGAAAAAATCTACCACGATGCCGGGGCGACCACCGCCCAGGTGATGCGGCGGGAAGAACTCGTCCGTTTGATTCGCGCCGCCGGCCGCGAGCCCGTCGAACGCGATACGCTCTACCGGCCGGTGCGGCGCCTCGAGGACGGCGACTTTCGCGTGGAGACCAGCGTCACCGTCCAGGTGTGACTTGAGGCTAGAGGCTGGAGGTTAGAGGCTTGAGTTTCCAGCTTCGAGCATCGAGCTTCCAGATCGCTTTGCGTTACCATCTCAAGCTTCGGGAGCCCGGTGTTTGGAGCGGCCCTTCGATCACGAAGCATCTCGCCATCCCTTCTGGAGGATTTATGCGACGCGTGCTTACCCTGCCCGGTGGCGCACGGTGGCGGGCCTTGCCCCTGGTCGTGCTCCTCTCGGGATTCCTGGCATTGCCGATCCTTTCGGCTCAACCCCAACTTCCTTCAGCCCCAAGCCAACCGGGGCCGGCTGCCCAGACGGCACCGGCGGCTGCTGAAGCACCAAAAGCGGAAATAAAGCCTTATACCCTTTCGCCCGAGCGGCGAGAAAAGGCCATCGCCTACTCGCGGGCGCAGTACCGTCTCTATTTCCTGGGTTTTGTTTACAGCCTGGCGGTGCTGTGGTTCTTCATGCGTTCCGGGCTGGCGGTGAAGGTCCGCAAGTGGGCGGTGGGCGATGGCCGCCGCCGGCGCATTTTCGAGGCGCTGATCTTTGTCCCGCTTTTCCTTCTTGCCCTGCGCCTTTTCCATCTGCCGATCAGTTACTACGGCCATCACCTCGGGCGAGCGTACGAGATTTCCGTGCAAAGTTTCGGTTCGTGGCTTTGGGACTGGACGAAGTCCAGCCTGATCTTGATGGTGATCCTGACGTTCGTCTTCTGGATCATGTTTGGGATTATCCGGCGGAGCCCGCGCCGCTGGTGGTTCTACTTCTGGCTGGCAAGCATTCCGATCCTGATCTTTATTCTTTTCATCACGCCGGTGGTCATCGAGCCGCTGTTTTTCAAGTTCGAGCCGCTAAAGGCGAAGAACCCCGGGGTCGTGGCCGACGTCGAGCAATTGCTCGGCCGGGCCGGGCTCTCCATCCCGGAAGAGAAGATGTTTTGGATGAAAGCGAGCGAAAAGACCAAGGCGCTCAATGCGTACGTCACCGGCATTGGCGCCAGCAAGCGAGTCGTGGTTTGGGACACAACGCTCGAGAAACTCAGCAAGGATGAGACGCTGTTTATCTTCGGCCACGAGCTGGGCCACTACATGCTCCACCACATCTGGAAGTTAATCGGGATCGCCGTCGTAGTCCTCTTCGTTTTCTTCTGGCTGGGCGCCGGGATGGTTCACAGCCGGCTTCAGAAGTGGGGTAGCTGGACGGGGGTGAAAGAGGTGAGCGACTGGGCCGTCCTCCCGATGTTGCTTTTCTTCCTGGCGATCTTCAACTTCCTTTCCGATCCCATCACCAATAGCCTCAGCCGCCACTACGAGCATCAGGCCGATATCTATGGGTTGGAAATCACTCACGGGGTGGTGCCAAACTCAGCGGCGGTGGCGGGCCAGGCGTTCCAAATCCTGGGTGAGGTGGACCTGGCCGACCCCAATCCCAGCCGGTTCATCGAATTCTGGCTTTACAGCCACCCCTCGATTCCCCGGCGGGTGACGTTCGCCCAGGCCTACAATCCCTGGGGAGAAGGCAAAGAGCCGGAGTTCATCAAAAGACCGTGATCCCGCAGAGCGGGACGGCTGGCGAGCCACTGGCAGTTTTCAAGCGGCGCGTGGCTTGGCCAAGCTCAGGCGCCGGCTGCTTTCTTGGCCGCCGCGTCTGCCGGCGGAGCGAGTGCCGCCGCTTCGGAAGCCGCTTCAATCGCCCCCAGCTTCAGCCCGCTGAGGGTCACATCGAATCGCCGCACATCCTGCGTGGCCGTTTCGAACCGCTTGCGAGCGTTGTCCAGGTGCGTGCCCAGGATGTCGAAGCTCTCCCTGAAGCTGTCGAATTGCTCCTTGAGCGAAAGCAAAATCTCCTGAATCCGCCTGGCTTCCTCCTGGATCTTCATTCCCCGGAACCCGATGGCAATCACGTGCAGGTAGGCGTAAAGGGAATTGGGGGAGACCGGGATCACTCCCTGCCGGAGGGCATATTCGTGGAATTCGAAGTTAGTGAGGACTTCATAGAAGACGCTCTCCGCCGGCACGAACATGAACGCGAGATCGAGGGTCTCTTTCGGAACGATGTACTTTGACTTGATCGAGTCCACGTGGCCGTAGAAGTCGTTGACAAAGGCCTTCCGCGCCTCCTCGCGTTCCTGGTCGCTCGCCTGCGGGTTGTGCATCCGCTGGAAGTTGGCAAGCGGAAATTTGCTGTCAATGCAGAGCTTGCCCTCTTTGAGGAAGATGACCGCATCGGCCAGCGCGGTGCCCAACTGGCCGGGCGCCTCGTAACGGTCAGCCGGCACGATCTCACGGAGCATGTTGCTTAGCTCAAACTCGCCGAACTCGCCCCGCAGCCGCGGGCTTTCCAGAATGCCGGTCAGTTCGTTTATGCCGTCGCTGATTTCGACAATGGTGTCGGCCGTTTTGCGCAATTCGGCGATGCGCTCGGAGACATCGCGGAATACCCCGAGGTTCTTCTCGATGTTCTCATTCATCTTGCCTTCGAGGTTTTCGCGGATTTCGCCCAGCCTTTGTTCGTTGCTTTCCTGCAAGCGCCGAAATCGTTCGTCCATCATCTGGAAAGCGGACTCGAGCGATTCCCGGACCTCTCGCCGGTTCTGGGCAAGCTGCTCCTCATTGTTTCTTTGGAAGGTGGCGATGGCCGCGCCGAGTTCCTCGCGGCTCGACCGCTGCTGGTCGTCCATGCTCTGCCGGAATTGCGCCCACTCGGCCTGCACCTCCTTGCTGAACAGCCGCTGCGTCTCTTCCACTTTGTGGACGACCTCCTCGCGGACCTTGGCTACATTCTCCACGAGGTTGGTGGAAGACTTCTGGAGCGTCTCGGCAAAGGCAAAGCCGCTATTCTGCATCACCTGGTCGGTGCGCATGCTGGCAGCGTGAATCTCCCCCTGGATCTCATTCACGGCCGAACGCGCCGTTTGCAGGACGCGTGCGAAGAGGTAAACCACGACAAGGAGAAGAGCTGCTATTCCAATCGTCAACCACGTCAGTTCCATTTCTCGCCTCCCATCCGCTGCCGCCATCGGGTTGCGTGCCCCCCGCGCGCCAGCAGCACCTTCGAGGCCCGCTGCCTGTTTGCCCCCCAAGTTAAGGATTCCCCTGAGGGGCCGTCCATACTGCGAAATCGGTTATGGAGCCGTGCAGATCGCCTCAGGGACGGGTGAATCATAAGTCCGACCCGGGGCTAAATCAATAGCAGGCACTCGAGAGCCGTCGGCCTCTCAGGCAGCCGGCTGGTTTGCCGCCCGGCGGCTCTTCGCATACCGGGCAATCAGGAGGACAAAGAAGGGAGCGTACTCGAGCCACCGCAGGTAAGGGTTCCAGTGCCAGATGCCGAGCGCGCTCGAATCGATCAGCACCTCATACGAGAGCACGCTCGTTACCGTCAGCAGCAACCATGCCGGGTTGGGAAAGAAGCAGAGAAAAGGGACGAGCATCGTCAGATACCACGGAAACAGGTTGGGCGAGAGCAACCAAAGGGCTCCCGCCACCAGATAGACCGCCCGGAGGGAATCCGCTCGCCACCAGGCGAAATAGCCCACCATTCCGAGAACGACTCCGTAGAGAATCCCGTCCGCAACCGCTCGCGGGAACCCCACCCATTGCCAGAGCGCGTACAAGCTCCCATTGTTTTGCCAGTGAAGGTAGTAGTAGCGCAGTCCGTCGAACAGGCGGTGGCCCGCCGAAAGAAAGGGCAGATACCACAATGCCAGCACCACCACGAACCAGAGCCAATAGCGCAGGCGGCGGGTGAGGAGCGGGAGAAAAACCACCGGAAAATACTTGACGGCAGCAGCGGAAGCCAGAGCAACGGTTGACAGTGCTGGGCGCTGTTTTATAATCCAGAGGATCGCGGCGACGAGCAGGATGACGACCAGCGAGTCGAGGTGGCTGCTGGCCGCGAATTCAACGACTACCAGCGGACTCCATGCATAAATGGCCGCGGCCGTAACTGGCTTTCCCCGGAGCGCGAGCAAACGCATGATCAGGAGCAAAATCCCCAGGTCGAGCAAAACGTAGGCCGCCTTCATCCCAACCACCGAGCTGCCCGGCGGGCCACCAGGGGCAAGCCGGTAGTTGAGCCGGTAAAAGAGTTCCGCCAACGGCCCATAGATTGTCGGGGAATCTTTGCCGGAGGCTCGATCCCAGAAGGCGTCTCGCAGCGCCGTGAGTTTGGTGTCGTCGGGGCGCACGGTGTAGGGATTGACGCCCGCGTCTTGTACCCGGCCTTCCCAGCGATAACGATAGAAATCGTCCGACAGGGAAGGCCAGAGCGGCAAGAGAGTAGCTCGAAACGCCAGCGCGGCCGCCAGAACGAGCAAGCGGGCCCGTCGGGAATCGGCCGTTCGCTCGAGCCAGAAAAGGCCGACGAGATAGACGATGCCGGCGGCCAGAGCGAGGGCAATAAACTCCACCACTCGCTCCTTGAGGTTGCCCAGGCGCAGCATGGCGGCGAACAGGACTTCAAGCGCAAGGGCGCTCGCCGCTGCGAACCAGAACGGTCTTGCGAGAGCCTGTTTCAAGGGCAGAAGAGGAGAAACGCCTCTTGATCTTTTATCAGGGTTGCCAGGTCATAGTGGCTATCTTGTCGGCCAAAAGGAACCCGGTGGCAGACTATCTCCAACGCATTTTTTCCCGCGACGCGTTCCAGAAAGTCTATCAGCTTAACGCTTTCGACCTGCTCGTCATGATTCCGTATTTTCTGGTTCTGATCGTCCTCGCCGCCTACGGTCTGCACCGCTACAAGCTGGTTTATGATTATTTCAAGAACCGGCGGAACGTGCCGCCTTCGCTGCCCCCGCTGGACCAACAAAAGCTTCCCAAGGTTACCATACAGCTCCCGATTTATAACGAGCAGTACGTCATCGAGAGGCTATTGGAAACCGTCTCCCGGATGGACTATCCGCACGACCGGCTGGAAATCCAGGTGCTCGACGATTCGACCGACGAAACGCAGCGGGTGGCCGCCGACGTCGTGGAACGCTATCGGGCGCTTGGCGTGCCGATCCGCTATCACCATCGCGACCACCGCCAAGGGTACAAAGCAGGCGCCCTGCGCGCGGGCATGGAGGTCGCCAGCGGAGAGTTTATCGCCATTTTTGACGCTGATTTTCTCCCGCCGGCGGATTTTTTGCGCCGCCTCTTGCCTTACTTCGCTGATCCGAACGTAGCCATGGTGCAAGCGCGGTGGAGCTACATCAACCGCGACTACTCTTTGCTCACGCAGATTGAAGCGATCCTGCTCGATGGCCACTTTGTGATGGAGCATGGGGCGCGGTCGCGGGCGGGCTGCTTCTTCAACTTTAACGGCACCGGCGGCGTGTGGCGGCGGTCGGCGATTGAGCATGCCGGTGGCTGGGAGCATGACACGTTGACCGAAGACACCGACCTGAGCTACCGCGCCCAGATGAAAGGCTGGCGATTTCTCTACTTGCCGGAGGTGGAGTGTCCCTCCGAACTGCCGGTGGAGATGAACGCCTTCAAGGCGCAGCAAGCCCGCTGGGCCAAGGGCTTGATGCAGACGGCCAAGAAGATCCTGCCGCGTCTGCTGCGGTCGAAGCTCCCGTGGCGCGTGAAGGCGGAAGCCGTCTTTCACCTGACGGCCAATATTTCTTATCCCTTCATGATTGTTCTCTCGACGCTGCTCCTTCCGGCCATGATCGTGCGCTTCTACCAGGGAATGTTCCAGGTGCTGGTGATTGACCTGCCGCTTTTTCTTGCTTCGACGATGTCCATTTCAACCTTCTATCTTTTAAGCCAACGCGAGCTGGACCCGAAGGGCTGGAAGCGAACCTTTCTCTATCTGCCGTTTTTGATGGCGATCGGGATCGGGCTTTGTGTGCAGAACGCGAGGGCGGTGCTCGGGGCGGTTTTTGGCGTGCGGTCGGAATTTGTCCGCACGCCGAAGTATCGGATCGAGAGCGGTCGAGATACCTGGGCCGGCAAACTCTATCGTCATCGCGCCGGCCTGCTTCCCTTTGCCGAGATTGCGATCGGTCTCTACTTTGTCTTTACGGTGTATTACGCCTTCGACAACGAAAACTACGCCACCCTTCCCTTCCTTCTGCTCTTCGTATGGGGCTATCTCTACACCGGCTTCCTCTCGCTGGCGCAGATCTATTTGGAGCGCTTTCGGCTGGCGCGGCCGGTGCGCGTGGCGCGGGCTTCGGCTACCGGCGTGGCCGGGTTCTGAGGCTCCGGACCGCTTCCAGCTAATACGCTTTCTCGCCTGCTTATCCTTCCGTTCAAAAAAAGAAAAGCAGGCGGGTTTCGTCCGCCTGCTCCGTTTGGGATCGCATGAGTCGAAAGAAGGCTACTTCTTGGCTTCGATCGAGGCGACCTTGATGGTGTTCGAGGCTTCGTCAAGGTCGCCCTTCACCACCACTTCCTGCGCGGCAAAGGCTTCTGCTTTCGCCTGGTCGCTCAGGATGAAGACTTTCTTGCTGGCGCCGTCGTAGAGAGCATACTTGGCGCCCATTCCTTTGACGCAGTTTGCGGCGCAGTCTTTGTGGTCGGCTTTGGCCCCCTTGACACCGCAATGGGTATCCGTGACCCAGCCCGTCCACGACCCTTCCTTGGCCAGGAGGAGACTGGCCACCACCATGCACATCAACACAACAAGCGCGGCTTTTCTTAGCATGCTTTAACCCCTTGTGGGAAATGGTTGCAAACACCAGATTCTTGACACAATTCCAGGCACAATGCAAGCCTCAAGCGGAAGAGGTGGATTTGACAGGAGAAATCATCACCGCGCGACGCCGGCGGTGGTAGTAGAATTCCTGCTTTGCTCTTGGAGGCAATCGATGCGTATGCGTTCCCGCCGTGGTTTCTTGCTTTTCGTCATACTGCTGTCCGTCACGGTTTTTTCGTGGGCGCTCGAAAAAGAGCCGCCCTCGGTCTTTGGGTCTCGCCGCGATAACCTCCGCCGAATGACCGAAGGCGGGGTGGTGGTGCTGTTCGGGTTCACCGGACGGGAGCCGCAGTTTGATCTGCCCGCGGCGCGTTTTTGGCAAGAACCGAATTTCTACTACTTGACGGGGTGGAACGAACCGGGCGCGGGCATGCTCCTGGCGGCGGAGAGCGAAGCGACGCGAGCGGCCGGCCTCAACAAGGAAATGCTTTTCGTTCCGCCGCGCGACCGGGGGCGCGAGCGGTGGGACGGCATTCGCTCCGGCCCCGATGACGCTGACGTTGCCCGGAAGAGCGGCTTCCAGACGGTCCTGCCCTTTTCGGAGCTATCGGGTCAGTTGGAGAAGTACCTCAAGCTCTTTCCCATCGTTTACACCCTTTTCCCTGCTTCCGGCCCGGCGGGCGAGTTCAGCCCCAACCGGCGATGGCTCGAATGGCTTCAGAAGGTTGCTCCGGGACCGGAATATCGCAATCTGACGGCAATCATCGGCAACCTGCGACAGGTGAAATCGCCGGGGGAAGAAGCCTTCTTGCGCAAGGCGATCGAAGCCTCCATGGATGCTCACCTGGCGGCGATGAAAGCGGTCCGGCCCGGGGCCTGGGAATACGAAATTGCCGCGCTGATGGAGTACACCTTCAAGAAGGCGGGCTGCGAACAGCCGGCTTACACGCCCATCGTCGGCTCAGGGTTTAACTCTACCGTGCTTCACTACGCAGAAGCCGAGCGGCAGATGAAGGACGGCGAACTCCTGGTCCTGGATGTGGCCGGCGCCTATTCCGGCTACGCGGCGGACATCACCCGGACGTTGCCGGTGAACGGCAAGTTCAGCCCGCGGCAGCGCGAGATCTACGAGATCGTTCTTGGGGCGCAGAACGCCGTCCTTGCCGCCGTCAAGCCGGGGATGTCGCTCGGCCGTGCCGGCGACAAGAGCCTCCACAAGATCGCCTACGACTACATCAACTCGCACGGAAAAGATCTTCATGGTGACCCGCTGGGAAAGTATTTTATCCACGGCCTCGGCCATCATATCGGCCTCGATGTTCACGACGCCGGCGAGCCAACCCGCCCGCTCGAAGCCGGCATGATCATTACGATCGAGCCCGGCATCTACATCTCGGAAGAGAATCTCGGCGTGCGCATTGAAGACGACGTCCTTGTGACCAAGGACGGCGCCGTGCTCCTGACCGCGCGGCTGCCCCGCCACCCGGACGAAATCGAGAAAATCATGGCGGCGGCGCGGAAGGCCGGGAAGCAGCCTGACCCATGAGTGGCGCTTCGGCTCATACGGCGGACGTGAATCCTCTCGGTCACCTTGCCCGGCTCAACGCCCGCATCATTGCTTGCGAGAAGTGCCCGCGGCTGCGGCGCCACTGCCGGAAGATGGCGCGGGTGAAGCGAGCTGCTTTCCGCGATTGGGAATATTGGGGCAAGCCCGCGCCGGGATTCGGCGACCCCGAGGCGGAGCTCTTGTTGATTGGCCTCGCGCCCGCGGCCCACGGCACCAACCGCACCGGCCGCGTGTTCACCGGCGACCGCTCGGGCGACTTTCTCTACGCCGCTCTCTTTCGCGCCGGCTTTTCGAATCAGCCGACCTCGGTCAGCCGGGACGACGGCCTCCAGTTGAGCCGCTGTTTCATCACTGCGGCGGCGCGTTGCGCCCCACCCGGGAACAAGCCCACCCGGAGCGAGTTGGCGAACTGCCGGCCTTATCTTGAGGAGGAACTGAAACTGCTCAAGAAGGTTCGCGCCGTGCTCGCCCTTGGCCGGATTGCTTTTGACAATTATCTCGAGCTCTTGAAGCAGCAAGGACACATCGGCTCACGGGCGGCCTATCGCTTTGCTCATGGTGCGAGCTACGAATTGCCGCCGTCCCTGCCGCGCCTTTTTGCCTCCTACCATCCAAGCCAGCAAAACACCCAGACCGGACGCCTGACCACCAAGATGTTCGATGAGGTGCTATTCGGAGTGCGGCGATACATTGGGAAGTGACAAGCGACGGGCGGCCAACCCCCGCTGCCTCTTCTCACTCACACACTTCAACCTCACAGGGGGGATACGATGTGAGTAGGCTCTCCCATCGCAAAACGAAACTCGACGGACGGGCGGCGGGCTGCTATAATTTTCTTGGTTTGAGCAGGCTTGCTCTAGCGAGTTATCTCCAGGTGGTCGGGAAGGTTCTCCGGCTTATCGGGTGAAGGCAGGAGCGGAAGGATAAGGATATGGTGCAGGCGACACAACTGCGCCCGGGCATGGTCATCAAGCACGACGGCGAACTCTATTCCGTTTTCAGCCTCTACCACCGCACGCCCGGCAACAAGCGAGGCTTTGTCCAAACGCGCCTGCGGAGCCTTCGCTCCGGTTCGATCATTGACTATCGCTTCCGGTCGGAAGACATGCTGGAGCGGGCCATTCTCGATGAGATCGAATTTGAATACCTCTATGCCGACGCCGATACCTACTATTTCATGAACACGGAAACGTATGAGCAGATCGGGCTGCCGGCGGAAGTGGTGGGCGAAGCCAGAGACTACATGGTGGCCAACGTCCGCCTCAAGATTGAGTTCCACGAAGGAAAGCCCATTGGAATTGACCTGCCCCAACTGGTGGAGTTGAGGGTAGCGGAAACGGAGCCCGGGCTGCGCACCGCGACCGCGTCGGCGGTGATGAAGCCCGCCAAAACCGAAACCGGCCTGGTCGTGCAGGTCCCCTCCTTTATCCATACCGGCGATCGCATTCGCGTGGACACAAGCGATGGACATTACGTGCAACGAGCGGAGTAGTCAGGCGCTGCACTGGCTCCGCGCTATTCCTTGACACCATGCTCAGCTTGATTGGTCTCTTTTTTGCTTTTCTGTCCGGCTTGTTCCTGCTCGTCGGTCTCATCCCTTTCCTCGGCTGGATCAACTGGATCACCTCGGTGCCGGCTTCCATTCTGGGGCTCGCCTTTTCCCATGCGGGCGTCACCCGGGGGAGGTTGAAAGCAATTGGGGTGCTGGGCGAAGTGATTTCCGTTGCCGTCCTTGCCCTGGCCGTATTTCGGCTGGCGCTGGGGCACGGGATTCTCTGATTAGAAGCTGCTTCATAATCTGACCCACACCAAGAGCTTCGGGGCCGTCCCCCGACTGCGGAAAGGCGTTAAGGAATGAGAGCGCCGGTTAAGGCGCCAGGAGGACTTTCAGGACTCCGGGACGTTGGGCAAACGCGATGGCCCGGGGGGCTTCGGAGAGAGGGAAGGTGCGCTCGACGAGCGGCAGGGGATCGACCTTTTTCCGGCGAAGCAAGTCGATGGCGCGCTCGAAGGGCCCGCAACGCGAGCCAACCACGGTGATCTCGTTGACGACCAGCGGCGCAGCATCGAATTGCGCGGTGCCGTGAAACGTGGACTTCCAGACCACCGTGCCTCGCGGGCGCACCAGCCGCAGTGCCAGAGGCATGCCGGTGGCCGAGCCGGTGGCTTCCACGACTACGTCCAAGGCTGCCATCCAATCCTTCGGCACGTCGCGACCCAGTTTGGTCTCGAGCCCGGCCTCGCGTGCCAGGCGCAATTTGTTCGGGTGCTTCCCGATCATGGTCACGGTGGCGCCGGTTGTTTTGAGGACGCGGCCAATCAATTGCGCCAGTTTGCCGTCGCCCACCACTGCCACCCGGGTGCGGCGGTCAATCGCCACCTGCTCGAGGATCTCGCATGCGGCCGCCAGCGGCTCGACCGAGACCGCCGCCTGGTCCGAAACCGAATCCGGTACGCGATGGAGATTTTGAACCGGCAGAGTGATGTACTCGGCAAAAGCGCCGTCTTTGTTGAGGATCCCGAGAACGGTCCGCCGCCGGCAGTGCCGCGGAAGGTTTCGCCGGCAAAAATCGCACCGGCTACAGGCCAGATTGATTTCGCCCACCACCCTTTCACCCAGCCAGCGCGCTTCCGGGCAGGTTTCTACCTGGCCGACAAATTCATGCCCGGGAACCCCGCCAAACCGGTGGTAACCCCGCAGGAGTTCGATGTCGGTGTTGCAGATTCCTGCCAGGCGAACGCGGATGAGCGCCTCATCGCGTCGCGGGACGGGTTGCGGCTTCTGAATGAGACGGAGCCTCCGGCGGTGGACTTCAGCAACCAGCATGGGGTTCGTTCAATCGGCCAGCCCGCCGCGCCTGCCCTGAGTCCGCCGCGGCGGATCGAAGGGGCAGGCCTCACGGGGCAAGAGCCACTACCAGAGCGCGCAGGAGCGTCTCTTCCTGGTCGGGGAAGACGGTTCGCAAGTCGAGCAGGAGTTGATCGCTTTCGATGCGCGCCAGGATGGCCGGACGGTGCTGGCGCAGGCGAGCTTCGAGCTGCGGCGGGCCAAGGTGCGGGCTGGCAATGGCGATGAGGTGGGTGGGGAGAAATTGTTCCGGCGTAGAGCCGCCGCCCATGACCGATTGGCCTTCCTGCACTTCAATGTGAGCCGGCGAAGCGCCCAGATGATGGCGCAGCCGCGCCACAAAAACTTCCGACCGCCGCGCAATTTCCGCTGCCGGGGTCAGCAACATTTGGAGCGCCGGAACCTCGTCGTGGGCGCCGCGCTGGTAAGAGAGCAGGGTCGCTTCCAGCGCGGCGACCGTCAGTTTGTCCACCCGCAGAGCGCGAAACATCGGATTGCGGCGGATGCGCTCGACCAGGTCTTTCTTGCCGACCAGGATGCCCGCTTGCGGCCCGCCGAGCAGCTTGTCGCCGCTGAAGCTGACGACCGACACCCCGGCGCGGAGACTTGCTTCAACCGTAGGTTCGTCAAAAGTCCCTTTCTGAGCCGCTGCGGCGAGGCAGCCCGAGCCCAAATCTTCGTAAACCGGCAGGGTACGTTGCGCTCCGAGGGCAACGAGCTCGGCCAGCGAAGGACGCTCGACAAAACCGATCATGCGAAAATTCGAGGGATGCACCCGGAGCACGAGTCGCGTTCTTTCACTGACGGCGTTTTCGTAGTCGGCAAGGCGCGTGCGGTTGGTGGTGCCGACCTCGCGCAGGATGGCTCCCGACTTCACCATGATTTCCGGAATGCGGAAACCGTCGCCAATTTCAATGAGCTCGCCGCGGGAGACCACCACCTCGCCGCCTTCGGCGAGCGTGTTCAGGACAAGATAGACAGCGGCCGCGTTGTTGTTGACGACGATGGCAGCCTCGGCGCCCGTTACCGAAGCCAGCAGCCGGCCGGTGTGTTGGTCTCTTTTTCCGCGCCGGCCGGCGGCGAGATCGTATTCCAGGTTGGAATAGCGGCCAGCGGTTTCAACGAGGTGCTTGAGCGCCTTCTCTCCCAGCGGCGCCCGCCCCAGATTGGTGTGGAGGACGACGCCGGTAGCGTTGACCATCGGCTGGAGCGAGTAGTTGACGGCTGCCTTGAGCTCGTCGGCGAGCAGTTCTTCTACCCGGGCCACGTCCGCGTCCACCGCCTCGGAAGCGCCCGCGATCTCCTGCCGCAGGCGGTCGAGGAGGGCGCGGGCGACTTTCACCGCCAGTTCGTGTCCGGCTTCGGATACCTGCGCCGCCACACCCGGGCGATCCACCAGCTCATCCACTGCCGGAAGCTGGCGCAGCAGCTCTGCCTTCGAGCTTTCTTTCATGACAAGACGCTATTTGAACACACGCCTCAGGGAGCGTCAACTTGGCGGTTGACGCATTGGATAAGGCAGCCGTAATATTTTCCTGCCTTCCTCCCGGGAGCCGCATGGCAACCATCGACGAGGACCTTTTCCAACTTGAAAAAGAGCTTCGCCGCTTGAAGATTGAGTACGAGGTGTACTTCAACGGCGGGTCGCCGCGACCGCCCTCAGACACGCAATGGCGCGTCGAGCAACTCATCAAAAGATACCTCGACCAGTCCGAGATGAAATACAGGCAGCGCTTCCGCTACAACAACCTGGCGGCAACCTTCGCCAAGCAGTGGACGGTTTGGCGGCAGAAGCTCAAGCAGCGCGAGGAAGGCCGCGCCCCCCATCACTACGGCGCGACGGCCAGGGCGCTGGAAGCCGATCGCGCCGCCCGCGCTGCCGCCGCCCGGAAGGCTCTTGACGATACGACCGTCAGCGTGGTCTGTCGCGACCCAAAGCATGAAACGGACAAGGTAGAACGGCTCTACCACGCCATGCTGGCCGCCCGGGAAAAGCTTGGCGAGAGCGGCCGCCACACGACTCTCGACCAGTTCCGCGAATTTCTGGCACACAAGGCCGGTGATCTGAAAAAGCAAGGCGTTCAGCGAGTCGAATTCAGCGTAACCATCGAAGACAACAAAGTCCGCCTCAAGGCCAAAGGCAAGAGCTGAGACTCGAACGAC
>Ga0209109_10000028_pt1 | contig 49979 bp, 48 predicted proteins | sample Rifsed10ft2_FD_184004 | JGI IMG/M metagenome (GOLD analysis project Ga0209109, IMG submission 184004) | Soil microbial communities from Rifle, Colorado, USA - sediment 10ft 2 (version 2) | ecosystem: Environmental > Terrestrial > Deep subsurface > Rock core/Sediment | place: Rifle, Colorado... | reverse complement strand
AAGGCAACGACAGCCCAGACACCCTCAACCACCGCAAAGGGCCACGTGACGGCAAGGGCCCCGTACAGCGAAGAGGCAGCGCACCCGAGTGCGAATACAAGGACCCAAGTTGTGGATCGGGACTCAAGCGTGTATGACACTAGCATCACAGTCACAGCTACCGCGCCGAAGGCAGTCAACCTGTCCATTCACGAACCTCCAAGCCGGCCCTCGGATTACCCCTGAGCATCGGGCCATTGGATCATGCCGCGATAAGCCGTCTATTCATCTCTGCGGGGACGGCCCGAAGCATAACGACCAGACAGGCAATGAGGCCGAGCTCCGCCAACTTGGAAACGATGTCGAGGGCGCCAACAACCTCGACCTCGCCCGCTGCCGGTCCGAAAAGCGGAATCCCGGCAGTTCGGGTGATCACCCACAGGGCCACGATGGCGGCATTGCCCAGGACGCCCGCCCACAAGAGCTGACTGCGCGGGGGCGTGCGGACAAGGAGCAGGAGCGCAAAGCCCATCTGAAGGACCGAGACGAGGACGAAGAATGCACCATAACCGACCCACTCCTCAAGGTGTTCGGGAGCGACGAAGACATGGATCCAGCCCGCCGCGAGGGCCAGGGCAGCTGCGGCCACTTGCCACCGGTCAGGGAAGATGCCGGATTTAAGGGACACTTTGGCCTCCCAGGTGGGAGCGGGATCGACTCGCCGTTTGCGTGATCCAGACATGGGCGTTCCGCAGGCGAGCCGAGGTCCGTTCCATTCGATCATGCATGACGGCTCACAAGAACGGGATCATGAATGCTGTGTGGGCTTTGTACTCTATCCACTCTTGGCCGAACCTTCCTTCGAGCACGGTCTCCTCCCGTCGCGCCCGGCGGCAGAACGCCGGCACGAAGATCGCCAGAAGCACAACGGGTGTCCAGGTCCGGTAAGTTAGCAAGACCCCGGCGAACAGGAGCCAGTAGCCGAGGTACATCGGGTGGCGCAATCCCGCGTAAGGACCGCGCTGGATCAACTGGTGATTCACCCGCAACTCCGCTGTGGAGCTTGTGCTCACACCGTACATCCCGCCCAACGACCAACGGGCCCATAATGTCAGGCCCAAGCCGCCAAGGTAGACGCCTGGCCCGGCTACGCGTAGGGATGAGACGATCACAGGCGGCAACGTCAGAGGAAGGGGGACCCACAATAGGTAGCCAAGGTACACGGACAGCGCAAGGGTGCCGAGTCCGAGCCCCAACTGCGCGAGGGCAGGCAGCCTGAACCACAGGCTTGAGCCAGCGGGTGGATCCCTCGGGATGCGAAGAGTTGCCATCCAACTGGCGACGATGACAGTAGCCAGGACGCCGGCGGTGACCGCGACCAGCCGGTCCACGGGCGTGCCCAGAATGGCGCTCACTATCCTCTCGCTGGGGCTCGATAGCCAAGCAGCCGGAGGGCGTTGAAGACCACGATGAGGGTGACGCTTTCGTGGGCGACGACGGCGGCGCCAATCCCTATCACCCCTGTCAGCGCCGCCAGGATCAGCAAGCCTACGGCCGAGATCGAAAGGACAAGGTTCTGTAGAACAACGGCGCGGGTGGCACGGCCCAACCTAACCGCGAAAGGCAACTTGGACAGGTCGTTCGCCATCAGGGCCACGTCGGCGGTTTCCAGTGCCACATCCGTGCCGGCGCCCCCCATGGCGATCCCCACCGTGGCATTGGCGAGCGCGGGCGCGTCGTTCACTCCGTCCCCCACCATTCCGGTAGGACCGAACTCGCTGGTGAGCGCCTGAACGGCCATGGCTTTGTCCTCCGGGAGGAGCTCCGCCCGGACCGTCGTCAGGCCGACCTGCTGGGCGATGGCGGCCGCCACTCGAGGGTTGTCGCCAGTGAGCAGCACCGTCTGCAGTACGCCGATTCTCCTCATCTCTTGAACCGCGGTGATCGCGTCGGGTCGAAGCGTGTCTGCCACTGCCAGAACGCCCGCCAGCCGGCCTTCGACAGCCACCAGCATGGTCGTCTTGCCGCTCGACTGGAAGGCCTCGATCTTCTTCTCGGCCTCCGCCGGGAGGAAGACCTTCTCGCCCTCCATCAGCTTGCGATTGCCGATGAGGACCGCCTGACCGTTCACGGAGGCGCGCAGCCCGCTTCCGGTGAGCGACTCCACCATACCTACCGGGGGCAAGGCCAAGCCCTTGGCCCGAGCGAACCGCACCACCGCCTCGGCCAGGGGATGCCCTGATCGACTTTCGGCGGCGGCCGCCAGGGCCAGCAAGGCATCCGCGTTCGGAGTCTGCCCCTGGGGATCGGCGAGGGATAGCAAATCGGTAACCTCGGGCTGCCCTTGGGTGAAGGTGCCGGTCTTGTCGAAGGCGATCGCCTTGAGCCGGCCAAGGTTCTCCAGGTGGACGCCGCCCTTAATGAGGACGCCGTTGCGCGCTGCCTGGGCGATGCCTGCCAGAATCGCGGCCGGTGTACCCAGCGCCAGGGCACAGGGTGAGGCCGCCACCAGCACGGTCATTGCGCGCAAGAAGGAGGTCTGAAACGGGACGCCAAGAAGCGGTGGCACAACAATGAGCAAAGCAGTAACGATCAACACGCCCGGCACGAAGACTCGTTCGAAGCGCTCGACCGTGGTCTGTGTAGGCGATTTCTGCGTGGGCGCTTCCTCCACCATTTTCATCACCCGCGCCAGCGTGCTGTCCTTCGCCAGCCGCGTGACCTTCACCCCGAGCGCACCCTGACCGTTCACGGACCCCGCGAAAACGACCTCCCCGGGCCCTTTGTCCACCGGGATGGATTCGCCGGTGACGGGCGATTGGTCGATGGCGGATTCGCCCTCAACGATGTCCCCGTCGACGGGCACGCGGGCTCCCGCCCGGACGATCACCATGTCGCCCAGCGAGATTTGTTCGATCGAAAGCTCCACCTCCCGACCGTCGCGGCGAACGAGCGCCGTCTTGGGCGCGAGATCGGCCAAGGCTCGGATGGCCGAGCGGGCGCGGTCGAGGGCACGCTCCTCGAGCCCGTGACCGAGACTCATGAGGAAGAGAAGCAGGGCGCCTTCGGCCCACATTCCGAGAATCGCCGCGCCGACCGCCGCGCTGATCATCAGGATGTCGGTGTCGAACCTTCGCTCACGCAGCGAGTGCCAGGCATGGCGGGCGATGTGCGATCCGCTCAGGGCGTAGACTCCAAGAAAGAACAGCACGGCCAGCCACGGTGGGGCGCCGAAGAAGGCCTCGACCGCCCAGCCCGCCATAAGGAGCACGGCCGAGAGGAGCGACAGAAGGAGCTCACGGTTCTCTTGAAAGCGCTGCTCTGTCTCGCTCGCCGGGACGGTGTAGCCGAGCGAGCGGATGCGCTTCTCGATGGCGCGTCGGTCGGTTGCGTGCGCGTCGAACTCCACCCGGACCGTTTCCATCGGGAAACTGACACCGACGGACAGGACACCTTCGATCCGCCCCAGGCTGTGTTCGATCACGTCGACGCAATCCGAGCAGTCCATTCCCTCGATGGGAAGAAGCAGGTGGTGGAAGCGATCGATAATCTGGGCCCCGGCGCCTTGCGCCAGACGCTTCACGTCCGCCAGGGATAGAGAGTCAGGGTCGTAGTGGAGGCACAGCGTGACCGGGCGACGGTCACGTTCAAGGTGCGCGCGTGTCAGCCCCTTCTGGGCCTGCAGGGCCGTTTCGAGCCGCGCCAGACAGCCGTCCGCCTCATCTTGCAGGCCCGGCAAGAGCAGGGGGATTTCGAGTTCAATCGTTCTTTCGTCCATGGTCTTGTTCCCGTGATTCAGGTTAATTCCCAGCGTCTGCGCACCCTATGGACAGGAAATCCCGCCCAACAGAGGCTCCAATCCTTCGCCAGGGCCGCTCAGGCCCTAGCCGGCTTGGACGGTGCGCGGAGGCTGGAAATGTGGAGGCAGGAAGAGGGGGAATGACGTGAGGTTCAACCGTCGAAGAGCGACCAGGAGAGCCAAAAGTGCGGCCAAGCCGAGTGGAGCCGGCGTGACCGCCGCGCTATGCGAGGAGTGGGTGATCGATGGATCTCCGGCCGGGACCCTCACCAACGCGCACGAACTCCCGCCTGAGGCCGGGAGAAGCGGGCAGGCGGCGTCGTACACAAAATGGGCAGCCAGGCCGATCAGGGCCAAGAGTAGAGCCAGGGCGAAGAGCCTGCCGCGACCGTCAGCCATGTTGTACGTGATCCAGGCCCTGCCGGAATAGCGCCGCGACGTGGTCGTCATCCAGCACATAGTAGACCTGCCGGCCGTCCTTGCGAGGTTGGACCAGCCGCATCTGCCGCAGCCCCCGCAGATGATGCGAAACGGCCGACTCGCTCACCCCGACCGCCTCGGCCAGGGCCCGGACGTTCATTTCGCGGTCGGCCAAGAGCGAGATCAAACGGACGCGGCTGGTATCGCTAAAAGCCCGGAACAGCTCGGCCACCTGGCCGGCCGTGCGCTGATCCAGAGCGGCGCGATGGGAACGCTCACGAGGCACCATGTAACACCTGAATACCTACTCAGATATTCCTATCTTAATCGATTCACCTTTGCCTTTCAACCCTGGGGTTTCAAGCGCGACCTGCTACCTCAGGGGGGTCCAAGCCCCCGCGGGGAAGCTATGAGAAGAAGGCCCTTGACCCGGAGGAGGGGGAGTATTACAATATGCGATAGTCCTAATATAGGCATGGAGTGTCGCATGGCCGATCGGAACCTTTACGCCCTGCATGCCAGCATCTGTCAAACGCTCGCCCACCCGAAACGGCTCGAGGCGATTGAGCGCCTTCGGGAAGGCGAGATGTCGGTGACCGATCTGGCCGAGGCTTTGGATATCAGCCAACCCAACCTTTCTCAGCATCTGACGTTGATGAGGCAGAAGGGCATCGTCACCACCCGGCGCGAAGGCCTGAACGTGCACTACCGCCTGGCCAGCCCGAAGATCGTCAAAGCGTGTGACCTGATGAGGGAAGTCTTGGTCGAGCATTTGGAAGCTGGCGCCGCACTGGCACGGGCATAAGGAAGGGTAAACGGCGTATGGACGAACCCGAAAACAAGCAGTATCTAATGATCATCAATGACGCGCCCTATGGGAGTGAACGTCCGTACAATGCTCTTCGCCTTGCTCTGACCCTGATCAAGCGGTCGGCCAAGGTTCGAGTATTCCTGATAGCCGATGCTGTCAACTGTGCCATCGCCGGGCAGAAGACTCCACCGGGCTACTACAACATCGAGCGCATGGTGAAATCCGTCGCCCAACGTGGGGAAGTCGCGACTTGAGGGAGCTGTCAAGAGGCTCGCGGGATCGAGCCTGAACGGTTCGTCGAAGGTGTGAAGGCCGGAAGCATGGACCTGCTGGGGGAGTGGACTCTCGAGGCGGACCACGTCCTGGTCTTCTAGCCTGGGTCGGGGTGAAGCACTGGGTGGAGTATATTGCGCGCTTGTGTCGACTGGGATAGCTGCCAAATGTGCGAGCCATGCGAGGCGAGCCTTGCTTGCGTGACTCGGGCCGTCACGAAGGTGGACCTGGATGGGCCAGCGTGGATTGAGACGTCGCGCTGCAACGGCTGTGGCGATTGTCTGCCCGCCTGCGGCTATGGGGCGGTCGGCTGGTCCGTCGCGGGCCGGAAGACCGATGAACCACTCACCGAGATGTCCCGCTGATAGTGCGAGGAGATGCAACGGCTGAGCGACACTCCCCCAAGCCAGGCGGGCTTCGGAGCATGAAAGACAGCCAGGTCAACATGGGAGAATCCGTACAGGTCGCCTGCGATCAACCAGGCAGAAAGGATACGTGAATGATGTGCTGCATGATGATGCACGCAATGGATCACACGGCCCACACACATCCGGCGACAGTGACCGGTGGGCCGCAGGAGGAGTCGCTGCGCGACATCCTCAGACGTCGCTATGCGCTCGGGGAGATTTCCCGTGAGCAGTTGGAAGAGATGAAGCAAGTCCTCGGCGTGACCCCGGAGAGCGCAGGTACCTTCGGGACGGGACACGCGCATCCTATGAGCGGAGGCGAAACGAGATGAGGAGAAGCGGCTGGGCCATCGGGATCGTGATCGCGTTGGTTCTCATCCTGCTGGTTGGGGGCGGGCTGGTCGCCTCGGGCGGCTGGGGGCGGGGGTATGGCTGGGGCATGATGGGGCCGGGCATGATGGGAGGCTGGGGGGGCTTTCCGTTCATGGGTCCGATCTTCGGGCTGGTGTTCGTCTGCCTGATCATTGGCGGCGCAGTCTGGTTCGTTCAGTCACGGTCGCGTGAGGAATCGCGTCTGGGAAGCGGGCCGACGGCGACAGAGACCCCGCTGGAGATCATAAAGCGTCGCTACGCAAGTGGTGAAGTCACCAAGGAGCAGTTGGAGGACATGCGGCGTACTCTCAACTCATAAGGTTAAGAGTCAGCCAGACAATCATTCCGAAATCGACGACGGAGTGGGCGCACTCTCCAACAAGTGAGCGCGCGTGCTAGGGAATCGCGTTGGAGGAGCCGCACTCTGTCGAATGGTCCTAAAGCGGTAGCATGCCGGTAATTCGCAGGGACATGGGTTGACCGCGAGATGTCCATCCTTTCACCTTCGCCGCGTGAGTCCGAGCCCAGGCTACATTCCCCGGAACGAGAATCGGCAGTCATGCCGATTCTCGTTACACTAACTATCATTCGCCCCAGGATCGTTCGGGCGTCGGGAGGCTTGTCGAGCCGCCCCGCGGGTGCTGGGTTGGGACGCACGCAATAGGGGCGCGTCGACTATCGCTTATCGCGCCAGGAAGTGATCCTCGTGCGATCCCCTACGTTAGCCCTTTGTGTTTGGTGTTCCCTGGCATTGCCTCAGAGGCGACGGTGGGACTTGCCCCTAGGCTCCGCCTCGGGCGGAGAACCCACGCATGGGGGTCTTGAGGAACCTTGCTCGAGAGGTCGAGACCCTTGCCCGGATTCTGCCCAATTCCGTGCAAGGGTCTCACGTTCACGAGGGCAAGCATCTCCGAGACCCTTGACCGTCTTCCCCGCGTATGCCCCTTATACGGAATCCGGGAAAACGCACAAGGGCCTCCCCGATTTCGGGAGACCCTTACACGCCCTATAACGATGCCCCTTATTCAGGAGGCGACGGTCGGACTTGAACCCACGAATGAGGGTTTTGCAGACCCTTGCCTTACCACTTGGCTACGTCGCCGTTGGCGCCAGTGACAATCGTGACAGTCATCGCCGTCTGGGGCATGCTGCGCGCGCCGCAGTCATCTTCCTCAAGGGGATTTTCCCCCTCGGCCAGCACGACGACGCCGTCCGAGAAGCCCGCCGCGTCCGAAAGGCTGGTCCCCGGCTCCAGAATCAAACGGCGCAAGCCATGTTGCGCTTGCGCCGCCCGAAGAGCACTGCCGCCGGCCCTCTCACGGACGGCGGCAAGGTCTTCTACTGCAGAAAACGCGGAGTCGCCGTTTGCTTCGGTGGTCTGGTCGGGGTAGGCGTCGTGGTCTGGGTAGGCGTCATGGTCGGTCCGCCTGGGGTCGCCGTTGCCGTCGGGGTGTTGGTGGGTCTGCCTCCGCCCGGTGTTGGAGTCCGCGTGGGCGTAGGCGATGGGCCGCCCGGTGTCGGAGTGGGGGTGGGGGTCGGGGACGGGCCGACTGGTGTCGGAGTGCGGGTGGGCCTCGGGGTGCTGGTGACCATGCCGGCCAGTGTTGCAGTGGGGGTCGGGGTCGCCGTGGGACCAGTGGCGGTCGGCGTCGGGGTGGGGAGGCCGGCGCATCCGGGCAGGCCGAACGCGCCGATGCGCGTCTGCCACGAGGCGGAGCCGACGACGGCATAGTACTCCTGCGTGTACCAGAGGGTGCAATCGTCCACCGGATCGACCGACAGCATGCTGTAGTCTCCCCAGCGGCCGCTCGAGTGAGTCTGATAGCCGCTGCCGGCGATGATCACGCCTTCTCCCTGCGGAAGCGTCCCCAGCGGATCGGTGCTCAACCGTCCGGTGTAGCGGATCGACGGGAACACCGTCATGCTGGAAACGCTATACCCTAGGCCGATATTGCCGTTCCCGTCCATGGCGATGCTTCCCATCCAGCGGTGGTTAGTGTCCGGCGAGAACGTGCCCTGCTGGTGGATGGACCAGCCTCCCCCGGTGTTGCGGACCTCGTACCAGCGGATACCGGCGCGGTTGGTGCCGGTGGCATCCACTGTGTGGTTGGTGACCAGCGTCTGGTGGCTGCCGAAGTTGCGGTACTGCAGCCGGAACATCAGCCGGTCGGAAATGGCGTCGACGGCCACCCCGCCCGGTTGCGGGATGCAGTTGCGCGAGTAGTTGCACATGTTGGAGTCGAACGCCGCCGTTCCCAAACCGAGCACGTGGCTGAAGGTCGAGGTGGCCGGCGTCCCCCAATCGACGTCGAACTCCCACATCTGGAGCTGGTCCGGCGAGTAGCCCCAGGCATTGTCATCCACCTGGACAAAGGGGTTGGGCATCCCGCCGGGCGGAGGCGGGCCGTCCAGGTCGGCGGGGAGCATGCCTCCCAGATTGGAGTCGACCGGGAACAGATCGAAGTACACCATGTCCGCCGGGAGCCCGGACAGCATCTGGGTGCGCTCGAACGCCACCACCCCCTGCCCACCCCAGGACAGGCTGATCTGGTTGAACTGGTTGACGGCCATGTAGTAGGCATCCGGCCACACGCCGAATTTGGGATAGTCGTTCATTTTGGTCGCGCTGATCAAGAACTCATACCGATGGTAGGCCCCGGTCGGATCCCCGGTCTGGGAGATGGCAATGCACTCGTGGAAGGGTCCGAGAGGGTAGTTGGGCAAAGCAAACTGGCTGATCAGCCAGCGGTCGGCCAAATGATCGTAGAGCACGATCGGGTCACCGTCGTTGGTCGTCTGGCATGGGCCCCCGAACCCGCTCCAGATTGTGTTGCTATTCATCGGCCCCATGAGCAGATTGCCGGACCGGTCCCAGATGGCGAAGGACAGGTTCACCATCTGCACGTAGTGGTTGGGCCCCACGTCTCCGTCCGTGTCCGGCGGCAGGACGCCATTGACATTGTTGATCCCTTCGAAGGTCAGCAAGGCGCTGGGGATTTCGGCGCTCGGCCGTCCGGACTGGACCACCGGGTCCCTGTCCGGCTGTCCCTCGCCTCCTCTGGGGAACTCCGGCCGAGGGATCTGCCGCAGGATGTCGGCCTGCGGCCGGAGTGGCGGGATGGCGCGCAGCGGAGCGGAGGTATCGTGCCGGGTCGCCGGCCGAACGATGGGGTCCCCGGAAACTTGCCCAGTCGGCGCCGCTGGCCCGGCGCCGCGCCCATCCTGTGCCGGGCCGGCCCAAGCGACCCCGGTCACGAACCCCAAGAGAATGATTCCTGCTGACAATCCTTGAAGATTCCGTTTGCTCAGCATACGGGCGCCTCCTCCGGCAGCCGATGTGAGATTCCGGGTTCGTGCCGCGCCGCAACGCGTCACCCAGTTCTGGCGGAACGCGATGGCTTGCTGAAGGGCCGAATCCGGCCCGGCATTATCCTCGTTCCTGAGGCAGCCGGGCGCGTTTCGGCAAACCTCACAGGGGAGGCCGGCCGTCCTCGCTTCCCGGCATCCGCGGCCAGGCCTCCCGTTGTTGGCGCACGGCATGGCCCGGAGCCTCCGCGCTAGCGGTCCGAGCGGACTTTGCCGCGGCCAGAAGGCGCTGCAGAGCAGCCCTCATCGTCAGGGTCTCGACCGCCAACACCCGGGCGCGGTCCACAATCGCTCTTCAGCGCGGTTCTTCTTCGAGGTATGCCTGCACGGTCTCGGCGAGCCGATCCAGAGGCGCCTCGACCAGGTGGACTCCGGCGGTGAAATCGCTGTGCCGAAGGGTCGGCTCGCTCACCACCAGGGCCCCGTTGGCCGCGGCCAGGAAGAACCGCATCGAGTTGTCGCCCCACTTCTCGCGCGAGAGGTTAAGCACGATCTTGGTCCGGTTCAATAGTCTGGCCCGTTCCTCGCCGAATACGTACGCGCGATGCACGCCATCGATCACCAGCAGCGTGGTTCCCCTCTGGGCCAACTCCGCACGCATCCGGAACACCAATCGCCGCCGGCGCCTAGACCCCGGCTTCCCCGGCCAGACCACGTCGATGTCGCGGGCGAGGCCCAGGTCCCGCCCGCAGTCGGGGTGGTAACCCATCCCTACGACGATCGGCGCAAGCCCGCGGCGGGTGATTGTACCAATAATAGTTGGCAAAGCCCAACCCCAAGATGGGGCTCGTCTTGATGATCTGGGCCACGATGGACCAAGCCTCGACGCGCGTGGCAATGCAGCACCGACCGATAGGCCGGCGATGAGCAAGGGACGCAGGCAGAACCGAGACTTCGGGAGGGATGGATGCGGCAATCGCCGCTTCAAGCTAGTTCTTGACGTGTTCAAATGCGCCTAACCCTTCGCTGTAGCCTCGGAAAATGTAGCTGCCAATGACGGAACGGTAGAGCGACGTGATCACGGATGTTGGTTGCCGCTTCTCCAAAGCTCTGACAATTTGTTCCATGCACCACAGAGCCGCCCGCGTGGAGGCGATCGAGCGGGCCAGTTTGCGAGCGATCAAGCGCGGCGGATCCTTTCCCCAGCTGACTAGCGCCTTGTCATGAAACATGGGAGTATGGGCCATTAACTCGGGGTACTTCTGGAACAGTACGACTGCGCGGTAGGCGGCCGTTCTCCAACGCTGGCTATATACATCCAGCGTGCGAATGTGGTGATCTTGGAGCCAACAAATTGCCTGGCGGCTACGACGAAATTCAAAGCCTTTCTGATAGGCGCGATATTCCATGCGCCGGCCACGATCCGACTGCGGCCGCCGTCCTGTGCGTGGACGAGGCCGGGCAGATGAGGGGGTCTTGGTGGGAGGCGCCGCGCCCATGCCGATGGTGCAGGAGCTGGTGCGCAGCCTGACCGGCAAAGAGCCCCACAAGGGCGTCAACCCGCCCGAGGCGGTGGCGAACGGTGCCGCCATCCCAGCCGGCGTGCTGGCGGGGCATGTGAAGGACGTCCTCCTTCTGGACGTCACGCCGATCTCGCTGGGCGTGGAAACCATGGGCGGGTCATGACGACGCGGATCCCGCGCAACGCGACAATCCCTTTTCAACATGTCCGAGGTGTTCTCCACCGCAGAGGATGGCCAGACGGCGGTCGACATCCACGTGCTGCAGGGCGAGCGCCCTATGGCGGCGGACAAGATGACGCTGTGGCGGTTCCGACTGGAAGGATCCCTCCGGCGCCGCGCGGTGTGCCCGCAGATCGAGGTGATCTTCGACGTCGACACCTCCGGTATCCTGCACGTCTCCGCCAAGGACCTGGCGTCTGGAAGGGAACAGACGGTGACCATCACCGCTTCGACCAACCTTACCTCCAAGGACATCGAGCGCATGGTCGACGAGGCGAAGCCACACGCGGCCGAGGACTCCCGGCGGAGAGAGCTGACGGGCACCCGCAACCAGAGCGATTCGCTGGGCTATCAGGCCGAAAAGGCGATACGCGAACTGGGGAAAAAGGTGCCCATGGCGGATCGCAGCCGGATCGAAGAGAAGATCGCCGAGCTGCGGAAGGCCCTCCAGGGCGAGGATACGGCCAGGATTCGAAGCCTCGCCGACGAGGTGCAACAGGCCAGCTGCGCCCTCAGCCAGAAGATGGACGCCGACCGGGGTCGGCCGGCGGCATGGATGGCTCTCGGCAGAACGGTGGTGATGGCAGGGCAGTCGTGGGGGAGTTCCGAGAGGCATAGCCCGGCCCTGTTCAGGCTAGACCTTTGGATGCAAGCACGGCGCCAGAAGGTCCTGGCGCCGTGCTTTCTAGATCTTGACCGCGCGTTCCGTAGGGACACGACCCGCGTAACATCGGGGTCCCCTGACTCGTGTCCCAGCACATACGGGACAATTGTGACCTTGACGGGAGAAGGCTTGGGGGCTACCCTGCGGGTATCTCGAGGGTTAATCCCATCGCGGCCGATGAAAGCCAACTCAACTCCTTTGCCCGACGTCGCTGAGTCCGATGCACCTGGCACCACCTGCAGGCCCCTGCGGGTTCTGATCGCGGACGACCACAAGCTCATCCGCCTGGGGCTGCGGATGGTCCTGGAGCGCGATGGCCTGGATGTGGTGGGGGAGGCCGCCACGGGCCGGCAGGCCGTAGACATGGCCAAGGAGCTGTCGCCGGACGTCGTCGTGGTCGACATCGTCATGCCGGATATGGACGGTTTCCAGGCCCTGGCGGCGATCCGCGCCTCGGTTCCTGCGGCGAGTATCATTATGATAACTGCCTACACTCGGCCCGACTTCATGGCCCGGGCAATTGCTCTCGGAGCCGGAGGCTACATCACCAAGGACGACGAGCCCTCCAGCATTCCCAAGGCGATCCGAGCCGTAGCCGAAGGGGAAGCGATCGTCAACCGGAAGATACTCCAGATGGCGTTGCGCGAGATTGCCGACAGCGCACGGTCTAGACCGCAGACGGACGCCCTCGATCGACCCTCGCTGACCCCGCAGCAGTTGAAAGTCCTGTCCCTGATCGCGGAAGGGATGGACAACGCCGCTATCGCTTCGGCTTTGTCGGTGAGTCGCAACACGGTGAAGACCCACGTTCGTGAAATCTTCCTCAAACTGGGAGTGTCAGACCGAACGCAAGCCGCGATACGAGCGTTGCGGCTCGGCATCGCTGGATGAGCACGTCGTTCGACGACGAATTCACCCCGGGGAATGAGATGCAATCATTCCCCAGGGGTTTGATTTGGGAAGGAAAATCCGGACAATAAGGGCCGAAGAGAGTAGGAATATTTTCCTAAGGGCCGGCCGCATTTATGTTGTTATCTCCGAACTGAGTGGGAGCGGAGGAAGCGCCAACTAGCCAGCCAGCCGGCCCCCAAGGCGCTACTCCAAGTCTGACCCCAATCTCATAGGTATCCGGCTTTCGAGCCTCCGCGGCCTCGATCGGCGACGCCGCGTGGGCACGACCGGCTCACCTCGTTACGGTGGGCCGGCGCCATTTGGTCTGCCGCCAGCGACGCGAGACGGTGCGCGCTTAGGTCCCAGAGACAATTGACTGGGACAGGGAAGTCTAGGGCATTGCCCGCGCGGCGGGGAAGGGAGACCGGGTTGCCAGAGTACCAACAGCACGTCAATCCGGCCGAGATTCCCAGCCTCCCTTGGTACGCACTGCGGAGCAAGCCACGCCGGGAGGAATTGTTGTGGCACGAAGTCCGGCAGCGTGGGTACAGGAGCTACTACCCGCGACTGCGCGTTCGGCCAGTGAATCCCAGGGCCCGCAAGACACGCCCCTATTTTCCCGGCTATCTGTTTGTCCAGGCTGACCTGGCGGTCGTCGGGCGGGCCGAGTTTCGGTGGATGCCATACGCCCAAGGCCTGGTGTGCTTTGGGGATGATCCTGCCCCGGTTCCCGACTCCCTGGTCCACGCCCTATGGAAGAAAGTGGGGTCTTTGAACGCCGAGGAAGTCGAGTTTGGTTTACGGCTTCGTTCGGGCGACCAGGTCATTATCCGGGATGGCCCGTTCAGCGGGTATGAGGCCGTCTTCGACACCCATATCGCGGGGCAGGAGCGGGTGAGGGTATTGTTGTCACTCTTGCGCGACCGGTACGTCCCCCTCGAGCTGAGTGAAACCTCGCTCGAGCGGCTGACGCGCCGTTGAACTGCACCTAGGCAACCCTGGTTGTAGGCTCCTCCCAACGTCCGGAACCTCCTGGCGCATGTCGGAAGGGCGGAGCCTGGATCGGGTTCGCCGCCTGGATGAAACCTCTCTTGACCAAGACCTCATCCCGCCCAGCGGCCCTGACAGGGCTGAGCCGATATGTGCGCCGGCAGGCCTCGAGCCCAGCGCGCTACTGGCTCGAGCAGTTGCTGCAGGCCGCCTTCGGCTGGGTGCCAACCATCCTGGGGATCGGGCTGCGTGGGCTGGGCTACCGCTTGATCCTGCGGATGGACGGGTGGGCGGCGGTGGAGAAAGGCGTGCGCCTGCGCTTTGCGGATCACATCCGCCTGGGACACGGAGCCTACCTGGATGAAGGCGTCTACTTGCATGCCTGCCCACAGGGGATCGAAATCGGCGCTGGTTCGATCGTGATGCACGGAGCCGTGCTGCACGTCTACAACTTCCGCGACCTTCCGAATGCCGGGATCCGAATTGGCCGGGAGTGCCTGGTCGGCGAGTACACGGTGATCCGCGGCCAGGGCGGAGTGGAGATCGGCGACCGCGTGTACACCTCGCCCCACACGCAGATCCTTGCCGTCAACCACGTGTTTGACGACAGCCGGCGGCCCTTCGTCGAGCAGGGGATCACGGCGCAAGGGATCGTCATCGAAGACGATGTGTGGGTCGGGGCCGCGGCCACGGTCACCGACGGAGTGCGGGTGGGGCGGGGGGCAGTGGTGGCGGCCGGCGCGGTGGTGACGGAAGACGTGCCCGCGCACACGGTAGTGGCCGGCGTCCCCGCCCGCGTGGTACGTCGCCTCAACGGCCGCAGGCCGTCCCGGCGGACGGCGAAGGTGCATTTCGCCAAGGAGGCGCGCCTGCCATGACCGTCCTGAGTGTGGTGATCCCGGCGTACAATGAAGAGCACGGAATAGCGGATATCGCCCGCCGGGTGCTGGAGATCCAGCGGCCGCTGCGCGAGGTCGGCGTCGAGGATCTGGAAGTCCTGGTTGTGGACGACGGGTCACGCGACGGCACCGCCCATCGGGCCGAGGCGGTACCCGGCGTCCGCCTGATCCGTCACCCCCGCAACGCCGGCTATGGGGCGGCCCTTAAGACCGGCTTCTTCGAGGCGAAAGGCGATCTGATCGGGTTCCTGGACGCGGACGGGACGTACCCTCCGGAGGCTTTCCCGCAACTCTGCCAAGTGGCTATGAATGGCGCCGATCTCGTGATAGGCTCACGGATGAGCGGGGCCCGGAGCCGAATGCCGCTGACGCGCCGAGTGGGCAATCACTTCTTTGCCGGCCTTTTGTCGCTCCTCGGCCATCAGCGCGTGACCGACAGCGCCAGCGGGATGCGCGTGTTCCGCCGGGGGGTCCTGGACCGGCTCTATCCCCTTCCGGACGGATTGAACCTCACGCCGGTCATGAGCGTTCGAGCCATCCATGAGGGCCTGCGCACGGCGGAGGTGCCGATCACCTACGACGAGCGCATCGGGCGCTCGAAGCTGAGTGTGGTGAGGGATGGGTCCCTGTTCCTGCGTTCCATCATTTGGACGGTGTTGAGCTACAACCCGGTCCGGATCCTTGGCGGTCTCGGGTTGGTGGGCACCGGCGCGGCCCTGGCGGTCGGGCTCGGCTTGCTGGGACTGCGCCTGAGCGGTGTAACGAGCCTCGGGGGATGGGGGATAGCCGCGCTTTTTGCAGGCGCTGTGGCCGGCCTCGGCGGCGTGAGCCTGTTCTCCCTGGGGGCTACCTTTAACTACCTTGTCGCCCTACTCCACAAGCGGCCGATCCGCCAAGGATTGTTCGGCCGACCGCTGTTCAATCCGCCGCTGGAGCATCACTTCGGTTGGCTCGGAGCGGTCGGCTTGGCGGCCGGTGTGCTGGTGGGAGGCGTGAGCCTAGCGCTGGGAGTTCGAGGCTGGAGCGTCGATCGCCTGTGGCTGTACCTGATGGGCAGTTCCGGTATGATTCTGCTGGGAGTCCAGCTGGTGATCTTCTGGATCCTGCTGCGAGTGTTGGATGAGCTCAGTCAACGCGAATCGAGTTCGGACGCCGGTACGTCGGGCGCCGAAGCCAGGGAGGCACGCGATGGCCGATCAGCATGACGAGATTCGCCGGCTGAATCTGGGAGCCCGCCGGCTGCCGAAGCTGGCACAGGCCAACTATCCGAGCGCGGACAGCATCGTGCGGGAGGTTTTGATGGGCCTTCCGCGCCGCGAGCAGGCGGTCGACATCGTGCTCGCCAATCCGCCGACCCCGGATGGCGGCCTGTGGATTCGCACTCAACACCGGGTGGGGCGGCGAACTCGGGAGAATATGGTGTGGCCCCAGGTTTCGTTGGCGCAAATGGCCGCTCTCCTTCATCCCGCCTACAAGATCGCTGTCATCGATGCCAACGCCGAGCGCATGAGCTGGCCGGAGTTCACGCGGCTGCTGGATCGCTATCAGCCGCGTTACTACCTAACCCAGATGACGGCGCCCACGTTGGAGAATGACATGTACGGCTGCTTCCTGGCCAAGGCCCGGGGTGCACGCACGATTGCCTTTGGAACACATGTGACCGCCATCCCGCAGGAGACCATGAGGCCTTACCCGGCCCTGGACTTCATCCTGCTGGGTGAGCCCGACCTCACCATCCGGGACCTGCTGGATCACCTCGAGGGCAAGACAGGCCAGCGGCCGGAAGAGATCCAGCGCTTGTTCGAGAACCACGACCCCGCCTACGCTCCAGCAGTCGACGACGCCGGACACCCCAGAATCGAGGGCATCAAGGGCCTGGTCTGGCGGCGAGGTCAGGAGATCGTGGTCAACGAAGCACGACCCTTCCTTCCCAATCTCGATGACCTTCCGGTGCCGATGCATGAGTTGCTGCCGCTTGGCAAGTATCGCATGCCGTTGATTCACGGGCCGTTCACCTTCATCGTCACCAGCCGGGGATGCCCGGCCGGCTGCACCTACTGCATCAAGCACGTCAGCTACCAATACACCGCCCGCCTGCGCTCTCCGGCGAAGATCGTCGAGGAGCTGTGGACGCTGAAGCGGCTGGGGATCGACAACATCCACATGTACGCGGACCTGTTCACCGTGAACCGGGACCAGGTAGTCGAGCTCTGCCGTCTGATGATCGCCGAGAAGATGGGGATTCGCTGGACCTGCAACAGCCGGGTGGACTATGTGGACGAAGAGATGCTCCGCCTGATGGCACAGGCGGGGAACTGGCTGATCTCGTGGGGGATCGAGAGCGGCAACGAACAGATCCTGCGCCACGCGCGTAAGGGCGCCTATCCCGACAAAGCCGAGCGCGCCCTGCGCTGGGCGCGGCAAACCGGCATCAAGAACTGGGGGTACTTCATCATCGGCCTGCCGGGTGAGACGGAGGCCACGATCCGGCAGACGATCGACTTCGCCAAGAAGCTGCCGCTCGATATTGCCTTGTTCCACGTCGCCGCACCTTACCCGGGGACGCCGTTCTTCTTCGAGGTCGTCCAGAACCAGTGGTTCCGCAAGGGCACGCGCTGGGAGCAGGTCGACATGGACAAGGGGACGGTGCTGGACTATCCCGGCCTGCCAGCCGAACGCTTGCTGTACTGGCAGAAGCGAGCGTTCCGCGAGTGGGCGTTCCGCCCAGGTCCGATGCTCACCTACCTGAAGATGCTGATCTCGGATACATCGACATTTCGCACCGCCCTGAACGTCGGTCTCCAGCACCTGAGCTGGGCCTCGACCGACACGGGCCTGTCGGTCGGCTAAAACCCGCCGCCGCCCCCGCATCGATCCGGGTCGGCAGCAAGCATCTCTTCGCGCGACCTCCGCACAGTGCCCCGTCCGCGACACCGGATTGGCGAGGCGCCGGGCACTCCACCATAGGCGATAGCACTCCAGAGTCTGTGATGGGACGACCAGCTCGCTTCACAGAAAACAGAATGCCGGATGTGCAGGGGAGATGGGGCCTATGAGACTACTCTCGGTGGTGGGGACACGGCCAGAGCTGATTCAGGCGATGCCGCTGAGCCTCGCGCTCCGCCAGGAGAACGAAGAAGTGCTGGTTCACACCGACCAGCACACCGACCCGCGGATGTCGGAGGCGTTCTTCGAAGAACTGGGCCTGCCGGCCGCCAAGTATCACCTGGGCGTGGAGAACGGGCCGCAGGGGCGGCAGACGGCGGAGATGATGTCCAGGCTGGAGGACGTCCTGCTGGCGGAACGCCCCGACTTGGTGATTGTCCACGGTGACACCAACTCGACGTTGGCGGGAGCGCTGGCGGCCAGCAAACTCTCGATTCCGGTAGCCCATGTGGAGGCCGGGGAGCGGAGCTACGATCGGAGGATGCCCGAAGAAGTGAACCGCATGGTGACCGACCATGTCTCCCAGTTCCACTTCTGCGCCAGCCGGCGGGCAGTCCGCCACCTAGCCTCAGAGGGAATCGTCGGTACCGTGTACTGGGTAGGAGACGTCCTATTGGATGCCCTTCACCAGATGTGGGCATGGGGTCGCGGCGGGACAGATGTACTCGGACGGCTGAAGTTGAGGCCCCGGGAATACGCCTTGGTGACGGTCCACCGAGCGGAAAACACCGATGATCCCGGACGGCTGCGCAAGATCGTTCAGAGTCTCAATCTGGTGAACGAGACGGTGATCTTTCCGGTCCACCCACGCACCTCGCGGGCGTTGCGCGACCTGGGCGCCACGTTTCGCAAACACGTGCACTTGATAGAACCCCAGAGCTTTCTGGACATGATCGCCCTGGAGGGGAACGCCCGCCTCATCGCCACCGACTCGGGCGGCGTTCAGCGGGAAGCGTACTTCCTGGGCGTGCCGTGCCTGACGTTCCGGGAAGGGACTGAATGGGTCGAGACCGTCGAGGCAGGTTGGAACCGCTGCGTGGGGATCGAACCGGATCGAGTGCTGGAGACGTGGCGCGATTTCGAGCCGCCGGAGGATCGGCCTGCCTTGTATGGCGACGGCCTCGCGAGCCAGAGGATCGTGGCCCTGCTCCGGGGGGATATGGTCGATCCTCCGGGCGAAGGCCTCCATGCGGCACGCTCCGCAAGCCTTCCGTATGCCTGACCGGAGTCTTGTCGGTAAGCTGCTGCCCGGGACATCCGGCCTATCGCCGAATCTGGAGTCCCCGCCATGGCCGACCTCCTGCGCTCTGTGATCTGGAGCGAGCAGCCGCACAACGTCGCCCGAATCCCCTCACGTCAGGGGCTCACATCCCGGTGGCGAATCGGATGGCCCGATCTTGCTATTCTGGGTTTCCTGCTCACCGCCGGCGGAAGCTTCTGGGCTGCCTACGACCGCACCTCGGCCGGGGCAAAATTCCTGGCGATCACCTTTGCGATAGCAATCTACTACTCACTGGCGAAGTCCGCCTTACCGGGACTCTGGAAAGCGGCGATCTTGAGCGGAGCGCTCACTTCGGTTGTTGCCGGGCTCGTCGTCCTCGCTGGGGTTGCCGGAAAGTTGCCTGCCATCACCGTGGCAGCAACACCGGTCGGTCGTGGAACTCTGGCCCTGGCTGCGCTGGATGGGGACACAGCGACCGGCCTGCTCGCAGTCTTGCTTCCCTTTCAGGTGGCCGCGGCGATCTATGCCCGTCAGCAGGGAGCGAGGTGGGAACAGGTTGCGTGGATATCGGGGTGCCTCCTTTCGGCCGGTGCCTTGCTTGCAGGCAATTCCCGTGGAGCAGTGGTTGCCTCGACTCTGGCGGGCGGCCTCGTTCTTTGGCGTCTGCGGATCGCTAGGGCGCGTCCGATGGCGCGCCGTACCACGTTGGCCGTCCTTCTGGGCAGTGTGTTGGCCGTCGTCGCAGCGATCGCACTCTCCGGGGGCGTGGCCGGGGCATGGGAGACCATCCAAAGCCGCCTGCAGCTTGCCCAGGAGGGCCTTTGGCTGGCCGAGGATTTCCGGCTGATCGGGGGAGGTCTAGGATCTTTCCCCGGCCTCTACTCACGCTACATCCTGATCCAACCGAACCCATTCTTCAGCCGAAGCTACAACCTGTTTCTCGACCTCACCATCGAGCAGGGTCTCCTGGCCCTGGCCAGCTATCTTGGGATTTGTGTTGGTTCCCTGTGGGCACTGGCGGCGCAGCGCCCCTGGTTGCTCGGAAGCCGGCGCGTCCGGCTAATTCAGGGCGCGGCCGCGGCAAGTGTGCTGACCGTGCTGACTCTGGGATGGGTGCACGATCCATTCAGCGAGCCGCTGGGCGCGTTGTTTTTATTCCTCGGTCCCGGCTTCGTTGCCTCCCTGCGCCGGTTCCCGGACCAGGTGCCTGGAGGCCCGAAGCCCAACTCCAGCGGACACCGCCTTTCGCCAATTCGAGTCGGCGCGTTGGTCATGGTCTCTGTAATGGCCATCGGCTTGTGGCCGTGGCACCTGCTGCCTGCGAACTTGTGGGCGAATTGGGGCGCTGTCCGTCTGGCCCAGATCGAGTTGGAGGACTGGCCGGATCGCAGAGGCCGTATTGGGGATGCGGCCTCGGAGATGGCTGCGGTGAAACGGTGGCTGGAGTCGAGCCTTGCGTGGGATCCGTTCAATCGGACGGCGAATTACCGGCTGGGCCTCGTCGCACTGGACCAGGATGACTTCGTCCGCGCGGCGGAGTACCTGGAGAGAGCCTGGGCGGAGGGGGAAGAACATCGGGGTGTCCGGAAAGCGCTTGGCTACAGCTATGTGTGGCTCGGACGTCTCGATCTGGCAGAACAGATGTTGGGGCCGATTCCGGAAGCGTCCCGCGAACTGCGGGTCTATGCCCGGCGGTGGAGCGACCGTGGCAGGCCTGACCTTGCGGCGTGGGCCGCCACGTTGAGTTCCCGGCTGGATCCATCCGGCTAGCCGGAGTCCGGGGACCTGCGAAGGTGGCTCGAACGAAGTTCGTATGCCCTGGAGAGTGGCTCACGGTGGGAGTGGATCGTTGATGAACTTGGTGCGTGGGTTGACGGGCAAGCGTCGGCCGAAAGTGTTTGTGATCGGTCTCGATTGTGCTGCGCCGGAGCTCGTGTTCGATCGCTGGCGCGACGATCTTCCGACCCTGACGTCGCTGCGAGAGCAGGGGCGCTGGGGCGAACTGCAGTCGAGCATACCAGCCATAACCGTTCCGGCCTGGAGCAGCATGCTCTCCGGCCGCGATCCTGGCGAAATCGGGATCTATGGCTTCCGAAATCGGTCCGACTACTCCTACGATGGGCGCTTTATTGCGACGCAGGACTACGTCACGGTGAAGCGCATCTGGGACTACCTTACAGAGGCCGAGCTTGACTCGGTTGTGATCGGGGTGCCGCAAACTTATCCCGTCCGTCCGCTGCGCGGCAACCTGGTGGCGGGTTTTCTGGCCCCGGGAACAAAGAGCGAGTTCACTTACCCCGCTGGCTTGAAGGACGAGATCCTGCGTGTGGCGCCTGAGTATGAAGTCGATGTTCCGCAATTCCGCACGGATGATAAGGATTGGCTGCTGGAGCAGATCTGGGATATGACCCGCAACCGGTTCAAGGTGGTCGACTACCTACTAGAGAAGAAACCGTGGGATTTCTTCATGCTCATGGAGATCGGTGTGGACAGGATTCACCACGGATTCTGGAGCTATCACGATCCCGAGCATCGACGATATCAGCCCGGAAATCCGTACGAGCGAGCCATTCATGACTACTACGTCTACATCGATGGGCGCATCGGCGATTGGCTGTCGCGGCTCGACGAGGATACGATCGTGCTGGTTGTCTCCGACCACGGCGCCAAGCGTATGGATGGTGGCATCTGCCTGAATGAATGGCTGTGGCGCGAGGGCTACCTCACGTTCAAGTCCGATCCCCCGGCCGGCGCGCTCACCCGTCTGGATGATCTGGAAATCGACTGGGTAAAGACGAGAGCCTGGGGTGATGGCGGATACTACGGCCGGCTCTTTATTAACGTCGAGGGCAGGGAGCCGCAAGGCACCGTACCCGCGGGAGAGTATGAGTCATTTCGCAGTGAGCTAGAACGCAAACTGATCGCTATCCCGGGGCCGCAGGGGGAGGACCTGCACACCTCGGTCTACCGGCCATCCGATGTCTATCGTTCGGTGAAAGGGGCGGCTCCTGATCTAATGATCTATTTCGGAGACTTGCTCTGGCGCTCGGTGGGCACCCTCGGTCACGCCGGGATCCATACGTTCGAGAACGACACCGGACCGGACGACTGCAATCATGCACAAAATGGTCTCTTCATCCTTCGCGATCCAGAGGAAATCGTGTCGAGCGCAAGGGTAGAGGGAGCCCAACTTATGGATGTCACGCCGACCCTTCTGCGTTCGTTCCGCCTGGAGAGGCCATCGAGCGTTCAAGGCATTGCCCTCATGGATCGGACCTGTTCGTTGGTAGCGCTTGCCTGATGGCCGGTCGCCATGGGAGCGGTTCGAAATGAGAGCCGATTTGGGGCGCCTGGGCTCGGGTCTTTTGATCTCCCTCCTTGCGATTGTGGTGACGGCAGTCGTGCTCGAGACCCTTGCTACCGTATGGGAGGGGATCATGGCAAACGGGAGAAATGGCTGGACGCTTGTCGCGTCAAGGCGTCTTGACCTGGTTAAGTATGGGGAAGGCGATCGGATCTACTACCTGTTCGAGCCTAACAAAACGTACCGGTGGGAAGGTATCGATGTTGAGATCGATTCATACGGAATCCGTGGGCCGGAAATCTCCCAAGACAAGGGACCTGAGCAATTCAGGATCCTCAACTTAGGCGATTCGGTTCCTTTTGGATGGGAGGTTGAGTTCGAAGAGACCTATGGACACATCTTGCAGCAAGGGCTCCAGCTGAGAAACTCCGAACGCAACGTCGAGGTGATCACTGTTGCTATCCCCGGATGGACGCCGGCCATGGCACATAGCTACCTGGTCGATCAGGGACTAGCCCTGGATCCTGACCTCGTTGTTCTAGCGGTCACTGTTGTCAATGACATTTATGGAAGCGGCCCTCAGGTGAGCAGGCATGGGAGCGTGACCGATTGGTTGCGAGATAACACACATACCTGGCCGGTCCTTACAACACAGGCTCGGCTTCTGCTTGCGCGTGCTCTAGATCCCAGTTTCCTACCCGTCCTCAATCCACCGCGCTCCGCGCAAGCGTACTTTCCACTAAATGAGGATGATCCGAGATGGGCCAATCTTCTCGATCCGATTCTTGACATCGAGCGGGCCTGTGAGAAGGCGGGAATCCCCCTTTTGGTTGTGATCTTTCCGACTGCGATGCAGATAAATGAGGATGCCCATCCTGACCTACCTCAACAGATGCTTGAAGACCTCGGGGTACAGCTTGAAGTGCAAGTTATCGATCTTATGCCTATCTACAGGCAGGAATGCAGCCGTGTGGGCCTGGATGAGTGCACCGGCTTGGAGAATCACCTGTTTGCGGACGTGTGGATGCATCCAAGCGCCAGAGGGCATGAACTGGCCGGCCAGGCTCTTTACTCAGCGATCGATCATGTGATGTCTTCGGCAAGGTAATCCTTGTTCGATCGGTTCCCTATGAAGAATCTCTACGCGCGGACGCGCGCGGAATGACCCGGCAGCTGAGAAACATGACGGAAAGCAGGCTCTTGGAGGTCTTCATCTCGTCGATGGGTTGAGGTTCTGGGCGCGTAGTCCTTCTGCCGGTTGATCGCGAGACATCCGAATGAAGCTGTCCGTCGCCTACATCCTCGTCAGCGTCAGCGGAGCCGCCATCGGCCGGCTGCTCTTGAAAGAGGGCATGTCGATAATGGATCCGCTCACCCTAGATTGGCGCGGGCTGCCGAGGATCGCGCTCGGCATGGCAAGCGGCGGCTTTGTGGTGTTGGGCATGGCGGGGTTCTTGGCCAGCACATTCTTGTGGCTCACGGCGCTCTCGCGAATGGACCTGAGTCTTGCATACCCATTTGCCAGCCTGAGCTACGTGATCATGCTGCTGGCATGGTGGCAGTTCCTGAAGGAGACGATCAATCCAACCCGCATCCTGGGAACGGCGGTCGTGGTCCTGGGGGTGCTGCTCATCTGAAGAAGTTGAGTGCGCCCGAAGGCGCTTGCGGCCGATTCGAGGCATGGAGGGCGGTGATGATTGGCAAGAAAATGGGAGCGGGCCTCTGGCAAGCCTGGAAGCGACTCGGGCGTGCGATCGGTGACCTGATTGGTAGGATCGTGCTTACGGTGTTCTACTTCACGATTTTCGCGCCGTTCGGCCTGGGGATGCGAGCGTTGCGACGTCGGGATTCGCAAGCCAGCGCTTGGCCTGGCCACTGGATCCGGCGCGAGGCCGGGTTTGACGACCTGACCAGGGCGAAGAGGCTTTACTGATGCACATCCTGGGGATTTCTTGCTACTACCATGACGCCGCTGCGGCGCTGATCAAGGACGGCATGCTCGTCGCGGCTGCGGAGGAAGAGCGGTTTACTCGCAAGAAGCATGATTCTGGATTTCCGAGCAACGCGATCGATTTCTGCCTGCGCCAGGCCGGGATTTCGGGGCGGGAGCTGGACTATGTCGTCTTCTATGAAAAGCCGCTCTTAAAGTATGAACGTATCCTGATAACCGCCCTGGAGACGTTTCCTCGGTCTTGGCGCGTGTTCCGGGAATCGATGATCGCGTGGTTTAACGAGAAACTGTGGATCAAGGGTCAAATCCTCACCAAGCTAAACATTCCGGATGAAAAGCTGCTCTTCGTAGAGCATCACCTCAGTCACGCCGCCAGCGCCATGTTCGCTTCGCCCTTCCGGGAGGCTGCGATTCTTACGGTGGACGGCGTGGGGGAGTGGACGACGGCGGCCATCGGGCGCGCCAGAGCGGACTGGGGCAAGGAGGGCGGAGTCTCCTCGCAGGAGAACTCAATCTCGCTCCTTGAGGAAACTAGGTTTCCTCATTCGGTTGGCCTGCTTTATTCGGCCTTCACGGCCTTCCTCGGCTTTCGAGTGAATGACGGCGAGTACAAGGTGATGGGGATGGCGCCTTACGGGCGGCCGACCCGTATGGAGGACGTTTACAAGGTCGTCGAGGTTGATCGGCGCGGAGGGATCCGGCTCAATCTGGAGTATTTCGACTTTCAGCACTCCACTTCGAGGACGTTCAGCGACAAGTTCGTTCAGCTCTTTGGTCCCCCGCGTGTCCACGAATCGAACTTCTACACTCCCTCGACGCACGCCCGCAAGGACCACCCGCTGTGGGATGAAGCGACCGCCGCCCAAAACCAGCACTACGCCGATATCGCCGCCAGCATCCAGGCCGTGACCGAGGAGACGATGCTGCGCATGGCCCGATACGCCCACGAGCGGACGGGGTTGAAGCGGCTGGCCATGGCGGGCGGGGTGGCGTTGAACTCGGTCGCCAATGGGCGCATCCTGCGCGAGACGCCCTTTGAGGAAGTCTTCATTCAGCCTGCGGCCGGTGATTCGGGAGGAGCCCTGGGGGCCGCGCTGTACGTCTACCATGTGCTTCTCGGCCGCCCGCGCCGCTTCGTGATGGAGCATTCGTACTGGGGCGAGGCCTACGGGCCGGACGCGGTTAGAGCCGCCACCGAGGCCGCCGGGTACTCCTACGAACAGGTCGCGGATACTGACGAGATGGCGGCGCGCATGGTAGACGACCTGTTGGACGAGAAGGTCATTGCCCTGTTTCAGGGTCGCTTTGAGTGGGGCCCGCGGGCGCTGGGCAACCGTTCCATCCTGGCCGATCCGCGGCGGGCGGAGATGAAGGAAGTCGTTAACTCACGCATCAAATTCCGTGAACCGTTCCGGCCGTTTGCCCCGGTCGTCTTGGAAGATCGCGCCGGTGAGTACTACGCCGGCATCGGCGATGTGCGCAACAACTACCCCCTCCGCTACATGCTCATGGTGTGCGGAACCCTGGATGGCAAGGGAGAGCAGATCCAGGCCGTCACCCATGAGGGTGGAACGGGGCGCCTGCAGACTGTGCGAGAGGAATGGAACCCGCTCTACTACCGGGCGGTCGAGCTCTTTGGACAGGCGACTGGTGTGCCTGTGCTCCTCAACACGAGCTTCAACCTGCGGGGGGAACCAATTGTAACCACGCCTGCCAACGCCCTTAACACCTTCTCCAAGAGTGATATTGACACCCTCTACATGGGCGACTTGGTAGTCCGCAAGCCGCGTAGCGGCTGAAGTTCTAGCGAGTCCCTTCGCGCCTCAATTCCATCCGCCGGAGGAACAAATCACATGCGATCCTTCATTCGATCCATGGTTTCCAACATGAGCGTCGTTGGCGAACTGCTTGGGTACCTCTGGAAGCAGAGACTCTGGTGGCTGATCCCCATGGTCGCGCTCCTGATGGTATTCGGCCTGTTGATCATCTTCGCCTCCACCTCCGGCGTCGGGCCGTTCATCTACACCCTATTCTAGGTCCAATCATGTGCCTGCCTCCGGTGTGGGTCGCGCGCCTGGCGATCATGGCTGCCAGCCCGATCCTGCTTTGCCGTTAGGGCGTCCGCGACCGCATACCGGCCGACGCAAAGCGGGCTCTCTTCCTGGAGGCAACCATGGGTGGCTTGCTCACCGGATGGGTGGCCACTGGGCAAAGCGAGGTGAGCGCAGCGGTTGTGATGCTCGCTTTCGGCTTGCGGATGGAGCGTGGACTTCGTGATCTGCTCTACATCGTCTGAGTACGTTGTTTTCCCTACGCGCCGATTTCTCCCTAACTGAGAAGGGTCTGCCTTGACAGACGTAAGTTTGCTGGAAGCGATTCCGGGTCCACGGGAAGTTTCCTCCCCCAGGTCATCGCTCAATCGCGCTGCGGTCTTGTGGCGTGACTTGCGAAGGTATCTGAACTACTTCTTCCAGCGCAGGGGCTTTACGACAGCCATGCAGCCCCCCCTCGTGAGCGACCTCGTGATCCGGGCGGCAAAGACGATACGCGGCAGGGACCGTCCTCCCGCCATCATGGTCCACGGAATCATGCCGCGCTCCGGAACCGTCTACCTGGGTCAGCTTCTGAGGCTGCATCCGGAAATCCATGCCTATCCCCATCAGTTGTGGGAGCTCCCCGCGCTGATGCAGTCGCCGCGCGTGATGGGTCTGGCGAAGGGTTTCCTGCTTGAGTACAAACCCAATCTGGGCAGGATGGCGGAGGGAGACTTCCTGCCGCTGTTCGGAGCCTCACTGCTTGCCTATCTGTATGAAGACAGCCCTCCCTCCAGCAGACTGCTTGTAAAGAGTCCCTCGGTTCAATACATCACGCACTTCTACTCGATGTTCCCACATGAGTACCTCGTGTTGCTGGTGAGAGACGGTCGTGACGTCGTTCACTCGACCCTCCGAACCTGGCCGAAGCTGACGTTCTTGCAGGCCTGCCTCAGGTGGAGACGGAGCGCGGACGCAGTTCTGAGCGCCAAGGATGCCTTCCAAGGATCTCGAGAGGATCAGTACTTCTTCGCGCGGTTTGAGGAAGCTATCTCCGACCCGAGCAAGTTCGTAAGGGCGCTCTGTCGCCATTCTGGCCTGGATGCGGATAGGTTCCCCTTCGATCAGATCGACAGTATCAAAGTCATCGGTTCATCCAAGCTGACAATACCTGGTGAGACAGTGGAATGGCGCTGGCTGCCGAAGCCCAAGGGTTTTCAGCCAACGGGTCACTGGCAAAAGTGGCCATCGACCCGCAAGCTCATGTTTAAAGCTGTTGCAGGCCGCCAGCTCATGGACCTCGGCTACGGCGACAACCTCGATTGGTGATCATGCGAACTCGACGGCTCGATCTCCTGATCGTCATCTGCCTATCCGTCCTTCTGCGTATTGCTGCCGCCGTGTACCTGGGAAACCACGTGGACGCACTGCCGGGCACTGCAGATCAGCTTTCCTACCACACGCTGGCGCTCAGGGTCCTTGGGGGGCATGGGTTCAGCTTCTCGGAGGATTGGTGGCCCGCGACGGCCGCGGGCGAGCCGACCGCCCACTGGAGTTATCTGTATACGCTCTATCTCGCGGCGGTGTATGGATTGTTCGGGCCCCATCCCCTTGTCGCCCGCCTCATCCAGGCCGTTGTGGTTGGGGTGGGGCATCCCCTTCTGGCCTACAAGATCGCTGAGCTGGTCTTCGGGGCCTCCCCAACTGCTCGAACTCGACAAGATAGGGGCTTGGATGTAACGACGCACGTCACTGCCGCTCTTATGCAAGAGGCACCGGACCGGGACCGACTCAGTGTCTCGCTGCTCGCCGCTTTGGTGACAGCGATCTATGCCTACTTCATTTACTACTCCGGAACGTTGATGACCGAGCCTTTCTACATTGCGGCCCTCTTACTGTCTATCTATCTTGTCTTGCGTCTGGAAAGGGCGAGGACTTCTCGACCACGCATGGCCCTGAGCGTGGGGCTTGGGGTATCCCTGGCGGCAGCGGTACTGTTGAGGCAGGTGTTTCTGCTCATGATCCCTCTGCTCCTGCTGTGGTTGTTGGCCGCAGCCCGACGTGCAAGCGGCTCGATCCGTCCCGCCGTAGGCCCGGCAGTGGGTTCCTTATGCATATGCGCCTTGGCCATTCTTCCTGCGACGATCTTCAACTATTCGCGCTTTGACAGGTTCCTGCTGCTCAACACGAACGCTGGATTTGCGATGTTCCTTAGCAATCACCCGTTCTACGGAACTCGCTTTGTTCCGGCGTCGGAAATGGATGGGCGCTATCGCGAAATGATCCCTGAGGACCTGAGGGCCCTCAGCGAGGCCGACCTGGACGCGGAACTGCTGAAACGGGGCTTGCGTTTTGTCATCGAGGAACCGGCTCGCTACCTGCGGCTCAGCGTGAGTCGTGTTCCCCTGTACTTCAACTTCCTTCCGAGTGAGGACTCTAGCACCCTGAGTAATGTCGCACGTACGGGATCGTTTGGGCTTTTCCTTCCGCTTATGCTGGTTGGTTTGGCGCGGCCGTTTCTCCAGGGACACGAGCGGAGCCGGGTGGTCCGATTCGGGGTGCCGTCGGCACCTGTTGTTCTGCTCTACCTGTTCGTCCTTGGGTACAGCCTGATTCACATCCTCTCCTGGGTCCAAGTCCGGTATCGATTGCCGGTCGATGCCGTGCTGGTCATCTTCGGAGCATCGGGGCTGCATCTCGTCCTGCATTGGGCATTGGGCTTGACTTCAGGGCTGAACGACTCACGGGAAGGGATGCTCAAAAACGCGTGACAGGCACCTTGGGGAAGCGTGCTCCGACCATCGCAGGTGTGCCTCCTCGATGGGGGTCCAGACCTCTATGATGCGCGACGATTTTCGCATGAACGCCGCGTCGGCCTCCGAAAGCCTGCGAGAGCTCCATCCATCGGAAGTCTTGGCCGCCGGCGGACGGTGCGGGGTACCCATGGTCGAGTCGTTTCCAGAATGGAAAAGCCAAGATAAGCGCCATTCGCATTCAGGAAAGGAGCCAACGTGACCGAGTTTGATGGAGAAAAACAGACAAAGAAGGAGATAGGGCAGGCGATCAAGAAATACATTCTTGACGAGTTCCTTCCGGGGGAAGACCCGGAAGCGTTGACCGACGAAACTCCCCTGATCACGGGGGGGATCCTCGACTCACTGGCGACGGTCAACTTAGTCCTGTTTGTCGAGGGGCGGTTTCGAATCCAAATTGAAGCGCACGAGACAACGATCGATTACTTCAACACCATTTCCGACATCGAACAGCTGATCCATTCCAAGTTGTAGCCCCGAGACCATGTTCATACACCAGTTTCTGCATCGCTCTGCCCAGCGCCGACCTGATCACCTCGCCGTCGAAGACGGCGAAAGCAGGCGGATCACATTTCGAGAACTTGCGGAGCTTTCTGGTCGCCTCCGAGACAGGCTCCACCATGCCGGCGTTGGTCGGGGAGATCGGGTAGGGATGTATTTGCCCAAGTCCATCGATGCGGTTGCGACGATCTTCGGGGTGCTGGAGTGCGGTGCAGCCTACGTGCCCGTGGATCCCGCCGCACCGGTCGCGCGGAACGCCTACATTCTTGCCGATTGCGCGGTCAAGATCCTGGTGGCTGAGAGGCGCTTCGAAGAAAGCCTGCGCACGGAATTCGCACGGATCGGCGCGTCGCTGCCCTTCCTCTTCGTGGAGGCGACTGGCGGTGGCGTGCCGTTGAGACGAACCCTCAGTAGCTTGCAGGCCAGCGATCCAGCAGCGGTGTCTACGTCGGCAGAGTTGTCACCCGATGACCTGGCCTATGTGCTGTATACCTCGGGGTCGACGGGGAAGCCGAAAGGCGTGATGCTCTCGCATCGCAACGCGCTGAGCTTCGTCGATTGGTGCTCGGAGGTGTTCCAGCCGGCGGACACCGAGCGCTTCGCTTCGCATGCGCCGTTCCACTTCGACCTGTCCATTCTGGATCTATATGTACCGATGAGGCACGGCGCGGCCCTGGTCCTAATCGCGGACGAAACTGCGAAGGATCCGATCGGCCTCGCCGCAACCATCGCTGAGCGACGAATTACGAGCTGGTACTCGGCACCCTCCGTCTTGAGCATGCTGGCGCAGTACGGCAGAATGCAGCAACACGATTACTCCGCGCTGCGAAGGGTGCTCTTCGCAGGCGAGGTGTTTCCCGTCAAGCATCTCCGGACCCTCACGAATCACTTGCCGGGACCAAGATACTTCAACCTGTATGGCCCAACCGAGACCAACGTCTGCACCTATTTTGAGATTCCGAACCACATCCCTGAAGAACGAACCCAGCCCTTTCCTATCGGGAAGACGTGCTCTCACTGCCAGGCGATCGTGGTCAACGAACAGGGGCAAGCGATTGCGACCGGACAGGAGGGCGAATTGTGCATAGGCGGTCCCGGAGTGATGCAGGGTTACTGGAATCTTCCGGAGCGGACCGCCAGCGCCTTTCTGACAGATCCGGCGGGTGAACGTTGGTACAAGACGGGCGATATCGTCGTCGAGGATGCGAATGGCGATTACCTCTATGTCGGACGGCGGGATCGGATGGTTAAGAAGCGGGGGTATCGAGTCGAGTTGGGCGAGATCGAGGCCGGACTGTACCGCCACCCGGCGGTGGAAGAGGCGGCAGTGGTTGCATTGACCGACGACGAGAACGGGGTGCGGGTCAAGGCATACATCAGCTGCAAAGAGGCGGAGAAGCGTCCGACCATCATCGAGCTAAAGCGTTTCTGTGCGGAGAACCTACCTATCTACATGGTCCCAGACCTGTTTGTTTTCGAACCGGCGTTGCCGAAGACTTCAACGGACAAGATCGACTACCAAAAACTGAAGGAGACCTCGAATTGACGTGTTTGGTGCAATGCAATCGGGGAGCGAGTCCAGTGACACAGCCGCCAGTTGACCAGCGCAATCATCGAGGACGAAAGGCGGATCGGTGCTGCGCAGACTGACCATCACTAACTGGGAGAGACTTGTACCCCTCAGTCTCGTAGGGATCGGCGCGGCCGTCATGGCGCTGGCGTTCTCTGTCGATTTGCTGAGGATTGGCGAGCAGTCAGGTATAGGCCCGAATCAGATCTCCGCTGCGCTGAGTGGGTTCGCCATTCTGGGAGCGGGCCTCGTCCTGGTTTCCCCTGTTGGCCTGCGCCCGATTGGCGAGTGGTTGCTGATTGGGGTTGCGGTTCTCGCAGCCACATTCGCCGCCGACTTGCTGGTGATCAATGGTCTGCCGGAATGGCCAGCCAAGCTTGCGGTTCTGGCCTCGACCTGCGTCACCGTGCTGTCCCTCAGCGCCGTTGCAGCGGAACCGTGGGATTGGCGAAAGGTACGGACCTGGCTCCGGCAGGTTAGCTTGGACAGGCTGAAGGTGGCCACGTTTCTGAGCATCCTGCTTCAGCTTATCCTCGTAGGACTAGTCGTCCGCCAATTCCACCTGGAGACTCAAGCTGTCTACCACCATATCATTCCGCTGGTATTGTATGGCTTTCTTATTCACTATCTGCTGCCTGCCCACTATCGGCTTTCGTACTTCCTGCTTCTCTCCCTGGCCGCTATGGCGGGGATCTTGGGGCTCGTCAACTCGGTTTGGCTGCTCGCGATCGGGCTGGGCCTGGTCGGCCTTGCTCATATCCCCGTGTCGTATAGGCTTCGAGTTCTACTCCTTCTCACGGCTGGCGCTCTGTTGGCGGTCATACGAGCCGGCTGGATCCGGGCATCCTGGTTGGAGGTAATCTGGCCCGTTCTGGCCTCGATGTTCATGTTTCGCCTGATCGTCTATCTGTATGATCTCAAGCATGGGAAGGCGAGGCCGACTCTGGCGAGCACGCTTTCGTACTTTTTCCTGTTGCCCAACGTCGTGTTTCCCTTCTTTCCGATCGTTGATTACGGCACCTTCCGACGAACCTACTACGATGACGAGCAGCACGCGATCTATCAAAAAGGCGTGCAATGGATGTTCCGGGGGATCGTCCATCTTCTTCTATATCGATACATCAACTATTACGTCATGCTCAGCCCCCAGGAAGTCACGAATGCGGCGGAGCTTGTGCGCTATCTCGTCGCGAACTTTGCACTCTATGTCCGTATTTCCGGTCAGTTTCATTTGATCATTGGGCTCTTGCACCTATTCGGTTTCAACCTGCCGGAAACCCATCACCTATATTTCCTGGCCAGTAGCTTCACGGACATCTGGCGCCGGATCAACATCTATTGGAAAGACTTCATGTTGAAGGTGTTTTACTATCCCGTCTACTTTCGAATCCGGAAGTGGGTCCCCACCACCAGCATGGTCTTGGCAACTGCGATCGTCTTCTTTCTGACCTGGTTCTTGCATGCGTACCAATGGTTCTGGCTCCGCGGTTCGTTTCTTCTGACCGGCCAGGATGTTTTGTTCTGGCTGATCCTGACCCTGCTGATCATCGCCAACATGCTCTATGAGGCCAGGCGCGGCCGAGAGCGAGTCCTGGGCCAGCGTGCCAGGTCGCTTGGCGATACGGTTGCGCTGGCGATCCGGACGGCAAGCACCTTCACAATCATGGCGGTTTTGTGGTCGCTGTGGGGCGGCGATTCGATTCCGGATTGGATTTCCTTGTTGTCCGTCGTACAGATCACTCCTGGCGACATCGGCGTACTGGTTTTCGCGTTCTTGGCCCTCGCGGCTGTGATGGGGGTGGCGATTTGGGCAAGCGCACGAGGCGAAATGGGCGTCGGAGCCAAGCGAAAGCAGGCCCCTCTGGTGAGAACCTTTGCGGCAACGGGATTCCCGCTCATCTTCCTGCTCATTCTGGGCCAGCCGGCAGTGCAGAGCGGGCTAGGTGGCCAAGTTCAGGCGTTCCTTGGCGATCTGACGGTGAACCGACTGAGCGACCGGGAGGCCGTTTTGCTTCAGCGCGGCTACTACGAAGACCTGGTCGGGGTGGATCGATTCAACTCTCAGCTCTGGGAGATCTACACGAAACGGCCATCGGATTGGCCATCGATCATGGAGACGGAGGTGGCGCGACAAACCGGCGACAACCTGATGGTAGAGCTCGTCCCCTCGACGACGATCAACTTCCAGGGAGCCTTGTTGAGCACCAACCGCTGGGGGATGCGGGATCGGGATTACGAGCTGATCCCACAACCGGACACCTACCGCGTCGCCCTGACCGGCCCCTCCTTTGTGATGGGGTCCGGCGTCGCCAATGACGAAGTTTTCGAGTCGCTGCTGGAGGACCGCTTGAATCGTGAGCATGGCGGGAGTCCCTATGCCAGATATGAAATCCTGAACTTCGCCGTTCCAGGCTACTCTTCGATCCAGAATCTCATGGTCCTGGAACAAAAGGGGCTGTCATTTCAACCCGATGCTCTCTTCTTCATCGCCCATCAGCGTGAGGAAGAGGACACAGTGAGGTATCTGGCAGACCGGATATCAGTGGGGGCCGAGCTACCCTACGCCGACTTGATGGAACTCGCCCACCAGGCCGGAGGAGAGGCAGGCGCCAGCAGAGTCGAGAACGAAAGACGCCTCAAGCCATTAGGGAGCGAAATCCTGGCGTGGGCCTATCGCCGTGTCGTGGACACGTCGCGCGCAAATGGCGTGCTCCCGGTGTGGATTTTCGTCCCAACCTTGGAAAACCCGCTGCGGGAAGAGACCGTGAAGCACCTCGCCCGAGTGGCCGAGGATGCGGGTTTCATTGTGCTGGATCTATCCGACGCCTACGATCATGAGGACGTAGAGTCGCTAGTGGTGGCCTACTGGGATAAGCACCCGAACACGGCCGGACACCGGCTGCTCGCGGAGCGGCTGTACCAGGCTCTGCGCGAGGAGGAGGACGCAATTCCTCTCTTTGGATCCAGCGATGAATGAACTATGGAGGAAACGTGCGGGCGCGGGACACGCCAAGAACCGCCCTGGGCAGAATCCTCCTCGGTGCTCTGGGGGGATTGGGGTGGCGCGGGGAACGGCGGAACTCCGGCTGCGGTCCTTCCCCAACTGGGTCTAGCGCGGAGTGCGAGATGGGCCGCTGATCGCCGGGACAGCTAGACTGATCCCGGCTTACTGGCCGGACCCGTCAGGGCCCTGGCCGGGGGCCGCCAGACCAGGCCAGGATCGCGCAGCGGGAAACCGGAGAACGAGGCGGAAGCACAAATGACTGATTTGGCTACCACGCAGCACGCTGGCCCGATAACCACTCGCATCCGTCCATCCGGCGGGTGGATCTCCCTGAACCTCCGGGAATCATGGGAGTATAGGGAATTGATCTATTTCTTCGTCTGGCGGGATCTGAAGGTCCGCTACAGGCAGACTATCCTCGGCGTCTCCTGGGCTGTGCTCCAGCCCTTCCTCACCATGGTGATCCTCAGCCTGTTCTTCGGCCGCCTGGCCAAGATCCCCTCGGACGGCCTGCCCTATCCGGTCTTCAGTTATGCCGCCCTGGTTCCCTGGACCTTCTTCGCCAGCTCGCTGACCACCGCCTCCAACAGCATCATCAGCAGCTCCAACATGCTCAAGAAGATCTACTTCCCGCGGATGACCTTGCCGATCGCGGCCGTGCTCTCCGGGCTCGTAGATCTGTTCCTGGCGCTGCTCGTCCTCCTGGGTATGATGCTCGTGTACGGCTTGGTCCCGACGGCCAACGTGCTTTGGTTGCCAGCATTGCTGCTGCTCACCCTGGTGACCTCGCTCGGGGCGAGCCTGTGGCTCTCGGCCATGAACGTGCAGTTCAGGGACGTCCGCTATGCGGTCCCGTTCCTGATCCAGGCCTGGATGTTTGCGACGCCCGTTGCCTACCCCAGCAGCCTGCTCTCGGAGCCGTGGAAGACCGTTTATGGGCTGAATCCGATGGCCGGGGTGGTGGAGGGATCGAGATGGGCCCTCCTGGGGACAGACACGGCCCCGGGGTTGATCATCCTGGTCTCGACGCTGGTCGCGGTCGCGCTCCTGCTCAGCGGTGCATACTACTTTCGGCGGATGGAGAAGTCCTTCGCCGACATCGTGTAGAGAGCCGATGAGCAATCTCGCCATCCGTGTGGAGAACCTGGGCAAGATGTACCATATCGGAGGCCCGCAGCGGCAATACGACCGGCTAGGCGACCGGCTGGCCGACATGGCCCTGGCGCCATTCCGCCGCGCCCTGCGGCTGTTCCGCGGCCAGGCCTCCTCGGCTGCCGGGCTCGACCAGGAGATCTGGGCGCTCAAGTCTATCTCCTTCGAGGTTCAAGAGGGCGAGGTCCTCGGAATCATCGGCCGAAATGGGGCCGGCAAGAGCACCCTGCTCAAGCTCCTCTCGCGGATCACCGACCCTACCGAGGGCCTTGCCGACATCAATGGCCGAGTCGGCTCCTTGCTCGAGGTGGGGACAGGTTTCCATCCCGAGCTCACCGGGCGGGAAAACATCTTCCTGAACGGCGCTATCCTGGGCATGAAGAAGAAGGAGATCGAACGGAAGTTTGACGAAATCACCGCCTTCGCCGAGATCGACAAATTCATGGAGACTCCGGTGAAGCACTATTCCAGCGGCATGTACGTCAGGCTGGCGTTCTCGGTAGCTGCCCACCTCGAACCCGAGATCCTCCTCGTCGACGAGGTGCTCGCCGTCGGGGACATCGCCTTTCAGCGGAAGTGCCTGGGAAAGATGGGTGATGTCGCCCAGCAGGGCCGCACGGTCCTCTTCGTCAGCCACAACATGGGTTTGATCCAGACGCTGTGCCAGCGCGGGATCCTTTTGCAGGACGGTCGCATCGCCTCGGACGGGCCAATCGCCGAGACGCTCACCGCTTATCAGCGGACGCTCGAGAGCGCCGAGTCCGAGGATCTGGCCATCCGGACCGACCGACGAGGGAAAGGCCGGGTCCGGCTCGTCAACGTCGACATCCTCGATGGCAACGATGATCCCGCCCCTGTGCTGGTCACCGGAGGGCCCGCCCGCTTTGTCTTCCACGTGAGCGGCCTCATCAACGGGCTGTCCTGCGTGTTCACCCTGGTAAATCAGCTCGGCCAGCGGATCGTGAACTTCAAAAGTGATACACCCGGCCCGGCGGACGCCACCTGCCCCGAGATGGGTGCGAAGTTTATCTGCGAGGTGAGCCCGCTGCTCTTGATGCCCGGTCGCTACCGGCTCAATGTCCTGCTGCGCGGCGGCGGCGAATGGCAGGACTACGTCGAGGCGGCCAAGATTTTCGACGTTGAGGGGGGAAGCCTCGATGGCCGGCGGGTGAAAGCGAATTATGAGATCAGCGTCTGCATACCGCATCGCTGGACGTTGCCCCAGTAGCCGCGGATGGCAGCCGGCCCGACGATGAAACACGTCCTGCTCACCTCGATCACGGGCATGCGAAACCGGGGTGTCGAAGCCCTTGTCGTCTCGTCGGTGCAGCAGCTTTGGCAGCGAAGCCCGGAGCTTCCTGTTAGCATCTTGACGAGGACCCCGGATTATGACGCCCTCCGGACTGCCGATTTGGGCCCGGTGAAGTTGCTCGACGAGAAGGTGCTGCATCCGCCCGCTTCCCGCCTTAAGCGTTACCTGGGCCTGGTTTTGCCCCGGTACAGGGCGGAGGGATCACCGCAATATCGAGAGATCGCCGCGGCGATTGCCGACGCTTCGGCGGTAATTGCCTCAGGTGGCGATGTGTTCAGCTCGGTGTATGGCTCGCTCAGCCGGCATCTGATGCCCCTGGAGATGGCCCTTGAGGCGGGAGTCCCCGTCATTTTCTTGGCCCAGTCCATCGGCCCGTTCAGCACACCGGCGGACGCCAAAGCCTGGCTGGCGGTCGCGCAGCGCTCGGCCCTGATCTCGGTGCGCGAGGCAACCTCCTATCGCTATGTCACCGAGGAGCTCGGGCTGGCGGAGGCAAGGGTCGCCCTCACCGCCGACCCGGCATTCCTGCTCGAAGCGGCCGATGCGGCCACCGTTCGCTCCATGCTGGCTCAATTGGGCATCGTGCGGGAACAGCCGCTGATCGCCGTCGCCGCGAGCCGCGGCATCAGCCGCTTCACCGCCTGCGATTCTCGAAAGCATCAGGCGCAGTGGGGATCGCTCATCTCCAGGATCCTGGAGGAGCTCGACGCCCAGGTCCTCCTCATCCCGCACGTTCAGGACACCTTCATGCCCAATGACGATCGCCTGCTGGCCACCGAGATCATGCGCTCTCTGGGCTTTCATCCCCGGCTTCATCTCGCCGGGGCCGACCACACCGCGGCCGAGTTCAAGGGGCTGATTTCGATGTGCGACCTGGTGGTAGCCGAACGGATGCATGCGGCGATCGCCGGGTTATCGAGCGCAGTGTGCACGCTGGCGATCGGCTACTCGATCAAGGCTGGGGGGATCATGAGCCGGCTGCTTGGCGAGCGTTCCGCCGCGGAAGTCGTAATCCCTTTCGCGGATTTCCTGGATCCTGGTCTGGCCTGGAGCCGCCTCTGCGCTGCCTGGCGCGAGCGGGAATCGATTTCGGCCACGCTCCGAGAGGCGCTCGTCGAAGTCCGTGCGGAGGCGGCGTTGAACTTTGACCTGATCGCGCAACTCATCGGGCAGCCGGCAAGGACCGCGATTGAGTCCCGGAACTGACGAAGAGACCCTTCCTCGGGGAGGAGGCCGGGTGGCTCGGCGCCTGGGACGTGCCGGAAGCCCGCGCCGCGTCCCAGCGTGGGGTGGCTTGGCAGGCGGCCGGGGCCGCCCTGGGACCGAGCCGGCGATCCTGCTTCAGCGATGGACCCGTCCGGAGCTGGAACCAGCGGCGGAAGCCCGCGGTTCCCTGTGCATCGCCTATCTTATCCAGAATGCGGGCAATGACCTCTGGGAGGACACGGGGCCGGCGGTCGTCATCAAGAACACCGTTCGCGGCCTGCAGAGGGCCGGTCATCAGGTTTTCGTGGCCAAGCTCGATGGGCGCTCGGTCCTCCGGATTGATGATATCGACCGGCTGGGTCAGGCCCAGGCAATGTCGCTGGGCCTCAGCGGCAGCAGGGCCTTTCAGCTCCTGGAGAGCGGGGTCCGCAGGCTGCAAAGGCGATTGCGGCTCTCCTATTACGCTCTATTTGACTCCTTCCGGTTCTACGAAGTCTGCCTGCGTGTCCTCTCAGGAAACGATATTTGCCACGAGTATGGCGGCGCCTTCGGCATCGGTGCCGCACTGGCCTGCTGGCGGCTGAGGATACCGCGGCTGGTCACGGTGGAGGCCGACTTCCTGCTCGAAAAAGCGGTCAGCGGATTCCCCTTGAGGGGGTTTCACGGCTGGGTGGCCGGACAGGGGGCAAGGCTTTCGTATCGCCTGGCCCAGGGGATCATCACGGTGTCGGAAGCTGCCAAGGCGCAGCTCGCTGAGCGTTGGAATCTCGACCCCGGCAAGATCGTCGTCATGCCCAATGGGGTCGACGTGGATCTGTTCCGGCCGGATCGCGATCCCGCCGCAGTCCGGGCTGAGCTCGGATTGGGCGACGATCCCGTGATTTGCTTCGTTGGCGCCTTCCAGGTCTGGCACGGGCTGGACAAGCTGTTGCAGGGCTTCGCCAGGGTCCTGGCGGCCCGGCCACGGGCCAGGCTCGTGCTCGTCGGAGATGGCCGGGCCCGCCCAATGGTCGAGCGGCTGGCCGTCGAGGCCGGGGTTAGCCGTTCGGTGGTCATCACCGGACTCGTCGAGCAGAACCGGGTCCCGGCGTTCCTGGCCGCGGCCGACGTGGCGGTTCTGCCCTATCCCAAGCTGGGCCGGGAACTCTGGTTTTCACCGCTCAAGCTGTACGAGTATATGGCCGCGGGAAAGGCCATCGTGGCCTCTCGGTCGGGCCAGAACGCCGACGTCATCCGGCATGGTGAGACTGGGCTGCTGGTCGAGCCCGGGGACGTCGCCGATCTGGCAGAGAAGATCATCCACCTGCTCGACCGGCCTCAGGAGCGGCGGCGCCTAGGGGAGAACGCCCGGACGCAGGCAGTGGCGCGACATTCGTGGGGCGGATACATCCAGCGTCTCGAGGCGGTCTATCGCCGGGCCATTTCAGCGGCGATCGCCCCGGACTGACCCTGGATCGGCCGGATCTAGCCTGTCCGGACCGGATCTGGGATCGGTCTTATCCCCAACTTCAGCTTCGGCAACGAAAGGTGATCCCTTGACCATGGCCAGGGTACGTGGAATGGGCCGGATCCGGCGCACGCTGCGCGGGTTCTCGTCGACGCAGGAGGAAGTCCGACGCAAGGTTTGGCAGCGCTGGAACAACCCGTCGGGGCGCACGACGCCTGTTTTCCTCATCGGTTGCGGCCGTTCGGGAACCAGCATGGTCGTTTCCCACCTGGCCCGGTCGTGGCGGACCGAACTATACAACGAGGACAATCCGGCCGCATTCGATAAGTGGCGCATCCGGGATCTTCAGGTGATCCAGGGACTGGTGGAGCGCAGCTTCGCTGAACTTGTGCTCTTCAAGCCGATCCTCCACACCTATCAAATCCGCTCGTTCCTTACGCGGTTCCCCGATTCGAAGGCCATTTTTGCCTTCCGCCACTACGATGACGTCATCAACTCGTCGATCAAGCGCTTCGGACTATCCAACCGGATCAACCACGTGCGGGTCTGGATCGAGGAGGACTTTGGCGAGTTCGCCGACAGCCCACCGCCAGCCGCCACGAAGGACTTCATACGGGCCAATTGGGATCCATCGATGAACCCGGAAACCGGCGCGGCGCTGTACTGGCTGTTCCAGAACCGCTTGTTCTTCGACCTGGGCCTGCACGAGGATCAAGCGGTCAAGTTGGTTCATTACGAGTCCATAGTGCGTGGTCCGACTGAGAAGTTTCGGGTCCTCTGCCAGTTCCTGGGACTGACCTACGAGCCGAAGATCTCGGAGGGGATATATCACTCATCGGTAAAGCGGGATCCGCCCCCAGAAATCGACCCGGGGATCCGGGCGGCGTGCGAGGATCTGCGCCAGGCGCTGATCGGACGGGCCTTGTGAGCGAATCTCTGCTAGGGCTCCTCAGGAGCCGGCCCCTGCAGCTGATCGTCCTGGCCTCGGTGGCGCTCCGCCTGGCGGGGGCTGCCACCCTCGGGAACCAGGTGGTCAGCCTGCCGGGCACCGCCGACCAGGTCTCATACCATGCGCTCGGCCTGAGGCTCCTCGATGGCCATGGCGGCCCCTTCGGTAAGGACAGGTGGCCGATCACCCGGGCCGGCGAGCCCACGGCCCACTGGAGTCGCATCTACACGCTCTCGCTGGCCGCCGTCTGCTGGCTCCTGGGGAAGAAAGTTCTGGCTGCCCGGAGCATCCAGGCCGTCGTCGTCGGCGTCGATCACCATCGCACAGGGCCGGGATGAGCCCTCCCGCCTCTCCGCCGAGCCCCTGATGAAGATCACGCTCTCCTCACGCAGATTTCTCCCCCCATTCAGCGGAGGTGTGGACGTTTATGCCGATCGCTTGGCCCGGGCATTCCGGCGCATGGGCCATCAAACCGCGCTCTTGGCCTTCGATCTGCAGGAGGCGGCCGCCGGGCCGGAGGTCGTGGTGGGGAAGGACGAGCATCAAGGCCTCCCGGTCTGGCGGTTTGTCCTCACCTCGGTTGGGCGCTTTGAAAGCACCTTTCCCTACGCCTACCACAAGGAAATGGGCGAGAGCATCCGGGCAGTCCTGCAACAAGAACGGCCGGATCTGCTCTTCGTCCTCAGTTTTTACCTCTCGACGCTGGCCGCCGTGGAGGCAGCCAAGGACCTCGGAATCCCCGTGGCGCACATCGCCACGGATTTCGTGCCGATCTGTCGCCGTTCGACCCTGATCCGCTGGGACGGCAAGGCCTGCCAGAAGGGCGAGTCGCTGAAGTCCTGTGCTGCCTGCTTCGTCTCCCATCGGCCGTTGGGACGATGGGCCGCAAGGATCCTGGATGCGCTACCCGAGCCCGCCCTACTCAGGTTTTCCGAAAGGTCCGGCGACGGCCGCTCGCGGGGCCTGTCGCGGCCCCTCAACCCCTACTGGAAGCAGGTCTCTCTGATGCGGGATCGCCTCCGGCTCCTGCGACCGCTGCGAGAGTTGATCGACAAGGTCTTTGCGCCCACCAGATATACGGCGGACGCCTTCCTGGCCTCCGGATTTCGCCCGGATCAGGTCCGCCTGCTGCCGTTCGCCGTCGAGGAGTCCAGCCCGCTGGCCAGGATCCGCAGGAGCGCCGCCGACCACTGCCGTTTCCTCTTCATCGGGCGCCTCCAGCCGTATAAGGGGGCGCACATCCTCGTCCAGGCCTTCAACCGTCTGGACGACCCTAAAGGGGCCACGCTGGATATCTACGGCGTCCCCGACGGCTATCCCGGTTATGTGCGCGACCTGGAGGCCGAGATCGGCCGGAATGCCCGGATCCGCTTTCGCGGGCGCCTCGATCCGGGGGATCTTCACCTGGCCTTCTCTGAGGCGGATTACTTCGTCATCCCCTCGATCTGGCACGAGAACAGCCCGCTGATCCTCCTCGACGCCCTGCAGTCGCGGACGCCGGTGATCGCCAGCAACGTCGGCGGCCTGTCGGATCTGATTGCGGAGGGGAAGAACGGATTTCTGTTCCCGATGGGCGATACGGAAGGCCTATCGCGGCTGATGGCCCGCCTGATCCGGGAGCCGATGGTCTGGGATCCGGCGCAGACCGGCCCCGGGCTGCAGCGGATCGAGGAGTACGCTCGCGCGATCCTGAACCCCTGGCAGGAGCCGGCGCTGCCCGGGCGGCGATAGAGGCCATATGAGGGCGCTTGTATTGGGAGGCAATGGGTTCATCGGCTCGCATCTAGTCGATCAACTGGTGCTCTCGGGTTGGGAGGTCGTCGTCCTGGACCTGATCGAGCGCCGCTACGAGCCCGCCCCGGACGCCGTCCACTTGCTCCAGGGCGACCTCACCCAGAGTTACCTCTTGCGAGAGGCGCTTCTTGGCGTGGACGTGGTCTTTCACCTGGCCTGGACGACGGTCCACGAGACTTCCAACCAGGATCCGGCCGCTGACGCTCTGGCCAACCTGATCCCATCGATCCGGCTGCTCGAAGACTGCCTTCGCAGCGGGATCAGGCGAGTGGTGTTCACGTCTTCCGGCGGCACGGTTTATGGCCAGGTCAGGGCCACGCCCACACCCGAAACGCATCCCCAGAACCCCATGAGTGGCTATGGGATCACCAAGCTCGCCGTCGAGCATTACCTGCAGATGTTCGGTCACCTCTATGGGCTCGACTACTCGATTCTGCGGCCATCGGTGCCCTATGGCCCACGCCAGAACCCGCTAGGCAGTCAGGGCGCCGCGGCCGTCTTCCTCTATCGTGTCGCCCGCAACCTGCCGGTGACGATCTGGGGCAGCGGCAACGTCAGCCGCGATTTCTTCTTCGTCACGGATCTGGTGGACGCGCTGTTGAGAGCCGCGACCGCCGAGCTGAGCCTGCACCGGGTCTTCAACATCGGCGGTGCGGAAGTGGTCACGTTGAACGAGCTGCTGCGTCGGGTGGAGCTCATCCTGGGCCGGCGCGCCGAGGTCCAGTATCGGCCGGCCAGGAGCTTTGACGCCGATCGAGTCCACCTGGATACCAGCCTCGCCCGGATGGAGTTGGGCTGGCAGCCCAGGGTGCCGCTGGAGGAGGGCCTGCGGCGCACGGCTGCATGGATGGCCTCCCAGCTCCCCGCATAGCCAGCGATCGAGTGGTTTTTTCGCCATGCCCCAGGACCCGACCCTGATGAGCCGCCCGAACATCCTCCTGCTGACGATCGATTCGCTGCGCCCTGACATGCTCGGCTGCTACGGATCGCCGGCGGGACTCACGCCGAATCTGGACCGGCTCGCCGCATCAGCGCTCCTCTTCCGGCAGGCGATCACCGGCGGATCGTGGACCCAGGCCGCCTTCCCCGTCCTCTTGACCTCGAGTTACGCCTCTTGGTATGGCGGATGCCTGGGGCCGCTGTCACCCCGGCGGCCGTCGCCCATCGCGGCCTTATCCGCTCACGGATATCACACGCTGGGGTTCTCCACTAACCCTTTATTGAGCCGGGAGCAGGGATACGCCCGGGGGTTTGATTCCTTCTCGGACTTGATCCCGGAGGAAAGGGATCCCCGGCTACGCCGGCTGAAGCGCGGCGAGTGGATGTTGCGCCTGCCCACCACTCACCGCCTGGCCCGCGCTCTGGGCGCCCGCAGCCGCCCGGCCCGCCTTTACGTCTCGGCCGAGAAAGTGGTCGACGAGGTCTGTCGCGCCCTGGGCAGGGCGGAGGCACCGTTCTTCATCTGGGCTCATTTCATGGACACGCACTGGCCTTACCATATCGAGGAAACCCTGAAGGAGCCCGGTGAGATCGCCCAGGCCTGGAGAGATCTGGTCTACATGCACCGGGCGAATCGAAAGGGGAGGGCCCTCACCGCTGCCGAGCGTTCCCGCTTCCGCCAGCTGTATCAGGAAGCCCTGCGATTCACGGACGCGCAGGTAGGACGGGTACTGTCGCAGCTGCGAGAGTCGGGGCTGGCGGAGGACACGGTCATCCTGATCGTCTCCGACCACGGCGAGGAGCTCATGGAGCGCTCCCACTGGGGCCACTTCGAGATCAACCTTTACGATGAGATCCTTCGGGTCCCCCTGCTGATTTACTTCCCCGATTCGAGAGGCGGCGAGCGGATCGAGCGACAGGTTCGCACGCTGGACCTCATGCCGACGATCCTGGATCTATGCCAGTGCCCGCTGCCCCCCGGGATCGAGGGGATCAGCCTAGCCCCCCTGTGGAAGAGCGGAGCGGAGGCTTATTCAGCCCCGGAATCCATCAGCGAGATGTGGCGCACCCACCGCCATATCATCGCCGTCCGGACCGAATCGCGTAAGTACATCTGGGACAGCAGCCAGCCTGAGCTGCGGCAGCTGTTTGATCTGAAAAGGGACCCATCCGAGCGCTCCAACATCGCCGGCGACGAGCCCGCGGAGGTCGCCCGCCTGCAATCGATCGTGGACAGCCACATCCGCCTGGGCGGGCGGGCAGGTGGAGACGCCGAATTCGTGCAGGTCGAAACCGATCGCGAGGTCTTGCGACGCCTCAAGGACCTCGGCTATCTTGATTAGGGATAGTCAACCCCGGACCCGGGAGAGAGCTGTTTGGAAGGCGGCGGACCGGCGGCACCGGGCGCCCCGGGCTCGCCTCACCATGGGCAGAACGGCCGGGCGCTCCGGCTGGCCGGGGCATCCCGGTTCCACGGCGCCCCTGGAACCGTCCCCGGCCAGGTGGAGTCCTCGCGGGCAACCCTCAGCTGATCGTCGGGTGGGAAAACCGGTTTCTCTGCTGGACAACCCGGACGCAACGACGAGCGGCCTCCGGCTGTGGACGCGCCTCGAGGTACGGTGATGGATTTCTCCTGGACCCCGGAACAAGATGCGTACAAACGGGCCGTCGTGGACTTCGCCAAAGACAACCTCAACGACGAAGTCATCGATCGGGATCGGCGCGGAGAGCTGTCGCTGGACAACTGGCGCAAGTGCGCCGAGTTCGGGATCTTGGGGCTTCCCGTGTCGCCGGACTACGGGGGCGCCGGAGAAGACATCCTCACGACGATGCTGGTGATGGAAGGGTTGGGCTACGGATGTACCGATCTTGGACTTGTGTTCGCCATCAATGCGCAGATGTGGAGCGTGCAGCACCCGATTGAGACCTTTGGGACAGAGGAGCAGAAGGAACGATACCTACCCGGGCTGTGCCGAGGAGACTTGATCGGGGCGCACGGGATGACGGAGCCCGACGCTGGATCAGATACAGCCAGCCTGCAGGCGCGCGCGAAGAGGGTTGACGGCGGGTATGTTCTCTCCGGCGTAAAGACCTTCTCGACCAACGCCCCAATCTGTCATCTGGCCGTTGTATTTGCAACACTCGACCCCGGGCTAGGACGGGGCGGGATCACCGCCTTCCTCGTCGATCGGGAGGCGCAGGGGTTCTCAGTCAGCAACGACATTTCCAAGATGGGACTGCGGACCTCCCCGATGAGCGAGATCGTTCTGCGGGACTGCTTTGTCCCCGATTCAGCGAGACTGGGCTCAGAAGGCGCCGGCTTGGCGGTGTTTAACAGCTCGATGGAGTGGGAGCGCAGCTGCATCCTGGCCGGCAACATCGGTGCCATGGAACGACAGTTGGAGGGCTGCATTCGCTATGCCCGCGAGCGGCGCCAGTTCGGCCAGCCAATCGGCAAGTTCCAGTCCGTGTCCAATCGGATCGCCGACATGAAGGTCCGCTTGGAGACTGCTCGGCTGTTGCTGTACAAAGTGGCCTGGCTCAAACAGAACAGAAAACCCGCGGTCGTCGAAGCCGCCATGGCCAAGCTGTATCTGAGCGAAAGCTTCCTTCAATCCAGCCTTGACGCCCTCCGGATTTACGGGGGCTACGGGTATATGACCGAATTCGAAGTCGAGCGGCAGGTCCGCGACGCGATCGGGGGAACCCTGTACTCGGGCACCTCCGACATTCAGCGGGTGATCATTGCCCGGATGCTTGGGCTGTGAACCCAGATTTCGTGGCCGTTACAACGGCGGAAGAGCTCCTCGTGGTAGCCGACGCCCCCGCCCGGCGCCTGCGATTCTGGAGCCCATGGCTGCTCCTCTTCGTGGCGGGCTGGCTGGTTGTTTTCGCAAGGGCATTCCCAGACCCAGTTCTGCTCGCCAGCCGTAACTGGCCGCTGATCGGGGTGGGGTTTGCGGGGGCGCTCCTGGGCAACGCCACGGCAGTGGGAGGGGGCCTGGTGTTCGTGCCGGTCATGACCTTGGTCTACGGAATGGCGCCCTTGCTGTCCCTCAAACTCGCGCTAGCCTCTCAAGTGTTCGGCATGACCAGCGGGGCCGTCGCCTGGGCGCAGAGGCGCATGGTCCCAGTCGAAGGCCTGGCCCCAGCAATCCCGGGGATGTTGCTCGGGAGTCTGTTTGGGACCTTTGTCGTCCGGCCGGATTCTGTGCTTGTGAAGTCTGTCTTCGGGCCCATTTCGATCACGATCGGGGTCGCCATCCTGATCCTGCTTCGCCACCATGGGGTCCGGGACCGCATCCCGGCGAACGCAGGCTTGGCCCTCTTCCTGGCGGCAGTCATCGGGGGCATGATCACCGGATGGGTGGCCATTGGGCAAGGCGAGGTGATCGCAGCGGTTTTGATGCTCGCGTTCGGCTTGCGGACGGAGCGCAGCATCGGACTGGGTGTCGTCATGCTGTCGCTGAACTCGATCTTGTTGGTTTTGATACACCAGTTCGTCTGGGGCGACATCCCGTGGGAGATGGCGATGTTCACCGGTTTTGGGTGTGTCTTCGGGGCCCGCATGGGACCGTACCTGACGCAGTGGATCGATCAGCGCAAGATCAAGATGGTCTTCGCGGCGGTGGCGATCGGGGATGGGCTCATTTTCACATTCTACGCCCTGAGCTCATCGTGAGCGGGGAGTTGCCGCGAAGAGCTGGGGAGGCGCGGGAAAGCGACGTGAGTGAAAACCGAGGCTAGGTAGCGATGGCGTACCTTCTGCAGCATCTTCTGACCAAAACGGCAGAGCGAGTCCCAGAGCGGGAAGCGGCCCGCTTTGAAGGGAGCTCGCTCACGTACAGGGAGCTCGACCGCCGGACCAATCAATTGGCTCGCGCCCTGATCACATCCGGGACTCGGCGCGGCGACCGCGTCGCCATCTACCTGCACAAGTCGCTGGACAGCCTGGTAGCGATCTTTGGGATCTTAAAGGCCGGGGCTGTCTACGTGCCGCTCGATCCCAACGCGCCCCCGGCGCGCCTTACATACATACTCTCCGACTGCGGCGTGGCGACGGTCATAACTTCGACGAACATGCTTGTCGGCGTTTCAGACATGGCCGCCGCAGGCGCCCCCCTCGCCAACGTGGTGCTCCTGGATGGCGCCGGTGAGCGCGCCAAAGGGCATCTTGTCGGACTTAGGGTTATCGATAGGGCATCCGTGTTTTCTGAGAGCCCGGAGTCGCCGCCTCCGACCGGGACGATCGAGCAGGACCTAGCCTACATTCTCTACACCTCGGGTTCGACAGGCCAGCCAAAGGGCGTAATGATCTCCCACAAGTCCATCTTCGCATTCTTGGATTGGTGCGCATCGGAGTTCCGCTTGACGGAACACGACAAGGTAACCAGTCACGCGCCTCTTCATTTTGACCTCTCTACATTTGACATCTTCGCCACGATCCGGGCCGGGGCTACCGTGGTCGTGATACCGGAGAAGCTCTCCATCTTTCCGGTTCAGCTTGTCCGGCTGCTACAGGATGAGCGCATCACGGTCACCTATTTGGTACCGACAATACTCTCGATGATGGTCAGTTACGGGAATCTGGCCGGCCACGATCTTGGCTCGCTGCGATTGGTTCTGTTTGCCGGCGAAGTCTTCCCGATCAAGTACTTGCGCAAGCTGGTCGAAGCGGTCCCCGGCCCTGATTACTACAACCTGTATGGTCCGACGGAGACCAACGTGTGCACCTACTACCAGGTCCAGAGGTCCGATCTGGAGCCTGAACGCACGGAGCCGGTACCTATCGGTGTGGCTTGCGAAAACATGGAGGTTCTTGTCGTCGACCCGGGCGGGAACCTCGTCACCGCACCAGATGTGGAAGGGGAGCTGTGGGTGCGCGGTAACTGCGTCGCAGAGGGCTACTGGGGCGATTCAGAGAAGACCGAGAGCGTCTTCGTGGCGAATCCTTTCCAACAGCACTTCAGGGAAACCGCGTATCGGACGGGGGATATCGTCAAGTTCGCACCTGATCGCCGGAACCTGCTGTACATAGGCAGACGAGATCACATGGTGAAAAGCCGGGGATATCGGATCGAGTTAGGAGAGGTTGAATCGGCCATCTATAGTCATTCCCATGTAAAGGAGGTGGCGGTTGTGGCCATTCCGGATGAAATGATTGGGAACCGCATCAAAGCTTTCGTTGTCCTTACTTCGGTGAACTCGATCGGGCCCTCGGATATTGAGAAACACTGCCGCACGCGGCTTGCACAGTACATGGTCCCCGAGGAGTTCGCGATCGTGGAAAGCCTGCCGAAGACCTCGACCGGAAAGGTCGACCGGCCATCGCTTGTCCAAGCCGCGCAACTCGCTAATGGTCTCGAAGGAGACTCGCAGTTATGAAAACCGACGCTGTGATTATCGGAGGCGGTCCCGGAGGGACGGCGAGCTCGATGTTCCTGTCCCGGCTGGGAATGCGTTCTGTGATCGTCGAGAAGGAGCCTTTTCCACGCTACCATATCGGCGAATCCATGACCGGAGAAGCGGGGGGTGTGCTGCGCGAGCTGGGGCTCGAGGCGGATATGCTCGCGCGGAAGCACCCCATCAAGCACGGAGTGCGCGTCTTTGGGCCGAGCGGCAAGAACGCGTGGTTCGTGCCCGTGATGAAGAGAGACGCGGCGGGCGAGCTGAAAGACCAGTTCACGTGGCAAGTCCGCCGCAGCGACTTCGACCACTTGATGCTGGAGGAAGCCTCCGCCCGGGGCGCGGAGATCCTGCGCGGCCAGGCCACCGAGGCGATCCTCGGAGATGACGGCGCGGTGCGCGGCGTGCGCGTGCGAACGCCGGAAGGCCGTATGCTGAAGGTCGAGTCGCAGGTCCTGCTCGATTGCTCCGGGCAGACGACGTTCCTGGCGAACCAGCGGGTCACGGGGCCGAAGTACCGCGGCAACTACGACAAGCAGATCGCGATCTTCACCCAGGTGGCGAGCGGCATCCGCGACCACGGCGAGGCACGGGACGCACAGCCGGGGAACACGCTTATCTTCTACCAGAAGAAGTTCCACTGGGCCTGGTGGATCCCGGTGGACGATGAGGTCATCAGCGTGGGCGTGGTCTGCCCGGCCGCCTACTTTCTGGAGAAGGGGGAAAGCAAGCGCGAGTTCCTGGTGCGGGAGCTTCAGGAGATCAACCCCGAGCTGCGGCGCAGGCTGCCGGAGATCGACTTCGTGGAGGACATCCACGTTATCCCGAACTACTCGTACCAGGTGCGGGGCTTCACCGGGAAGGGCTTCATCTGCATCGGCGACGCCCATCGCTTCATCGATCCGATCTTCTCCTTCGGTCTATACGTGACGATGAAGGAGGCCGAGTTCGCCGCCGCAGCCGTGCATGACCACTTCGCAGGCAGACATCGAGACGCTGCCAACCCCTTCGCGGCGTATCAGCGTTACGTGGAACAGGGGATTGACGTCCTGGAGGACGTCCTCGACGCCTTTTGGGAGAATCCGCTGGCATTCGCGCTCTTCGTGCACTCGCGCCACACGCCCGACATGATCGATGTGTTTGCCGGGCGGATCTACGATGATCAGCCCTCGAAAGGAGTGCTCGCCTTTCGGAGGATGCTTGAGCGCGAACGCGTCTATGGGGAGGGGGACGACTACTCCGTTCCGATCGGCTCACGCTACCATCCCGAACGCGCCCCGATCTGGAATGCGGACGACGCAGCTGTGGAGTTGACGGAAGCATGGATGCGGGATGAGTGAGGGCACTCGGCCAGGCAGGACATCCACCGACCCTCTTGCGAGAGGCGTCCGCAACCTCAATTTGTCGAGTCGCTTGCCGCATTCTGGACGCGGGCGTCTTCGCCGATCCGATCTTCTCGTTTGGGCTGTGTGAGACCAAGAAGGAGGCCCAATTCGCCAGCGAGGTTATCCGGCGTTACCTTGAGGGCCAAATGGGTGACTCGAAGGCAGTGGCCGTGCCGGACGACATCGTGGGAAGCCGGATCAAGGCGTACGTGGTGCGGTTGGGAGACAACGAAGTCAGCCCGGCCGACATTGACACGCAGTGCCAGGAGCGCCTGCAGCGCTACATGGTGCCCGAGAGTTTTGAAATCCTCGAAGCGCTTCCCAAAGCTTCGAGCAGCAAGGTGGACCGTTCCCTGTTGGCGAGACGCTAGCAGGTCAGCTCACGGGCGCCCTCGGTGGGCCCCCCCCATTTTCAGGAGGTAGAGATGAAGTCAGAAGTTGTGATCGTCGGCGGCGGCCCGGGCGGGGCGGCGGCAGCGATGTTCTTGTTGG